>SPJJ01009310.1_pt1 | contig 10194 bp, 7 predicted proteins | sample 3741741 | NCBI WGS metagenome assembly SPJJ01 (sample SAMN10925908, study PRJNA522277) | cold seep metagenome | isolation source: Elba SIP-enriched marine methane seep metagenome, extraction at timepoint T1 | place: Italy: coast of Elba, Mediterranean Sea | collected 2014-05 | reverse complement strand
GCCGATCCGCCCGTTCGGGGTCGTGTTCTACGTCGTCGTCGCCGCTGCCGCAGTGACCGCAGGGCCGAGGCCGTGGCGGGCGGCCCTCCTGCGAGCGGGCGGGGTGATGCTCATCGCCTACGCGGTGACGTTCGCGACCTGGCCGGTGCTTTGGGTGAAGCCGCCGTGGCACTTGATCACCGCGTCGCTGGATCTGACCCGACATGTCCACGGTTCTCGCAGCCTGTTCATGGGCGAGTTCCACCCGTTCTGGGACGCGCCGGGTTCCTACGTGGTGGTGTGGCTGGGCATCACGCTGCCCCTGCACGTGGTCGCGGGCGCCGTCGCCAGCCTGGGCGCGCTGACGTGGAGCGTCGTCCGCTCTCGTCCCTCGCCGCGCGACGCCTTCGGCTGGGCGCTGCTCGCCGCGTGGATCGTCGGCCCCGCGGCGCTGCCTGCCCTCAAGCAGACGACGCTCTACGACACATCGCGGCACCTGCTGTTCATGGTCCCGCCCCTGTGCGTGTTCGCGGCCGTCGCGTGGACCCACGCCGCCCGACGTGCCAAGGCGCGCGGGATCGCGGCGGTCCTCCTCTTGCTCGGGGTCGGCGGCTCGATCGGGTCCTGCGTTCGGCTGCACCCGTACGCGTCTCTGCACTTCAACCCGCTCGTCGGCGGCATCTCGGGCGCCCACGGCCGCTTCGACGTCGCGCACTACTCGGAGACCTACCAGGAGGGCTTCCGCTGGCTGCAGGCGGAGCACCCCGGATCGGCCGTGCACATCATCGGCAACGGCTCGGCGCTTGGCTCGTACATGGGTTGGAAGTACCGGCTACGGGTCAACGCCAACGACTTCGAGTTCTTCCTCTCCGAGGTTCGGCAAGGATGGGAGCGCACGCTCCCCGGCGAGGTCGTGCATCGCATCGAACGCGAAGGCGTGCCGCTGCAGGAGATCCGTCGGGTCGAGCCGCTCACCCCCGCGACCGTGCTCTACGTGCGGCCATGGTCCGGCGAGGACCCGCCGCCGGCCCCCGAGGGTCCCGACGATCCGGACTGGATGCGGGTCGAGGCACCCGACGGCGTGCTCCAGCTCGACCACCTGCTGCGCGGCCAGCCCGGATACGTCGCCGCCCGTCTCTCGTCCACCGGCGACGCGCCCGTTCGGCTGATCTGGCGCTACTACTTGGGGCTGCGGGTCTGGTTCGGCGAGACCCGCGTGTTCGAGGGCGCGGTTGTCCCGTTCCAGTATCGGGGGACCGAGAACTTCCCCAGCCTGATGCCGATCGAGGTCCCGGCCAGTGCCGAGCCGATGTGGATCCTGGCGGACGTCTCGAAAACCCGGCAGATCTGGACGTTCGGCGTCTACGCGCCGGCGCATCGGTCGCGCTGGTCCGACGGCGGCTGACCGTCGCGATTTCTCACGCACGCGCGCGTGAGCCGACCGCTACGCTGCCCGCCATGAGCCTGCGAGGCCTGCTCAACAAAGCCAAGACCCTGGCCGAAGAGAACCTCCCTCCCGAGGTGCTCGACGCATCGAAACGTCTCAAGGACACGGTCCTCGAGCACGCGCCGCCTTCGGTGACCGAGGCGATCGAGCGCATCGTCGCCGACGACGAGGACGCCGCGCCGGACGACGATGCGGCGCCGGAGAAACGCCGCGAAGACACGCTGCAGCGGGTCAAGAGCAAGGCAGAGCACGGCCTCAAGCCCGAGGACAGCCTGGTCGTCGTGTACGCGACCGACGAGGAGCGCGAAGAGGTCGAGCAGATCGAGCAACTGTTCGCGAACATCGACACGGTGATGCGGGTGATGGACCTCGACAAGGAGCCGCTGCAGACCAAGACGCAGCTGGCCAAGCTCACCGGCAAGATGGTTCCGCCGTACGTCTACATCAACGGCCGGTACTGGGGTGCGCTCGGTGAGATGGAGACCCTCAACGGGTTCGGCGATCTCGAGAACGTCGTCGCGAACCGACTCGAGGACCTGCACGAAGAGGCGCGCCGGATCGGCAACATTCACGAAGCCTACGACGACGACATCACCGTGGAGAACATCCTCGACCGTTGGAAGCGGGGGCACATCCTCTGCGTCGACGATCTCGACGCATGGTACGAGGACGACAAGGACGGCGAGCGGTTCTACTACCAGGGCGGGCCTCGCCCGGTGGAAGACATGCCGGCGGTCGCCGAAGAGATCGTGGAGAAGTTCGAAGCCGACGAGTGGGAAGCCAACTGGCAGCTCGAGCCCACGGTCCACGTCGACGGATGAACGAAACTGCCCGTGCACGCCTGCGGCGGCTGCTGCAGGTGATCGACGACGAGGTCGAGCCGGTCGTCGACCGGTACCGCGCGCACATCCAGTGCGCCAAGGGGTGCAGTGACTGCTGCCACCAGACGTTTCGCGTCTCGATGCTCGAGGGTGCCTATCTCCGCGAGGGCCTCGACGCTGCGCCCGCCGAGGTCCGCGCCGACATCCAGGCGCGGGCTCGGGCGTACGTACCGGACACCCGCACGCCCTGCCCCGTACTCTCGGACGAAGGCGCCTGCCGTCTCTACGACCACCGCCCGCGGATCTGTCGCAAGTACGGCATCCCGCTTTGGAACCCCGATCGGCCGGAGCGCGTCGACACGTGCCCGAAGAACTTCGTCGGCGTGCACGACATCGATGCCGAGCTGATCGTCGATCCCCAAGCGCGGTGGGCCGAGGCCTGGATCGGGATTCGCGAGCAACATGCCGACGCGTGCGCGAACGACACCATCGCGGCGCAGGTCCTCAAGAGCGGAGACGCATGAGGCCCTCTTGGGCCGTCGAGGCGATCAGACGCCCCTGCTGGTCGAAGAACTGACCCCGCACCAGCCCGCGCGAGCCTTGGGTCGAGGGGCTATCGATGTCGTAGAGCAGCCAGTGCTCGAGCTGGATCGGGCGGTGAAACCACATCGAGTGATCCAGACTGGCGGCCTGCAGGTTGGGCTGGAACGGGGAGTACCCGTGTACGCCCATCGCCGTAGACAGGAAATAGAAGTCCGACGCATACGCGAGCACGCACTGGTGGACCCACTGATCCTGCGGCAGCGCTTCGCTTGCCCGGTACCAAACCTGTCGATGCGGTGGACGTTTCTCCGGCTTCAGGGGGTTCACCGGATTGACGGGACGGACCTCGATCGGGCGCTCGGCGGTCACCCGGCTCCGCAGCGGTTCGGGGATCTTGTCGGCGATTTGCTGCGCGAGCTCGCGGTCGGACTTGAGCGGCTCGGGATCCGGTGCGTCAGGCATGTCCGTCTGATGCTCAGCCCCCTGTTCGCGGATCTGGAACGACGCCGAGAAGTTGAAGATCGCTCGGCCGTGTTGAATGGCGACGACGCGACGCGTGGTGAAGCTCTTGCCGTCGCGAATGCAGTCGACGTCGTAGATGATCGGCGCGTTCACGTCACCCCGGCGCAGGAAGTAGCTGTGCAGGGAATGGGCGACCCGATCCCCGGGGACGGTCTGCGCCGCCGCCGACAACGCCTGTCCCAGCACTTGGCCTCCATAGACGCTTCCCCAGCCGGGGTCGCGGCTCTGTCCTCGAAACAGGTTCTGCTCCAGCCGTTCGAGTTGCAGCAGCTCGAGGAGTTCCTGAAGGACGCTCATGCAACGACGGTAGGCCACCGGGTGCAGGGCTCACCAGTCACAGGCGCGCAGTCGAGCGCTGTGATTTCCCCGGGGCGCTCCCGAGGCGCGGCAGCTGATATGCTGAAGTCGCGCGATGCGACGTTGGTTTCTCTGCACCGCAGTGCTCGTTGGCTGCGCGGGCGGCAACGCCCTGGAGACGACGGGGGCGTGGACGACACTTGCGCCCACCGGCGACAGCGACGGCGACGGAAGTACGGGCGACGGAGGGGACACCGACGATGAGGCGACCTCCGGCGGCTCGACCTCCGGCGGAGACACGACCTCCAGCGGGGGGGACGACACGTCCGGCTCGAGCTCGTCGAGTGGGGCAGACGACTCCAGCTCTGGGGGCGAGGTCCTCCCCCCACAGCCGAAGACGGGTTGGTGGTCGCACTGCACCTCTACGCCCCAGTGCACCGACGACTTGGTGTGCATGGTCAACGGAGACGAGACCGACGGCGCCTGCACCTCGCTGTGCTCGCCCGCGGGCAACCCGGCCTCTTGCGGGCCCTCCCCCGGGGGCACGGCGACGGCGTCCTGCCTGTCCGTCGGTGCCAGCAGCATCTGCGCCCTCGACTGTTCAGGCGGGAAGTCCTGAAAGAGCGGCATGCTCTGCCTCTCCGACGTCGACGACACGGGACCGATCGAGATCTGCATGTAGACCCGGTATCGTCTCCACCGAGCCATGGAAGCGAACTGGACCCCCGAGTCATGGAAGAGCAAGACCGCCAGCCAGGCCGTCGCCTATCCGGATGAAGAGCACCTGCGTCGCGTGCTCGCCGAGATCGCTGCGCTTCCCCCCCTGGTGACCTCGTGGGAAATCGAGGATCTCAAGGGCCGGCTCGCGTCGGCTGCGTCCGGACAGGCGTTTCTTCTCCAGGGCGGAGACTGTGCCGAGTCGTTCGACGACTGCAGCTCCGGCAACATCGCGGACAAGCTCAAGATCCTGCTGCAGATGAGCGTCATCCTCATCCACGGCACGCGAAAGCCCGTCATCCGAGTCGGGCGAATCGCGGGACAGTACGCAAAACCTCGGTCGGCTCCGATCGAGAAGCGCGGCGACGTCGAGCTGCCGAGCTACCGCGGCGACCTGGTGAACAAGCAGGGATTCTCCCCGTCGGAGCGCACCCCGAACCCCGACCTCTTGCTCCGCGGCTACGAGCGTGCCGCCCTCACGCTCAACTTCGTCCGTGCACTGGCCGAGCACGGCTTCGCCGACCTGCGCCACCCCGAGAACTGGGACATCTCGTTCTCTGCCAAGAGCAGTCGAGCGGACGAGTACCGGGCGCTGGTCGAGTCGGTCCGCGATTCGATCACGTTCGTCGAGGCCGCGCTGGGCAACCACTTCACGCAGCTCGAGAAGGTGGACTTCTTCACCAGCCACGAGGCGCTCTCGCTCGAGTACGAGTCGGCGCAAACGCGAAAAGTCCCGCGACGGGACGGGTACTACAACCTCTGCACGCACTTGCCCTGGATCGGAATGCGAACTGCCGAGCTGGACGGCGCGCACGTCGAGTACTGCCGTGGCATCCGAAACCCGGTGGGAATCAAGGTCGGGCCGGGCATGGACACCCAGTGGCTCCTCTCGCTGCTGCAGCGCGTGAACCCCGACAACGAGCCGGGCCGCATCACGCTGATCCACCGGATGGGGGCCAAGCAGGTCGAGGACAAGCTTCCACCCTTGCTCGAGGCGGTCGAGTCGGCCGGCGCGAAGGTGCTCTGGTGTTCGGACCCGATGCACGGCAACACCGAAACCACCCAGGGCGGGATCAAGACGCGACGGTTCGACAACATCGTCCGTGAGCTCGAGCTTGCCTTCGATCTTCACCGTCGGGTGGGCACCACGCTCGGCGGTGTCCACCTCGAGATGACCGGCGAGAACGTGACCGAGTGCATTGGCGGCTCGACCGGGCTCGAGGAAACCGATCTGCACCGGGACTATCGCAGCCGCGTCGACCCCCGGCTCAACTACGAGCAGGCGCTCGAAGTTGCGATGCTGATCGCCGGGCGGCTGCGTCGGGCGGCCCTGGGGTAGTGCGCACGCGGCTGCTCGGAGCGGTGCTGAGCGTGCTCTCCTGCGGGAGCACTCCGCCCACCGCGGATGCACCCCAGCAGGAGGGGGCCATGACGCCGCCGCCGCCCGAGCGCGAGGCAATCCCCCCATCGACGCCCCGGCCCGAACCCGAGCCGGCCGTCGACGACGCCGCCGCCGAGGCTCGTGAAGCCCATGAGCACATTCAACGCCGGCAGCTCGGCGAGCCCCTTCCTCCCTCCCCTCACGCGCGGGCGACCGCGCTCGAGCACGCTGAAGGACTGGCGTCATTCCACGCGGCGCTGGACCGCCTTCGGGCCGGCGAGGACACGAAGGTCCGCGTGCTGGTCTATGGGGCTTCGAGCACCGCCGGCGACCGCTACACGGGGTATCTGCGCGGCTATCTGCAGCACCGCTTCGGAGACGGCGGGCCCGGATTCGTGGCGTTGGTCCCCCTGTGGAAGTACCACCGCCACCAAGAGGTCGACACGCGTACCTCGGGGCGATGGTTCGTCACGCAGACCCTGAAGCCGCGCGGCCGCGCCGACAATCGCTACGGATTGCTGGGCGCCCGCGCGACGGGGCGGTATGCGGGCACGCGCCTGACCGTCACGTTCGACGAGCCCGACCGGCGCGCAGCGTCATGGTCCATCTGGTACCTCGGCGACCCTGGCGGCGGGGCCTTCACCGCCCAGCTCGACGACGCGTCACCGGTGCAGGTGGACACGCGGCGCGACGCGATCGAGCCGGGCTATGCGGAGCTCGGCGGGCCGGAACCCCACGCACGGCTCCGACTGTCGGTTCGCGGCGGCAAGCCGGTCCGGCTGTTTGGAGCGGTCATCGAAGGCGCCGGCCCCGGCGTGGTCGTCGACACCTTGGGCATCGGGGGCTCCGGAGCGCGTCGGTTCCTATGGTGGGACGAGCCGATCTGGTCCGAACACGTTGCTCGGCGCGGCCCGGCGCTCGTCGTGTTCGCCTACGGCAACATCGAAGCAATGCGCAAGGTCCACGATCCGCAGCGATTCGAGCAGGAGTGGCGTGACATCTTCGCCCGCACGGAGCGGGCCGTGCCCGAGGCGAGCTGCCTGGTTGTCCTGCCCCAAGACGTGGCCTTCCGCCGCGACGGCCGACGGCAGCGACCCAAGGCCATGGACAGCATCCTCGAGATCATCCGCCGGGTGGCCGACGACGAGGGCTGTGCTCTGTTCGACACGCCGGCGTTCATGGGAGGACCCGGCTCGATGCCGGCATGGGTCGAGGCCGATCTGGCCATGAAGGACCACGTCCACTTCACGCCCCGGGGTTACGCGTACCTGGGGCAGGCGTTGGCCGACGCGATCATGGGCCCCTACGACGAGCGCGGCTGAGTCGGAGCGGCTGCGTTGGCTGCGCGTTGCGGAGGCGCGAAACCGGCCGGGCGCGGTTCGGCCCACCAAGGGAATGCCCCACATCGAACGCGTGCAAACGCTCGATCCTGGAGCCCGTTGTGTTAGCTTCGATACATGCGTTTCGGGGGATTAAAACTCTGCACCGTGGCGACCGCGCTAGCACTGGGTGGCTGCGACTCGGGAAGCGGCGCCAGCAGCAGCGCATCGGCGTCTGGCAGCGGCGGAATCGATACGATCGGCTCCGCCGGGAGCACCAGCGCGGATTCGGACAGCGACTCCAACAGCGCGACGGCGTCCGAGAGCAACAGCGGAACCGGCACCCCGACGACCGGGGTCGGCAGCACCACCGAGGACTCCGACAGCCAAAGCAGCGCAGACGCCAGCTCCGGCACCAGCACCACCGGCCAGGAGAGCTCCAGTGGCGGCGATGACGACTCGACGAGCTCGGGCGGTGAACAGGGCTGCGAGCCGCAGGGCGGCAACATCGTCGAGTTCTCGTACATCTGGATCGCGAACAGCTCGGAGGGAACCATCTCCAAGATCGATACGACCAGCGGCACCGAGCTCGGTCGATACATCACGCGGCCGGACGGCAACGGCAACCCCTCGCGGACCTCGGTCAACCGCTTCGGAGACGTCGCGGTCGCCAACCGCTCGGGCGGCATCACCAAGGTCTACGCCGACGCCGGTGATTGCCTGGAGAGCAACGGCACGCCCGGCATCCAGACCTCGACGGGGCCCGACGACGTGCTGCCCTGGGGCGAGGACGAGTGTGTCGCTTGGTACACGGAGATCGCCCACAACAACAACCGGCCCATCGCGTGGACCAACGGCACGCTCAACGAAGAAACTTGCGAGTACGAGGGCGTCGACGTGTTCACCGCGTACCTCGACGGCGGCGTCGCCGGATCGATCGAGATCGCGAAGCTGAACGGCACGAACGGGACGATCATGGAGGCGATCCCGATGCCCGACACGCCGCTGAAGAGCCACGGCTTCTACGGTGCCGCCGTCGATGGCGAGGACCGGGCGTGGTTCTCTCAGCTTCAAGGTGGCCAGCTCGTCCGCGTCAACACCGACATGACCGTGGACGTCTGGGACACCGAAGACACGCACGAGGGCTACGGCATCACGGTCACCCAGGACGGCTACGTCTGGATCTGCGGCCGTGACACGCACCGCTTCGACCCCGTCACCGAGACATGGGCCCAGGCGCAGGCGGTCGATCCGGGCGCCTACGTGCACACCGGCGGATGCATGGGCGACGGCAACGGCGTCCTGTACCGAGGGGCTCACGCGAACGTGCTGGGCATCGACACCGAAACGCTCGACACGGTGGTGACCCTGCCCGCGGGGCAGCCCGGTGATGACCATATCTGGGGCGTCGCGGTCGACTTCGACGGGTTCGTCTGGGCGATCCCGCGCAACGCCGAACATGCGTACAAGATGGACCCGGCGGTCCCCGACGACCCGATCGTGCTGACGGTCGAGGGTCTGCAGGACTGTTACACCTACAGCGACATGACCGGCTTCTCCCTGTTCTCGGTCGTGCCGGGCTGATCGTCGTCGCTCGCCGCGCAACCGGCCCCGCCATCCACGGGGCCGGAAGGCGCGCTGCGTGAGGGGCAGACCACACTTGCTACGGTCGAAAGTCGCCGCCGCGCGTCTCGAAACGCTACGATAGGGGCCACATGTCCGCAGGTGCACACAACCCGGTGGGGTCGACCCACCAGGTTCCGGGGTACACCCTGCGGCGGTTCCTGGCGCAGGGCGGCATGGCGGAGCTCTTCCTCGCCCAACCGACCGACCCCGCCCGGGCCCAGGACATCGTCGTCGTCAAGCGCGTGCTGCCGCAGTTCGTCCAGGACCAGCAGTTCGCCCGTATGTTCGCTCGCGAGGCCTCGCTGGCCTCCATGCTCAAGCACCCCAACATCGTCGAGGTCTTCGACGACAAGGGCGCCACCGACGAAGAGTGCTTCTTCGCGATGGAGTACGTGCACGGGCCCGACCTCAACATGCTCCTCAAGGAGCTGAAGGAGAGCACGCGCCCGGTCCCGCTCGAGCACGCCCTGCAGATCGCGATGGGCATGTGTCAGGGTCTCCACCATGCGCACGAATACCGCGGCCAAGACGGCCAGCTGCTGAGCATCGTCCACCGCGACGTCTCTCCGTCCAACGTGATGATCGCCGACGACGGCATGGTGAAGATCACCGACTTCGGTGTCGCCAAGGCGCTCGCGCTCACCAGCTTCACCCAAGCGGGTACCCGAAAGGGCAAGCTCTCGTACATGTCGCCGGAGCAGGCGGTCGCCGACCCCGTCGACCGTCGCACCGACATCTTCGCCATCGGAACGGTCCTCTTCGAGATGACCACGCTGCAGCGGATGTTCGGGGGTGAGAACGAGCTCGCGATCATGCACAAGCTGCTGTTCCGCGAGCGACCGCGGCCATCTGCGATCCGGCACGACTACCCGCCGGAGCTCGAGAGCATCGTGCTCAAGGCGGTCGCGCAGAAGCCCGACGACCGCTTCGAGACGGCCGAGGGGATGTGCCGGGCGCTCCAGGCCTTCGCCGAGCGCCGCCGGCTGCAGTCCACCCCGGGCCATCTCGCCAAGTGGGTGGGCACCGTCATTCCTCCCACGCCGCATCCCGGCCAAGACCCCACGTTCTTCCGCGGCCATGCCCGCGCGACGGTGTTGGCGATGCCACGCAACACCGTCGTCGCCGACGATCAGGCCACGGTGTCCGACTCGGGGCTCGGCGGAAACGCGACGATGCTCGAGGGGACCCCCAATCTGTCTCCGATCGCCGGCCAGCTGCAGTCCAGCTCCCCGTCCCCGGCGACGCAGATGGCCGTTGCGCCGCCGGGCGTACCGCACCCCGCAACGCCGCAGTTCGTCGCCCCGACCCCGAGCAATCAGACCATCAATCGGCGCCCCGACCCTCGATCGTCCGGCGGCTCGTCGACGCTTCCCGCGATCGCGATCGTCGCCGGAGCGCTCGCCGTCGGTGCGGTGATCCTCGCGGGCGCGCTGTGGTACGCCGACGCCAGGAAGCACGACGCCCCGACGTCGAGCCCCACGGCCGAACCCGCGGAGGTGGACGAGCCGGAGTCGAGCGAGACTCCGGCCCAGCCCGCGCTCG
>SPJJ01044426.1_pt1 | contig 10200 bp, 12 predicted proteins | sample 3741741 | NCBI WGS metagenome assembly SPJJ01 (sample SAMN10925908, study PRJNA522277) | cold seep metagenome | isolation source: Elba SIP-enriched marine methane seep metagenome, extraction at timepoint T1 | place: Italy: coast of Elba, Mediterranean Sea | collected 2014-05 | reverse complement strand
GGCCGCGGTCGAAAAAGCGATGAAGCACGCGATCGCGGTCAAGCGCGGCGACTGAGCGCGTGGCCTAGCTGGCGGCCAGCGACTTGCCGGTGGAGCCGAGGTCTTTGAACGCTTCGCCGAGGCGAGCGCCCAGGCTCTGTTCGGCGGGGCGCAGCCACTTGCGCGGGTCGTACTTCTTTTTGTACGGCGTACCGTCGTCCGGGTCGAGCTGGTACTCGAAGGCGCGGCCGTTGTCGCGGACGTACTGACCCACGGCGCTGGCGAACGCAAACTGGGTGTCGGTGTCGATGTTCATCTTGAACACGCCGTAACCGATGGCTTCGGTGATCTTGCCTTTGTCCGACCCGGAGCCACCATGGAACACGAGGTCGAGGGGCTGGTAGTCGGTGCCGCACTCCTTCTGCACCAGCTCCTGAGAGTTGTGCAGAATCTCCGGGCGAAGCTTGACGTTGCCCGGCTTGTACACGCCGTGCACGTTGCCGAACGAGGCAGCGATGGAGAAATGGCCGATGGGCGACAGTTGGCGCCAGGCCTGCAGCACTTCGGCCGGCTGGGTGTACAAGCGGGGGTCGGTGGCGTCTTCGACTTCGCTGCCGACGCCGTCTTCTTCACCGCCGGTGCAGCCGAGCTCGATCTCCAAGCTCATGTCGAGCTTCTGCATGCGCTTGAGCACGCGCTCGCACTCGGCGAGGTTTTCCTCGAGCGGCTCCTCGGAAAGGTCGAGCATGTGCGAGCTGAACAGCGGGTAGCCGTGGGTGTCGTAGAACTTCTCGCCTTCGTCGAGCAGAGCGTCGACCCAGGGGACGAGCTTCCTGTTGGCGTGGTCGGTGTGCAGGGCAACGCAGACGCCGTAGTGCTGGGCGAGTAGGTGCACGTGCTTGGCGGCCGAGACCGCGCCGAGCACCTTGGCCTGGAATCCGTCCTTCATGCCTTTGCCGGCGTAGAACTGGGCGCCGCCGTTGGACATCTGAACGATGATGTCGCTGCCATGGGCCGCCGCGGCTTCTAGCGCGGCGTTGATGGTGTGACTGCTGATGATGTTGACGCCGGGCAGCGCGTAGTCACCCTGCTTGCACGCGTTGACGAGAGTGAGATAGTCGCTTCCGGTGACGACCCCTGGCTTCAGCTTGCTCATGGCCGGTAGCCTAGCAAGCTGCGTACCTCATGTGGGAGCCAAGGCGGACTCGAAGTTTCGGCGGATTGCGGCCGAACCGGTGTCAGTGGAGGGCCGCGGCGTCGGTTTTTTAAACAGATACGCGGCTAGTCGCTGCCTGCGGCATCGTTGAGCTGCTGGCCGTGGGAGATGAACACGTAGACGCCCGCGCCGATGGCGGCGCCAATAATCGGCGCTACCACGTACAACCACAGGTCCTGCATGGTGCCACTGAGCAGGGCCGGGCCGATCGAGCGGGCGGGATTCATCGAGGCACCGGTCACCGGGCCGGCGAACATGGCGCACAAGCCGACGGTGCCGCCGATGGCCCAGCCCGCCTGCTGGCCTACCGCGCGTGAGTCGGTGGCCACCGCGATGATCACGAACATGAGGAAGAACGTAATGATCACCTCGACCCCGAACGACGTACCGATACCTCCGGCCGCCTGAGTGGTGCCGAGATCGGCGACGTTGCCGAAGAATGCGCGCAGGGCGGCAGCCGCAACCAGTGCCGCGACCACCTGACCGATGACATAGGGGGCGACCCATTTTCCCGGGAACCGTCCCGCGACACAGAACGCGATGGTCACCGCCGGGTTGAAGTGCGCGCCGCAGATGTGGCCGGTCGCGTAGATCATCGCCATGATCACCAGGCCGAACGTGAGCGCGACACCGACGTGGGTAATCGTGCCGCCGGTCTTCGCGTTGATCACGATGGCGCCGCAGCCGGCGAACACCAGGGCGAACGTGCCGACCATTTCGGCGACGACCTTCTGAGCGATGGTTGTTTTCATGGCGGTCTCGGGGATTCGTATACCCGGATAAACGGATATAATGCGCGCGCCCCGGTGTCAATGGTCTTGACACGCTAGGGCCGCACCGCCAAATTGTTTGGGATGGCCCAGACCGAGCTGCAGAGGCTGGCGTTCGCCCACAAAGCGCTTTCGGACGAGACGCGGATCCGCATGCTCCACGTCATGGTGGAGCTCGGCGAGCTGTGCGTGTGCGACATCGAGGCGGGCCTCGACATCACTCAGTCGAAGGCGTCACGACATCTCGGCGTGCTGCGCCAGGCCGGCCTGGTCAGCGTGCGTCGGGAAGGAACGTGGATCTACTACGGCATCCACGGCGACCTCAACAAACCGACCGCGGCATTACTCGCCGGCATCGAGTCCACGTTCGGCGCGACCCGAGACGCCAAGCGGGACGTGGCACGCACGCGCAAGCTGCGTCGCAGCTGCTGACGTGCCGACTTCGTGCCCGCCGAGCTGATCGACGAATCGGCTTAGCTGCTGCGCCTGCGGCCGACGGCCCGGGCCCAACGCTCGGCGGTCGTATCGAACCGGTCCGACTCGAGCCAGTCGCCCAACGTACGCAGCGACCGTGCGACGCGGCGGCGCAAGCGAGTGAGTAAGGTCGACGGTGCCGGTTGTGGTTCGGGTTCATTCGCCATCCACGTGGGTGGAGTTTCCAGCTGGTGGTCGTCTGCGACGCCATGGTCGAAGTGGTCGCGCAGATGCGCGATGGTGAACGGCTCGGTGGGCGCGCGGCGCATCACCGGTTTACCGTGGTGAAGATCGAGGGGCGGGGCGCTTACCCGGAAGCGCGCGTCGTCGAAGCGGACGATATCGACGATGCGCTCGTCATCGGTGACCCCGTTATAGGTGACGCGCGCGATTTCGCCCGCTTCGTAGATCAACTCCGCGCGGTCGAATTGGTTGATGATCGTAATCGTGCAGGTCAGTGCGTTCTGTTCGCAGTGACGCATCACGGCCACCAGCGACAGCGATTCGATGTCGCCATGAAACTCGGCTGCGGTGCCGAGGTCGCCGCCGAGGTCCGGCAGACGTTGAACCACCACATACGATCCATCCGTCATCTGGCGCAGTCGGTCGAGAGCGATATCGTCCGTGTGGCCGGCGAGTCGCGCTTGGTCGATGATGCCTGCGCGCAGCTCGATTTCACCCGGGCCATGAGCCGTGCGGATTTCGATTTTTCCGGTTAGCAAGCGCTCGCGACACACCTCCAGGAGTCGATCCAAAGACGTGTCGCTAAGCGAGCCATGTATTGCGTTTGTCGAAGCGTGAGCACCCATGGCCGCGTATAAAGCAGCTCGCGTGCCAGTCGTCGTGATGGGTACTTAGCCGCCGGCTGGGGAGTGATGACCCACCGAAAATCGGAGACCGGCTTTTCAGTTCCGGTGGAACTTCATTCGCTTCGGTCATTATCGGAGAGTCAAAAGTAGGAAGTTCTACTTTCTGTATGGGGTAGGCTCCGGCTATGGGGAGAATGCGAAGCTATCTACTTGTATTGTTGATGATTATGCTTGCTGGTTGCGGACCGACAACGCCCAGCTCAGGCGGCGGGGACGGTGACGGTGCCGACGCGAGACCCGGAGGTGGCGGAGGCGGCGAGGAGTTCGTGGACGCGGGCCTGGCCGAGACCTGCAACCGCATGGACATCCTGTTCGTCATCGATGATTCGATCTCGATGGCCCAGGAGCAGTCGAACCTGGCGGCCAACTTCCCCGGGTTCATCCAGGTGCTCGACGCATATCGAACATCGACCGACGAGCCTCTCGACTATCGCGTCGCGGTCACCACCACGGGGATCAGCTACGACAAGTTCTTGCGCACCGGGGGCCAGGACTACGCCAACGGTTCGGCGACGGGAGACGACGGCGCTTTTCGCACTGGCTGCGGCATGAACCGGCGGTGGTTGGAGCGAGGCGACACCGACGTCGCGGGCACGTTTTCCTGCGTCGCCGAGGTCGGGGTAGGGGGACCGACCGACGAGATGCCCCTGGCGGCTACCCAACTGGCACTGTCGGCGCGGGTGGCTGACGGCACCAACGCCGGGTTCGTTCGCGACGACGCGTTGTTGGCCATCGTCGTGCTGACCGACGAAGACGATTGTTCCGTGACCGGCGACCGATTCACCGTGGACGCCAACGTCGCGCCCATGCCCAACGCCGCGTGCAGCGTGGGACGACCGGTCGAGCTCACAGATCTCGCCGACCACATCGGCTTTCTCGATCAGCTCAAGGGCAATCCGGGTCGTTGGGCGCTGGCGGCGATCGCCGGGCCGGGGCCCGACGTTTGCAACTCCAGCTTCGGCGACGCCATACCGGCGAACCGCCTGCTCGACCTGGTGGAGCGCAAACAGCCCAGAGCCAGCTTCAGCAGCCTGTGTGACGGCGATCTGACCGGCGCCCTGGCCGACGCGCTGAACACGTTCGACGAAGCTTGCCGGTCATTTCCGCCCATCGAGTGAAAGTCTACGGGCGCGTGACCAGGCCGCCGAGCACCGCCACCACCGACGCAACCAGATCTTGTTCGAACGCGACGCAGAAGTTTCCGAACTCGGGCCGAGCCATGACGTGGTCGAACTTGTCGGATGTTTGTGCCATCGGCCACAGGCCCGCGGCCAACGCCTGCAGGTAGCGTTGGAATTCGTACGCAGCGGGTTCGCCGATGCTGGGCAGCGCATCGCGTAACACCGAGGCGATGCGATCGCTGACCGCGACCACCTGAGTTTTGAATGCGACGAACGCCTCCTCCGAGATGTTCTGCTCGATGACGCTCGACAACACGGCGGTTAGGGCACACAGTCGCGGCCGGGCTGCCGCTGTCTTGGCAATGGCGGTTCCGACCGCCGTGACGTCGTCGCTTCCGCTCAATGGTGCGAGTGCTTCGCCAACCGCCGCCACGTAGTCGTCGTAGTCGACCGCGACCAGCGCGAGGAAGATTTCCTCGCGACCACCGAAGTATCGATAGACGTTCGACTTGGCGAGCCCAGCCTCGCGGGCGATCGCGTTGAGGCTAACGCCTTCGAACCCATGTTGTTCGAACAGCGCGGCGGTCGCGGCGATGATGTCGTCACGGCGCTGTTGTTTCTGTTCGGGCTTGCGCGCCCGTTGAAACTCCGGCTTCGGCACTTTGTTCCTTGACAAGAGACTAGCAGTCTTTTAATAAGAGACCAATGGTCTCTAACGAAAAAACAACTGGCAAATCCACCACTAACGATCTCGTAACGGTTACGGGGGCTTCGGGCTTTATCGGCATGCACTGCATCCTCAAGCTGCTCCAGCAGGGGTATCGGGTCCGGGGCACGCTGCGCACGCCGTCTCGTGGCGAGGGTATTCGAGCTGCCCTCGAGCGCCATGTGGACATCGGAGATCGCCTCGAGTTCGTCGAGGCAGACCTGACCAAGGACGACGGCTGGGTCGAGGCGATGACCGGGGCGACCTACCTACTGCACGTGGCGTCGCCGCTGCCGCGCAAGCCTCCCAAGGATGAAAACGAGCTCATCGGTCCGGCGCGCGATGGTGCGTTGCGCGCGTTGAAAGCGGCGGCCGCAGCCGGCGTATCGCGGGTCGTGATGACGTCGTCGGTCGCCGCGGTCGCTTACGGTCACGACCGCGACACAACCAAGGTGTTCGACGAGAGCGATTGGTCAGAGCCGAGCAAAACCGTTGGCGCTTACGAAAAGAGCAAGACGATCGCCGAGCGCGCCGCGTGGGAGTACGTGGACAGCCTGCCCGCCGAGCAGCGCTTCGGCTTCGCGACGATCAACCCGGGGCTGGTCCTTGGCCCGGCGTTGGACGCCGACTACGGTACGTCCGGTGAGGTGGTGCGCAAGCTGCTCAAGCGCGAGTTGCCCGGCTGCCCGGATGTGGGCTGGCCGATGGTCGACGTGCGCGACGTCGCCGACGCTCACATCGCTGCGATGTCCGGCGACGAGGCCACCGGCAAACGCTTCATCGTCGCCAACGGATTCGCGTCCATGTACGACGTGGCTCAGATTCTCAAGAAGAACTTCGGCGAGCGTGGTTACAAGGTACCGGTGCGCAGGTTGCCCAACTGGCTGGTCCGGGTCGCTGCGGTATTCGACAAGACCACGCGTCTGGTACTGCAGGAGTTGGGCTACCGGCGCGAGGTGAGTAGCGCCCGGGCACAACAGGTGTTGCACTGGCGGCCACGGCCGTTGGAAGAGATGGTCGTTTCCATGGGCGAGAGCCTGATCGAACACGGCGTCGTCTAGCTGCTACACTGGCGCCGCTCATGGCGCCTCTGCTGACGATCTATCGCGACATCGCGAGCCGCGCGGCGGCCGTCGAAACGGCGGTGTCGCAGTGGCCGTGTCGGGCGGGGTGTGATCATTGCTGTCGCCATCTGCACCGGGTGCCGGAGGCGACCCGGGCAGAGTGGCAGTACTTCGAGCAGGGCCTGGCCGGGTTGCCGAGCACCACCCGGGAGGCTGTGCGCGGGCGCATCGCCCGGCTGGCCGACAACGCTCCGCGCGGACACGTGGTCTGTCCGGCCCTGGACAGCGAGCACGGGCGTTGCCTGGTCTACGAGCATCGTCCCGCGGCATGCCGAAGTTACGGCTACTACCGCAGTCGCGGTCACGATAACTGGTGCAGCCTGGTGGAAGCCCACGTGGAGGCCAGCGCGAACGCCGATGCGGTGGTGTTCGGCAACGAACAGGGCTTGCAGTCACAGTTGCGATCGCGATTTGGCGAGGCGGTGTCGATGACGACCTGGTTCGCGGAGCGCGAGCCGTGAGCTACTCGTTGGTCGGCGGCGATGAGCTCGATCCCGTCGCGATGGCCAAGCTCGCCGCTCCATTGCAGGCGAAAGCTGACCACTTCAACGCTCACTTCGCCGAGCAGGAGCCGAACATCGCGGCCGAGATCGCACAAACGCCCGGGTGGCGTGCGTGCTCGGTTGGCGCGGTGGATGGCACCCGGTTGATCGGCTGGCTGGCCGGCGAAGCCGATCCAGACGTCGGTCGGATTTGGTGGTGGGGACCGGTCGTAGCAAAAGGCCCGTGGCACGACATTGCCGACGCCATGTATGCACGTGCTCGTGCGACCGCGCCCGAGGCGCTTGCTCAGGAAGAATGCGCAGGTGGCGCCGCGAACCTACGCTTGGCCGAGTTCTGCGCTCGCCATGGCTTCGTCGCCGATCCCGCGTCGGTGATGCTGCTGTGCGACCACGTGGTGGCCGCGCCCAGCCATCAGGTCGTGGATTGTCCCGTGAGCTTGCGTCCGCTGCTGGTCGGCTTGCACCAGCAGGTGTTCCCCGGAGCTCATCGCACGGGTGAGCAGCTGTACACGGATCCGGTCAACACCACCGTCGTCGCCATCGAGGGTGATGCGGTCGCCGCATACGCGGTCGGCCAGCTGCAGCCGGGACAGTTGGGGTACATCGACTTCGTCGGCGTGGCCCAGGACTACCGGCGTCGCGGCTATGGCCAGGCGGTGGTCGCCGGGCTGGCGGATGCGTTGGCGGTCAAAGGGGCGTCGTCGTTCCATCTCAGCGTACGCGAGAACAACGCGGCCGCGCGCGGCCTATATCGCCGGCTCGGCTTCCGCGAGCAGCAGATTCTGGTGCCGTATCGCAAAGGCTTCTCCCTGGCCTAGCGGTAGGCGGCCAGGGCCGATTCGGTCGAGCCGACGTAGCCGCCGCCGAACAGGTTCACGTGTGCCAGCAGCGGGTACAGCTGGTAGAGCTTGACCCGGTCTTCGTAGCCGGGGGCCAACGGGTAGACTTCGTTGTACGCGGCGAAAAATCGCGGCGACGGTGAGCCGAACAAGCGCAGCATGGCCAGGTCGATTTCCCGATGGCCGCCGTAGACCGCGGGATCGATCAACACCGGGGCGCCGTCTGCATCCGCGTGCAGGTTGCCGCTCCACAGGTCTCCGTGGAGTCGGGCTGGAGGTTCGGCCGGACCCGCCAAATCGGCCATGCGGGTGAACACGGCGTCGAACTTTGCTGGCCAGCCGGCGCGCACGTGGCCGTGATCCACCGCCAGGCGGACCAGCGGCTCGAGACGGCGCTGGACGTAGAACGTCGGCCAGTCGTCACAGGGCGTGTTGTCCTGATCCAGCGTGGCCAAAAAGTTCGGTTCGTCGAAGCCGAATTCGTCGGCACCGCGCAGGTGCAGGTTGGCCAGGCCCCTGCCCAACGTCTCGTCGTAGTCGTTGCGGCGGCCACCGGCGACCAGCATCTCGAGCACCAGGAACGGATCGGACGCGTCTGCTTGGTTGACCGCGATGACATCGGGCACGCGCAAGGCGTCGGCCTCGCGCAGCCATGCCAGGCCGCGGGCTTCGCACGGAAACATGCGTGGGTCCGTACCGCGGTTCGCTTTTACGAACACCCGGCGGCCGTCGGCGAGGCTGCAGGCGAACGCTTCATTGATCGATCCGCCACCGACCGACCGATGGTCGACGACCTCGCTGCCGACGGCTGCCGCGACCGCCTGTTTGGTTGCGGCTCTCATGCGGGTAGGTCGTGGTGCTGGCGCAGGTAGTCGAGCATGCCCTTCGCCGCCGCGTCGCAGATGTCGAATACGTCGTCGAAGCCGCGGGGGCCGCCGTAGTACGGGTCGGGCACGCCGTCGTCGTCGGCAGATGCGGGATCGAAGGCGCGAAACATGTGTACCTTGCTCCGCTGAGCATCGTCGCTGGCCAGGCTCATCAGGTCATCGTAGTTACTCTGATCCATGGCGACCACGTAGTCGAAGCGGTCGAAGTCTCCCCGGGTCACCTGGCGTGAGATGCTGGTGAGACGAAGGCCCCGGTTGCGTGCCGTGGCTCGAGACCTCGCGTCCGCCTGCTCGCCGACGTGATACGCGCCGGTGCCAGCACTATCGAGCTCGATGTGGTCTGCGAGACCCGCCTGCTCGATCAAGTGCTGCATCACACCCTCGGCGGTGGGCGAGCGGCAGATGTTGCCCAGACAAACGAACACGATGCGGACCATGGCGCATTGAAACAATCGCGTCGCGGTGTGTCCAGGCCCGGTTGCGATCTACGGCGTGGTGGCGGTGGTCTTGACACACAGCCGGATGGGTTTGCCCGACTCGCTCTCGTCGAAATACAACCGACCGCAGGACAGGCCGTTGGTGACGGTTTTGGAGCGATGGCCGATGACCGTGTTGGCTGTGGCGACTCCCGCGGCGCGGCCGTCGGGCCACCATAGCTGGGTGCCCTTGTTGACCATCGGACCCGGAGGCTTGCGCATCCGCGGCTCGTCCCAGATCACCTGGCGCTGGATCTTGTCGGCGGGCACCAGCGCTCTCAGCGCGTAGCAGCTCGTGCGATGTTCGACCAGTACAGCGCTGCCGCGCTGCCATGCCCGGGGCGGCCCACCCTCGTGGTCCCAGTCGTGGCCGAACAAAGTCTGCTTGTCGCCGTTGATGATACCGACAGTGTTGGCCTGATAGGCTTGGGTCTTGGCTGGCTTGCCGGATGGGGGCTTGGTGAACGCCGGCCACTTGGCAGAGCTTGTGGCCGGAACGAACGAGCGGCTGAGTAGTGATGTGTCGAGGTCGACCGTTGCGACCGCCACGCCCCCGCCGGCGCGATAACGCCCCGGGCTGCCCCGCACCGGCGACACCGCAACACCCGGACGCAAGCCGATGGCGGTGCCGTCCTTGAAGCTGCGGTGGAGCGGCTTGGCCAGCGTGTACAGCAGCGTTGGGGTTGGGATGAACACGCGCACGCGCAAGCTGTCCAGGCGTTCGGGCATGCGGTGGCAGCTTCGCGCCTGCTTGTAGTTGGCGTCGTCGGTTGTGATGAATTCGAGCTCGGTCCAGGCGGCGTTGGCCTTGATGACCTTCGCTGGGAACGCCGTGCTCATGTGCATGCGGCCGCGGTGGGCACGGGCCGCGGTCGTTTTGGCATCGGCGAAAACCGGAGTTCGGCCCGGCACCAGGGCGAGCTGTCCGGCCGTAGGGATCAGCGCTGGCCCTACGCCCGGGCGGCCGAGCTCATGAGGGGTGCCACGCTCTATGCGCTCGACCTCCTTCTCTTCTTCTTCGTCGAACTGCATGGCCTTGCCGGAGCCAGACGTAGGTTCCTTGGCGGGCGCTGGAGATTTGCTCTTCTCGCAAGCCCCGACGCCCACCGCGCCCATCATGACCATCGCCAAGATCCCCCGCATCGACCGCAAGTATCACACGCAAATGGCGCTGTTCGGAGGTGCCCCCTACGTGGGGTACATCACACGCATTTCCCCCACGAGCAGGCCAACATC
>SPJJ01042064.1_pt1 | contig 10216 bp, 9 predicted proteins | sample 3741741 | NCBI WGS metagenome assembly SPJJ01 (sample SAMN10925908, study PRJNA522277) | cold seep metagenome | isolation source: Elba SIP-enriched marine methane seep metagenome, extraction at timepoint T1 | place: Italy: coast of Elba, Mediterranean Sea | collected 2014-05 | reverse complement strand
GCGCGTCGGCCGCCGGCTCGCTACCATCGTCGCCACAACCGACCACCACGAGTACCAAGCTCACTAGTAGCGCTTTGCCCATGGCCCTAGTCTACTGCGGTCGACTGCACACGCAGATTTCGTTGCGCCGATTGGTCAGGCACGTGTCTTCGCCTTCGGAGATACACACGTCGCTATCATTGTTGTCGTACGCGGCCAGGCAGGTGCCGCCATAGAGGGCACACATCTCCTGGCAGTTGCCGCCGTCGGTTTTTGCGTTGAACGCGCAGTAGTCCGGCGTCTCACTACACAGCTGATACTCCGGGGCGAGACCGTACAGCTCCATGCACGTGGCCGCGGCAGGGGTCGCGTCCGGTAGCGCAGCGTCCACCGGGGCTGGAGGCAGCGCGGCGTCGGCTTGTGGTGCCACCAATGCATCCGGGGAGGCGGGAGCGGCGTCCGGCGCCAAGTCTGTGTCATCGCCCAATGCTTCCGGCGACGGGTCACCGATGCGCGCCTTGTTGCAGCCGAGCACGGCGAACACCAGCAACAGCAAACCGAGGAGGCGAACGAACTCGCCAGATCGGGGGGCGGGCTCTCCACCCGGGGATGTAGGAACAGCGTGAAAGTACATAGGTAGACCTTCCGCACACAGGAAGATGCACACCGCGTTCCTGCGTGGATGTACGACATGTGGGTGCAGCCCTGGGCTACGATGATCCAATGGTCAGCGTCCCCCGGCCCCAGGTGGTCCTATCGTCACGGCAGTCCATCATCCCTATCGAATGCGCGGGCTCCCAACACGAGCTGGGCATCAGTCAGGGCCAGGCCTGTGCCGACCAACTGCGCACGATGCACGAGCTCATCTTGGAGTTGCTCGGGGTCGGCCAGACCGGACTCAGCGGCGCCGTGGCCAAACGGGTCGCGGCACCATTGTTACGGGTAGCCGGGCGCACCGGCCGCGCGCTGATGCAACGGGATTTGCACAGCCACTATCCCGCCCAGGGTGCACGCACCGCTGGCATCGCCGCGGGCGCTCGCTTGCCCCACGACTTGCTCTTCGTCGGCCCGATGGTCGAGCTGATCCTCAATCAGGTCAGCTACGTCACCCCTGGCGCGTGCACCGCCGTCGCCGTGGCGGCGTCGCGTAGTACCAGCGGCGAAGCGGTCATCGCCAAGAACTTCGACTATCCAGCCGCCGCAGCGCCCACGTACATCGCGCGGACGAGCAAGCCGGACGCCGGGGCCGCATCGATCGACGTCACCGCATCACCACTGCCCGGCAGTCATGAAGGGGTCAACGAGTACGGTCTGGCCGTCGCGTACAACTATGGACACTTCTCTGGAACCGCCGCCGCCCGGGTGCCGATCACCAACTTGGTACAAGAGCTGCTCGAGATGTGCCGCAGCGTCGATGAGGCGATCGCGCGCCTGCGCTCGAGGCCGCGCACCGGCGGGGCGATTCTCATGTTGGCCGACGCCAGCGGCGCCGCCGCGTCAGTCGAGGTCGCGCCGGACCACATTGGCGTGCGCATGGCCGATGCTCACGACGGCTGGCTGGCCCACGCCAACCACGCGGTGACCGACACGATGATCCCACGGGACATCCCCCACGACGCCGTTCTGTCGAACTGGTATCCGAAGACGATGCGCGGGCTCAAGGTTCAGGAGTCGAGCCAGAAGCGTCACGCCCGAGCCGAACAGCTGATGGCGGCGGCCGGCACCATGAGCGAAGCGGACCTGACCGCGGTGATCAGCGATCATTGCGACGGCGACGGCAACGACACCACCATCTGTCGTCACGGCCCGTTCTACGCCACGACCTGTTCGGTGTTGCTGTTCCCCAAACGGCGGTCGATGAAGCTCGTGTTCGGCATCCCGTGCACCGACCAATTCACCGAGCTGTCGCTGTAGTAGGGACAGTCGGGCGTCAGCTCTTGCCGTTGCGTGCGCGCGCGATCCATGGGCCCAGGCGCATCAACGCGCGATCGATGCCGCGTTTTACTGGCGCCTGAGTCGCGGCGGTCTGACCGCGCAGCTTGGTCAACTGCTCGTCGAGCACCTCGGCAAACGCTCGATCGCGCTCGTGGAACCAGCGCATCAGCGACGACACGCACAGCTCCTTGAGGTAGGCAAACGAAAACCCGTCACAGCGCTCGGCCAGATCTGCCAATTCGTCGGCGCTCAGGTGGAGCTCGGTGGACAGGCCCGCGTTCCACCGGCTCAGGTACTCGCGGCGCTCCGCCGATTGGGGCAGGTCGAACGTGTACTTGAGGTCGAATCGGCTCGGCCGGTCGACGATCGCGGGATCGAGACGCTCCGGGTAGTTGGTGGTGGCGATGGTCAGAATGCCCTGATTGCTCTCGAAGCCATCGAGCTCGTTGAGGAAGAACGAGCGATTGTCGTCGTTGAGCAGAGAGTCCAGGTCCTCGAGCACCAACACACACGGGGCGGTGCGTCGGGCGCGGCTGAACACGGCGTCGATGTTCGCCTGATCGGTCGAGTACTGGGCGTTGAAACTCTGCACGTACAGGCACGGTTGAGCCAGAGCATTGATCAGCCCCTTTACGCAATGAGTCTTGCCATTGCCCGGGGGACCGAGCAACAACACGCCTCGCTTCCACGGAATGCGATAGCGTTCGTACAACCCTCGAGACGAGAAGAACTGCTCGCAGTCCCGGGCGATATCCGCGGCGAGATCGCCGCGCAGCACGAGCGAATCCAGTCGCGTCCCCTGCACGGCTTCGAACAAGCGCTGGCTCTTGGCCCAGCATCCATCACTGAACACGAGCACTTCGTCGCGGACCTCGTGGCAGTATTCGCAGCCCGCGTCGAAGAACTCCCGGGCCAGCCGCTCATCACCGGCGATGATCCACTGCCAGGTCACGGCACCCCAGCCTTCTTTCCAAGACGCGACCACAACCTCCAGGTCGTGGCCACGCCAGGACACCTGGTACCAAGCGGCGTTGGGCTCGTCGTCCTGGTTGCCCGGGCGGTGCCAGCGGGTGACCAGCTGGTTGTGTACGTGGTCGGCCAGCACAGCTGTGCATTCGTCGCTCGCCGCATACTCGGACAGGTCGAACACGCTACATGCGGCCTCCAAGACGAAGGCGTGCGGGCGCAATTGCGCCAGCTGCTCGCTGAAGCCAAAGGCGATGGAGGTTGCTGCTTGGGCGAGTCGCTCGCCGAAAAAACTGCGGTGTTCGGTCATGGGCAAACGCGATCGGTGCGTGCATGATGGACGACTGAACGTCAGAAATCTGAAAACCCGGCTCGCAACTACCCAGATTGCCATGCTGTCGTACTGGTACTGATCCTGCACACACTCGCCGCCTATGCGTAGCCTAGCCACCTGTTTGCTCACGTTCATCCTGGCCTGCCCCATCGCGGGTTGTGGAGACGACGGCGGCTCCGCAAACCCGGATGCCGGAATCGATGCGGCCGGCGACCCTGACGCAGCTCCGGTCGTTTGTCTGGCCACCGAGCCGTTCACCTGGCCGGTCACCCAGGAGCCGGTCGCGATCACCCCCAACGCGGCTTGGAAGAATCAAGTATCCACCAGCGACGACCCGTTCCTGTCGGGTTGGTCTCCAGACGAGATCCGCTGGATCAAATTCGCCATCCTGCTCAAGGACCCGACCAAGGTCTACTTTCAGAACAGCAACGAGTATCAGTTCCACTACGACTTCGCCACCCAGTTTCTCGATCCGTTCAGCGGCATGAGCCGGGCCGAGTTCGACGATGTGTCGCTCAAAGAACAGGGCCAACGGGTGGTGCTCGGCGCCCTGCTGATTCCCCAGCGTGATGGACTCAACGAGGTCGGCGTCCAGCTGGTCGGCCACGACCCGTACCACCCGGAGATGGTCAAGACACTGGTCGACCTGGTCAAAGCCAACGTCACCACGCCCGCGGGGACCAACGTGTTTTACATGCCCACGTTCGAGCAGAACGCTGCCACCCAGGCGTGTGCAGACTGGTACACGAACAACGGCATCCAGCTCGGCGCCGTCGATCGCTGGCTGACCGAAAACAGCTGCTACTCCGACGGCTGGGGCATCGGCCGTCTGGTGTTCGTACCGGCTGCGGAGATCGACAGCGCATATCAGGCGGGCACCCTCAAGCCGACCGATATCCTGCTGACCGACGGCATCCCGGCCGAAGTTCCGTTCGTGGCCGGCATGCTGACGACGACACCGACGACGCCCAACTCCCACGTGGCGATTCTGGCGCGATCGTACAACGTGCCATTCGCCCACCTCGCCGACGACGCCCAAACCACGGCGGTACAAGCCATGATCGGCAAGGACGTGCTACTGCGCGCCTACGCTGGCTGGGAAGACTGCACCGTGCGCATCCACGACATCAACGGCCAAATCCCGGCGGGCCATTGGACGGCGTTGCTCGGCCTCAAGGCGCCGCCGGATCTGTCGATCCAGCCGGTCACCAACCTGGGCAGCTACAGTCGCTCGGTCACCGGCCTGACCAACAACGACGTACGCTACTTCGGCGGCAAGGCCACCAACTTTGCCTACCTGCGCGCGGCCATCCCCAACAATTCCCCGGACGCCATCGCGTTCTCGTTCGATCTTTGGAGCGAATTTTTGGGCCAAACCATGACCTCGGGCAAAACGCTGCGCCAGGAGATCGACGACCGACTCGGTGGCTTCACCTACCCGCCGAACATGACCGCGATCGACAGCGCCCTCGGCGAAGTGCGCGCGATGATCAAGAACCAGACCAGCTTCACCAGCGCGCAACAAAGCGCGATCATGTCGGCCATCAGCGGCTTCGACGCCAACCGCAAGCTGCGTTTCCGTAGCTCCACCAACGTCGAGGACACCGACCATTTCGTCGGCGCCGGCCTGTACGACAGCTACAGCGGCTGCCGCGCCGATGACGAAGACGCGGATGAGGTAGGACCGAGTCGTTGTGATCCGAGCAAGGCCAGCGAGCGTGGAATCTATCGGGCGATCCGCAAAGTCTACGCCAGCTTCTACAACAACAACGCGTTCCTCGAGCGCCTTCGCTACGGCGTCGATGAGACCAAGGTGGGCATGGCGTTGCTGGTTCACTACTCGTTCCCGGATGAAAACGAGCTGGCCAACGGGGTCGCCACCGCGTCGCGCACCGAATGGAGCACCGGCCTCGAGCTGGTCACGCAAAAAGGCGCGGTGTCCGTCGCCAATCCGAGCGGTGGCGCCACCCCCGAGCAGGTCTCGGTCTACGTCAACCCACCCAACGTCTACCCGGATTTACTCCAGGGCTCGAGCCTCGTGCCTCTGGGAGACACCGTGATGGATTGGACCGCCGACTACGAAACGCTGTCGCTGTTGTTGGTCGACGTCGGCGACTTGTACGCCACCCGCAACCCGGCGCTCAACGAGACGTTCACCCTGGACTTCGAGTACAAGAAGGTCGCGCCGGCCAAGCTGATGGTCAAGCAAGTGAGGCGGCTGCCCCGGGTCGATCCAAACGCCACCTGGCCGACGTACCTGGTCAACACGCCGAGACGCTTCTGCGTTTGGCAGATCGAAACCAGTGACCCATTCGCCAACCACCGGCTCAAGAGTGAGTGGAACATCGAAACGACGAGCACGTGGACCAATGCGACTACGCTGCAGAACAGTTTCTATACCAGCATCGGTCTGACCTATCTCGACGGTACGAGCCAAAGCTCGCTGAGCGGCGACCCGTCGAGTTGGGCAGGCGCCGCCCACAGCTACGATGGCGACAAAGTCGCCGACCAGTTCACCATCGGCACCGGCGCCGACCAACGCACGTTCTCGCTCACCATGCCGGTACCGACATCGGTGGCCAAACGCGAGAGTCCGGTGCGCACCCTCGACGATCACTACGTCCAGGTGGAGGTCACCTACGCGACGCCGCAACCGTGGATCGACTGGATGGGCCCGACGACTACGACCAGCGAGTTCGCCACCCTGGGCCCCTGCCCCGACGACAACGTGGTCACCGCCGACACGCCCAAGAACGAGGAGACGATGACGATCGGCGGCATCACGGTGCACACCGCGTACTGGTGGCCCAAACCGCCACGCGGCCCGACCGCGGGCTACACCGCGCCGCTTCACAAGTGGGACCAGACGACGATCACCGGGCTGACCAGCTCGCCCATCGTTCTGACCGGCTACTACTCCCAGACGTATCGTCCCGGCCACCACAACTTCGCCAACGATTACATCTTCGACCCGTGGCTCGAACCCGGCATCTCCGCCGCCACTCTAAGTGAGCTGCAGGCCGCGAACATCCGCCTGTTGTTCATCAATCAGAGCACCGAGCTGTGGGTGCTGACACTCGATGGGCAGCTGCAGCAGCGCCTATGAACAAACCGCACGAGCGCATGAAAAAAATGGAATAGGACACCGGGGCCAGACGACTTATGGGATAACCCGATGATCGGGGAGTCCTCCAATGAGCTGGAATTACTGGCCACCCGCAGCAGCAAAGGCGATTCCGAAGCGTTCGACGAGCTGGTGCGGCAAACGCACCGCCTCGCCTATCAGCTGGCGCTGCGCACTCTCGGCAGCGAGCAGGACGTCGAGGACGTGCTACAGGACGTCTACCTCCGGGTGTGGCAAGGCCTGCCCGGCCTGCGCGAACGCGGCGCCGTACTTGGCTGGATCTGTCGAATCGTCCGCAACGTCGCACTGGACCGGCTGCGCAAACACAAGCGCCAGCGCAGCCAGGTGGACTACGCAGCCGAACTCGACAAGCTCCTGGAAACCCGAGCGGCGGATGGCCCCGGGCCCGAAGCCCGGGTCGCCGGAGCCCAACGTCGAAAACAGGTGGCAAGTGCAGTCGCAGGCCTTCGCGACAAGCATCGCGTCGTACTATTGCTCCGCGAGGTCGACGACATGAGCTACGAGCAAATCAGCACGGCGCTGGGTATCCCCATCGGCACAGTCGAGTCACGGCTGTATCGCGCCCGCCGGGAGCTCGCAGTCAAGCTCAAGCGCGTTGCCAAACGCAGCAACACCGAGGAAGCCGCATGAGTTGCAAGCGCGTAGAGCTGTTGTTGCCGGCAACTGTGGATAATCGGCTGGACGGCGCACAGCAACGCGAAGTCGATGAGCATCTGGCTGGATGCGCCGCGTGCACCGCGGATCTCGACGCAATGCGCGACGCCCGAGTCGCCCTCGCGACCTGCGGCCCGGCCGAGCCACCCGCAGGACTCGCCGACCGTATCGCGCGCTCGGTACGCCTGGCCCAACCGGACAATACCCCGGCGTCGTTCTGGGAGCGATTCGTTCCCATCGCCTGGCCTACCGCCCTCGGCGCCAGTGTTGCCGCCATCGTACTGGTCGCCGTCATGCTGACCAGCGGCGGGGAACCGACCAAGACCGCGACCGAGACCGCGCCTGCCGACCCCATCGAGCAAGTCGCCACGGCCGTGAACAACGCAAACGTGCAGTTGGCGAGCAACGTATACGGACTGGATATCGACTGATGTCTACCACCCTGCCACGCAACAAATCACGCATGCTCGCCGCGGGTCTAGCGCTGGTACTACTCGTCGCCGGCGCGGCAATCGGTGTATCAGTAGACCGGTTGTGGGTGCGCGGCGCCCAATCGGCCAAGGTAGATGCTCCCCATCCCGGCCCCCACGACCCGCAACGCATCCTCGCCTGGTTCCGCGAGCGCCTCGACCTGAGCGACGACCAGGCGACGAAGATCCACGCCATCATCGTGCGCACTCACAAGCAGGCGCACGCGGTGAAGGAGCAGCTCATCCCCAAGATGAAAGCTGCCCACGAACGAGCGCAAAAGGAAATCCTCGAGGTACTCACCCCTGATCAGGGTGCCCGGTACAACAAGTTAGTAGACAAGAAGCGGAAGCGCTTCCGCAACATGCACAAGCGACACCACTAGGAGACCAAGCACATGCGAGCGATTGCAAAAGCATCCATTCTTGCCACGGCGCTGTTCGCCCTCGCCCTCGCGGGTTGCGTCGATGACGACACCGACGCGGGCGACGACAAGGCCACCACGACTCCAGCAGCCAAGGACACCAAATCGGTCCACGGCAAAGCGAAACACAAAAAGTACATGCACGCCGACCCGGTGGCGCATGCCAAGAAGCTCGCCGATCACCTCGGGCTGAACAAGGACCAGCAAGCCAAGGTCGAAGGTATCTTCAAGAGCGACGCCAACTGGCACGCCAAGAAGAAGCAAATCGACGCCCTGCTCACGCCGGAACAGCGCGTGAAGCTCGCCGAGCTCAAGAAGAAGCACCACCACGGTAAAAAGCACCACGCCGACCCGAAGGCGCACGCCCAGAAGCTCGCCGACCTGGTCAAGCTGAGCAAAGACCAACAGGCGAAAGTCGAAGCGATCTTCAGGAGCAAAGCCGACTGGCACACCAAGAAGAAGCAGGTCCACGCGCTGCTCACACCGGCCCAGCGTAAACAGCTCGCCGAGTTCAAACACAAGCACCACGGCAAGATGGACCCCGACGTCATCGCCAAGAAGAAGGCTGCCTGGCTGCAGGAAAAGCTCGGCCTGACCGACAAGCAGAAGGCCGACATCGTCAACGCGTGGAAGTCCGGCAAAACCTGGCACGATAAGAAACAAGCCATCAAGAAGCTGCTGAGCAAGGACCAGGCAGAAGAGCTCGACCGTCTGCTCGGCGAAATGAAGTTGAAGCATCACCACAAGCGCATGCACAATTAGCGCTTGTCGCCACGCCACACATCGAGACCGTCAGGGCGCACGCTTCTGGCGGTCTTGCTGGTTTCGGCGCTGTTCTTGGGCGCCGCGCGTGCGGATGCGCCGCCTCCGACGGAGCCCCCGGCGAGCAAGGTCGCGCCAACCCCGACCACGTCGGCCAAACCGAAACCACCGGGCCCGGACTATTGGTTACCCGCGCTCGAAATCGTCGGCATGAACATCGGCATGAACCTGGCGGCGCGAGCGCTGGGCGAGGACTTTGCCGATATCTCGTTTCAGTCCGTATGGGACAACCTGCGCGGGGGCTGGGAATGGGACGACGACTACTTCACGGTGAACCAACTGCGCCACCCCTACATGGGCGCCCTGTTCTTCACCGCAGCCAGGTCTGCGCGCCTCGGCTTTTGGACCTCGGCGGCCTACACATTCGCCGGCAGCTTGATGTGGGAGATCTTCGGTGAAAACGTACCGCCCGCGTTCAACGACCAGGTATCCACGTCTATCGGCGGCGTGGTGCTCGGGGAGTCCATGCATCGTCTGTCCCAGGCGTTGCGCTGGAACACCAGTGCGTGGTGGACGCGCACCCTGGCGGTGCTGATCGACCCGTTCGCCGCGTTCAACCAGCGTGTGCTCGGCTACCGCCAGCGCATCAGCCAGCCACCTCCCCTGTTTGCGCGCCTGGCGCTCGGCTACAACGTGTTCACAACCGACAAGGCCACCGACCGACCGCGCCGCTTCGATCAGCTGCACATCGGCCTCGAAGCCAGCTACGGCCTGCCCGGCGATCCCGCGTTCGTGCCCCGCGCGCCCCTCGATCACTTCGACATCGTCGCCGCCCTGGACATCTCCGAAGGCAAAGCCGTGGGTAGCTTGTTCATCCGCGGCCTACTGTGGGGACGCGGCATCGGGGGCCGTCAGCTACGCGGGTTGTGGGGGCTGTTCGCCAACTACGACTACTTCAGCCCAGATGGCATTCGAGTCGGCGCCGTCGGTGCGGGTCCTGGCACCACGTTGCAGCTGCGCATCGGCCCCAAGGGGTTTCTGCAAACCACCGCGGTGCTCGGATTCGCCCCCGTCGGAGCCGCGGGCACAAGCGTAGAACCGGACCGGGACTATCACTTCGGGCCAGGCGCGACCCAGCTGTTCGAGATGCGCCTTGGCCGCGCCGACACAGGGATGGTGCGCATCACCTCGCGCAACTTTCAGATCAAGGGCGAGGTACTCAACGAAGGCTCCGAGGTGGTGAGTCACACCACGCTCAGCGGGCTGCTCAAGATCTGGGGCCAACACTCCGTCGGCGTCGAGCTCGGCGGCTCCGTTCGCCGCGCTCGCTTCGAGGACACCGGGCTCAAACGCACCGACAGTGGCGGCTACGCCCGGGTGTTCTACACCATCACCAGTGACACGAGCTTCGGCGCCGTGCTCGCAAACTGAACCGGGCGACGAGTTTCGGCCGGCCCCTGCGGCACCAAACGCGCTACCATTGGGTCAATGCGAGGGTTGGCGATTTGCACACGTTGGTGCGTTGGAGCGTTTATGGCAATCGCGCTGG
>SPJJ01054591.1_pt1 | contig 10225 bp, 9 predicted proteins | sample 3741741 | NCBI WGS metagenome assembly SPJJ01 (sample SAMN10925908, study PRJNA522277) | cold seep metagenome | isolation source: Elba SIP-enriched marine methane seep metagenome, extraction at timepoint T1 | place: Italy: coast of Elba, Mediterranean Sea | collected 2014-05 | reverse complement strand
GAGGTTCAAAAACTGGGTGGAAGAATTACTGATCTGCATAGTCAAGATGATAATGTAAAAAGACAAATAGCCGATATTGAAAAAAAACTTGCCGAACCTAATCCTCTGCAAGCGGTTGTGGATGATCTGAAAATGCAGAATGATCATGCTCAGGAAGCAATAGAGAAATTATTGGCAGCGGTAGAAAAACTGGAAAAACGTAAAGCGGTCGTGGCAACTGTTGCTAAAAAAGTGACCCGAATAAGGAAAAAGCCAGCCCCTCCTAAGCAAGAATGGTTAGTTCACCTGATTTCTTTTAAACAGGAATGGTATGCCAAAAGAAAAGCTGAAGAATTTCAGAAAAAAGGAATTCCCGCTAAGGTCCAGTTAGTCACTGTTGAAGGGGAAAAATGGTTTAGGCTAAGTGTGAAAAACTTTAAAAGTAAATATGATGCAGCAGCTTATGCCGTGAAAGTGAAAAAAACACTCAATCTAAGCTCTGTCTGGGTAACAAAAGAATAGCTTTATTAGGCCGTTTTAATGGCTATAGAGCGAGGCTTTCTTATTGGCTTTTTTAGATTAAATAAAAAAACTGGCTAACCCTTGCGCCCCACATTCAATATAAAGTTTGTATAGCTTAGTTGCAATTTCATTTGTTATAGAGGTTTGCTATGGGTGAAGAAAATTGTGATTTAAAAGGATTAAACCGTAGACGAGTATTTCGAATCTATGATGAAGCGAATCTTTTTTATCATAAAATCAATACAGATCAGTTTGCTGGGCGAGCAATTGATTTTGATGATTTAATTTATCAGTCTATTCAAACCCAAGCTGCTATCGATACTAATGTAGATGCACTCCCCGTTTCTTCTATTCAGGAACATGACACTTTAAATGTTAATATCAGTTCCAGTGGTATTGCCTTTACCTGCCAAGAAATATTAATTCCTGGTGATATTTTGATACTGCGGGTTCTATTATTATCGAATATGACTGTGATAACGACTTGCTGTAAGGTTGTTTTTTGTAGGCCCAGTAATCCCTTTGAACGAAATAGGCTGCCATTTAAAGTGGGGACAGAATTTATCAAGCTAAAAACAGCAGATAAAGATTTACTTGATAAGCATATAAAAAAGAATAGAGCTCATAAGTTGCTGGCTAATGGTTTATTGGCAGCTTTGCTAATATTTATTTTGGCTTTGCCAGATATGTTGTTTGATTTTATATTAGGTTTGCTTTCTTTTCTAACGGATAATTTGATTGAAGCGCTTCATTTGCTAATGGAAATTATTGAGGTGAATCTTGATTTAGCAGTTGAACATATTTTTCATACAGCTGACCAGCAGACACAAGTTATCGTTTTTTATATACAGCTGTTTCTTGTTATGGCTATAGCCTATCCAGTTATGAAGCTGCTTTTGAGGGCTACTAAAAACTCATATCTGACCATTCAAGGATATTTTTTTCGTAAAAAATCCAGTTTTTGTTACTTCTGGGGAGAGCAGAGTTTGCTCTACAAAACAGCAACGATTAGTTTGTTTATATCGGTGGTAGGCTGTTATATCTTGTTTTTTATTTGACTGCTTGGTTTAGCAAGCAGATACACTTTTCTCAGGCCTTAGCGTTGGCAATGCGAGCAATAATAGCTGGCTCTTTGAGCAAGCTTCAATTGCTTAATTTTATTAGAGCACTGTTGACAGTTTTCTCCGGCACGACCATACACCGCTAAAGACTGTTGAAAATAACCGGGTTTCCCTTGTTCGTTAACAAAATCTTTCAGGCTTGTTCCTCCTTGTTCTATCGCTTGCTGCAATACGGTTTTAATGCAGCTGCTGAGTTTTTCGTAGCGTTTTAAGGAAATTCTACCGGCTTGTCGGGCAGGATGTATGCCAGCCATAAATAAGGATTCACTAGCATAGATATTACCAACACCGACAACATTATGCGCATCCATAATAAATGATTTTACGCTGCATTTTTTTTGTTTGGCTAATGCATGCAGATGTGTGCCATTGAATTGATCAGTTAAGGGCTCTGGGCCTAGATGAGAGATTAAAGGGTGTTGTTCTATCGGTGAGGAAGAGACTAATACAGCACCAAATCGGCGAGTATCATTAAAACGTAGCACCGATTGATCATTTAAAACGATATCCAGATGATCATGTTTTCCAGCCGCGACCTGGTGATTGACTACCCGTAAATTGCCAGACATGCCTAAATGAATAATGATAGTTTCGTCGCCAGCTGTTTTTATCAAGCAATATTTAGCTCTGCGCAGCACGGCAGTAATTTTTCTATTGAGCAGTCTTGCATGTATGTTTTCAGTAATCGGCCAGCGTAATTGATTTTGCCGGACTATAACATCGACTATGGTTTTATCTATGATATGTGGACGAATGCCACGGCAGGTGGTTTCAACTTCGGGTAATTCAGGCATAAAAAATCGGCTAAAGTGATCTTGCTGAGCAGCTAACGTTGTTTGCGTTTGCGCCAGATGATAAAACCTGTACTAATCAAGATAAATGGCAGGACAAAAAGAAAGCCAAAAGAAATGCTGGCAATGGCGGGTTTACTTAATTGTAAAGATTTTCCGGGGACTGTTTTTGGGGGGATGGCAATAAACAAGTCATTATCGCTCAGCCAGTTTATTAATCTGAATCCGAGTTCACTATTACCGACCTGACCTAGATAAGCATTGGATAAGAAGTCAGCATCGCCGATAACCAGGATGCGTTGTTGTTTATTTTCGCTATATTGCCTGCTAAAGGCATAAGCAATATTTAATGGACCTTGTTTTTCAGCGCTGTCTACATCAAATTGCATATGAGTAGTTAACACAGAGGTTTCATTCCATGCGTTGTTGCTACTGCTGAGTAGAGCTTGGCTGCTAAATTCGGTTTCTCCATTCAGTTCAAAAGCGGCACTGAGGGGGAAAATCGTCATGCTGTTAAAGTTTGCAGAAATGGGGTGTCGGGGATAGCCGCTGATTAATAGGAAAGAGGGATTATCCAGCCCATAAAGCTTGGCATTGCTATCGACAACCGTACCCGGCAGTTTTTGTAATCCTAGTTGCTGTTCTAGACTGCTAAGATGCGAGGTATTGGGTTCAGTTAATAATAATAAATTACCGCCTTGCTCAATATAATCGCGGATAATGTTCAATTCAGCAGGCAGTAGTGCTGTTTTTGGGCTAGCGATCACTAATAGTGATGAATCGGCTGGAATGCTGGGTTGTTGTGATAACTTAAGTGTGGTTAATTGAAATTTATGTTTTTTCAGTTCTTCGGCAAATATGCTTAGCTCTGAATTTCCCTGATTGAAAATGCTACGCTCACCATGGCCGCTTAAAAAACTAATTCGTCGTTCGCTAGTATGGCTTAGCTGTAGTAAAGCATTGGATAGGGTGGATTCATCCAGAAAATCGATTTTTTTAGATCGGTTTCGGTATTCCACAATAAAGGCACCTTGCGGCCCGATATTGAATTCACGTACTTTATCAGGAACTTTATCCGGGTTTATAAATGTGATCTCAATATCTGCTTTAAAGCGCTGATATTTAGTCAGTAACTGTGCCAATTGTTTTTGCAGTTGTGGCTGCTTAATATAAGCAGAAATACTGACGGCTTCGGGTAAGTTCTTTAAGATTTTTTGAGAAGCGGTAGACAAGGTATTGTTATGACCGATAGTCAAATCGATGCTCGCGTCGTAGTGTTGGCTGAGCCAGGCTAATGAGCATATCAACAATAATATAATAAGCGTCAACAGGCTGTTTTTAATGCGGATGCGCTGGTGTAAATGCTGAGATATTTTCATTTTTGTAATCTGTCGTTTTCCAGTCTGCGTATGCTTAAAATCAGAAAGGTACTGATGAACAATAGAAAATAGTAAATATCGCTACTGTTTAGTAGACCACTTTGCAGGTTTTGAAAATGTTTCAGAATTGACAAATAATCGATTATTTGACTGCCTTGGCCCTGTATGCCCGCACTCCAGTCCAATATCCATAGCAACAATAACAGGCCAAAACTACAAGTCGCTGCAATAGTTGGATGGCTGGCGATACAGGACATATAGAGACCCAGGGCGGCAAAAGCTGAGACTAAAAGCATTAAAGCCAGGATATTGCAGAAAAGTTTGCCACTATCGATATCACTGCCAGCAGTTAGTGATAAGGGCATTAAGCTGATCAAGGCAATAATCAGCATTAACATGGCTAGGATGCCGAAGAATTTACCCAGAATAATCTCAGTGCTGGATAAGGGGGCGGACAGTAACAGAGAGAGCGTTTTATTGCGTCTTTCCTCACATACCAGTCGCATGGTCAGTAGCGGTGTGACCAGTAACAGGATAATCGAAGCATTGCCGTATAAAGGCTGGATAACAATATCTGTTATTCCCGGCGCACTTTGAATATTGGCCAGTTGCGCCTGAAAGGAAATAAAGGTTTCCAGCTGACTAAGAAATAAATAAGCCAGAATGAATTGTAATACAGCGAGGATGGACCAGGCTAAAGGGGATAGAAACAGCGTTTTTAATTCTCTGCTGGCAATTGCGAAAATCATCTTATTCTCCGCCTGCTGATTGTGAGGTTAAACTGATAAAAATATCTTCCATAGTCTTTTTTATCGGAGTTATTTCCAGTAGTCCTCTTCCATCATCGATAACCGCTGTGGCAATCGATTCGAGTGGGTTTTGCTGTTTTTGATGATGAATCAGATAACAATTTGGCGCACTTTCTTCTATTTCAGTGATACCGTTAATAGCCGCAAAAGTGTTTAAGTCCACTGCTTGACGGGTGACCAGTTTAATACAGGCTGTATTCATCCGCTGGTTTAATTCACTAATGCTTTCTTTAAATACCAGTTTGCCCTGATGTATTATTTGCACGTCGGTACAGGATTCCTGTACTTCTGACAAGATATGGGTAGAGAGAATAATGCCATGGCTATTACCCAGTTCTTTAATTAATCGGCGGATTTCCTTAATCTGAATCGGGTCCAGTCCTACCGTAGGCTCATCAAGGATGATAATCTCAGGATTATGAAGTATAGCCTGAGCGATACCGACACGTTGTTGATAACCTTTGGATAAATTAATGATCAATCGCTGAGCAACGGATTCAAGTCCACAGCGTTGTTTGGCCAGATTGACCGCTGCTGTAATATTTCTAAAGTTTAAACCATGTAATTGGGCGCAATAACTTAAGAATTCATCGACAGTCAGCTCTTTATATAAGGGGGGCGTATCGGGTAGATAGCCTAAGCATTGCTTGGCTAGTCTGGCTTGATCTAATAAATCATAGCCGTTAATAGTGATCTCACCGCTACTGGGGGCGAGATTACCACAGAGCATTTGCATGGTACTGGTTTTACCGGCACCGTTAGGGCCTAAAAATCCCAGAACCTCACCTTTACTGAGGGTAAAGCTGACATCATTAACCGCACAGTGTTTATCATAATAGCGGCTGAGGTTTTTAGCTTCGATTAATAAGGAAGACATATGTCTTGGTGTTAATCAAGTTGGCTGAGCAGAAATTTTACCTCATCTTGTAACTTTTTGCGAAAAATGAGGAATTTCCAGCGAGCCCCTCCGCATTGTCGCCATAGCAACACGGCTCTGATGCCAGACAGTAATAATGCTCTAATTCGGTTGATATTATTAGGTGAAGAAAGATATTCCTGTTCACCGTTAACCATAATGCGCGGTTGAAAAGTACTGATCGTACTGTGATATAGGTCGCCCAGATTAGCCAATACATTTTCGTGCATAGGTTCAAATGATTCAGCCTGGGCTTGTGCTCTTTGTATGCCGCTAGTAATTTTATTGATCATTTCTGGTTGGCTGGATAATTGTTTTTCCAGAAAGACCAGAGAGGCAGCATAACGGGCCTGTTCTGGGTCGGCGATGGAACGGCCGGTAATTTGTTTTTCTAGCTGTATCAAGCCCGGTTTTAAGTTTTCCAGATCGCCATAAATATCAACTACGCTAGCAGAGTCAATTTTTAAAATACTATTGATGCAGGTTTCTATGGCTTTGTTATCTGCACTTCCTTTGGTGGCTATTTGTTGAACCAGTAGGCAGACCTGAGCAACTGCGGCTAAGGCGATGGTTTGATTGGTAATAGTGTTTAATGATGACATGATCGTTATTTTTCAAACTATTGTTGCAGGATAGGGTTACCAAGTTTGATCCATGACTGGATACCATTGGACAGGTGGTGAATATTTTTTATCTGTTTTTGCTTGCTTAACATATTACCCACCAGGCTACTACGATTGCCCGAACGACAAACCAGAATGAGCGGCTGTTCTGGAGATGATTTTAATTGCTCCAGATCGGATAACCATTTTTCGGCATTATACTGACCATCGGCTGCAAAAAATTGTAGTTTATGACTGCCGGGAATGATGCCTGTTTGTTCCCATTCCCTCTCGGTACGAATGTCGACGACTAGGGCATTTTGCTTTTCTTGTAGTTGGGCTAGCTGTTTCACAGTTAAGTTAGTTAATTCAGCCGCTACGCCAATGTTGCAAAAAAAACATAATAGTAGAAAAAAGCTGGTTTTGAATTTCATGACTCGAATATTATTTTGTCTAAAAACAGATAACTGAATATGTGTATAATTGGTCTATTATGCACCAAACAATGATTTATATCATGTTCATGGAACATCTATTGAGCTTGATGGAAAGTTTTGCATATTTTAAATTTATACATAGAGGAGAGAGAAATGTCTGAATCAGTTTCATTGAATGTGAGTGGGATGAAATGTGGTGGTTGTGAAACAAATGTAAAAACCAAGCTGGCTGAGATCGATGGTGTTGTCTCTGTAGAAGCAATGAATAAAGAAAATAAAGTGGATGTCGAATTTGATGCTGGGAAAACCAGTGTTGAGGCTATTTCTCAAGCCATTACCGATGCTGGATTTGTAGTAGAGTAAGTCCAGACTGTTAACTTTTACCGGGGTATGTCCATGAGTATTGAAAAGCAAGATAGTTCAGCAGATGAAGGGCTAAGACTGTCGATATTAGGGATGAGTTGTGCCGGCTGTGTGGGTGCAGTTGAGACGGCCATTTCAGCTGTTGAGGGTGTCGAATCAGTCAGTGTGAATTTTGCCGATCATACTGCTTTAGTTAAAGGTCAGGCAGACCCCGATGTTTTAAAAGTAGCCATCCAGGATGCCGGTTATGATGCCGCCGTAATGGAAGGTCTGGAAGACCCCAGCGAACAAGAAGAAAGAGAGCTGGAACGATACCAGCGGTTAATGCAGAAGGCCAAGGTTGCAGCTGTCTTTGGTGTGCCGTTAATGCTATTAGCGCATTTAGGTTGGTTGCCTGAGATTAGCTCCGATGCCGGTGATTGGTTTTGGCCGATTGTAGCGATTATCACCTTGGGTATATTACGTTATTCCGGTGGTCATTTTTTCTCCAGTGCGGTGAAGTTATTAATGCATGGTCAGGCCAATATGGATACCCTGATCGCCTTAGGGACGGGTTCGGCCTGGCTATACTCTTGTGTAGTGATTGATTATTCCAGTCATTTGACCAAGTTTGCGCCTCATGCTTATTTTGAAGCGTCGGTGATTATCCTGGCTTTTATCAATTTTGGTGCGGCACTTGAAACCCGTGCTAGAGGAAGAACATCTTCTGCAATCCGTGAGTTAATAGGCTTACAGCCACGGACCGCGAGAGTCATCAGAGACGGTGTGGAACAGGATATCGCCATAGAAGAAGTCGGTTTAGCCGAGATTTTACGGGTTAGGCCCGGGGAAAAAATAGCAGTAGATGGGGTGCTGACAGAAGGGCATTCTTCTGTGGATGAGTCTATGCTGACTGGTGAGCCAATACCTGTAGAAAAAGTCGAAGGGTCTGAGGTGGTTGCGGGCACGATGAATCAGAAAGGCAGTTTTTTGTTTAAGGCTACACGGATCGGTCGCGATACTGCTCTGGCGCAGATCATCAAGAGTGTTCGAAATGCGCAAGGCAGTAAACCCGCCATTGCCAAATTGGCCGATAAAATTTCCAGTGTTTTTGTGCCGGTTGTGGTTTGTATTTCCATTTTTACCTTTTCAATCTGGTATTTATTCGGTCCGGACCCCTCTATGGGCTATGCTTTTGTCACCTCAATGACAGTTCTGGTCATCGCTTGTCCTTGTGCCTTGGGTTTGGCAACGCCTATATCGGTGATGGTCTCGGTGGGTAGGGCAGCAAAAATGGGCGTGTTGATACGAAATGGAGACGCTTTGCAAAGCGCGGGCCGTATTACTACCTTGATCTTAGATAAAACAGGCACGGTGACGGAAGGTAAACCGGTCGTCTCCAAGATCGAAGCCCTTGCTGATCAAGATGAAGATACTATTTTAAAACTGGCTGCCAGTATTGAATCGGGCTCTGAGCATCCATTGGCGACGGCTATTCTGGCTGCGGCAGAGGAAAAACAGCTTAGCCTGGAAAAAACACAGCGTTTCGAAGCCATTGCAGGACATGGTATTGCTGCCCAAATTGCTGAACAACAAGTGTATTTTGGTAATCAGGCTCTGATGGAAGAGAAGGGTATAGCATACAGTCAGTATGTGGAAAAAATAGATGCTTTATCTGCATTGGGACAAACCGCAATGATGTTGGCAGTGGATGATAAAGTGGCCGGTATTATCGCTGTTTCTGATCCGATTAAAAAGGATTCTGCGAAAGCTGTTCAACAGCTCAGAAACCAGGGAATCAGAGTGATTATGGTGACCGGCGATAATGAAATTACCGCCAAGGCGATCGCGATGCAGGCCGGTATTTCTGAGATCAGAGCGCAGGTTTTACCTGAAGATAAAGCCGCTGTTGCCAAGCAGTTACAATTGGCTGGGGAAATAGTCGGTATGGTGGGTGATGGTATCAACGATGCTCCGGCACTGGCTCAGGCTAATGTGGGTTTTGCAATTGGTACCGGTACCGATGTGGCGATAGAAAGTGCTGATATCGTTATCTTGCAGGGTTCTTTATTAAAAGTACCCGAAGCGATGTCTTTATCCAAGGCCACCGTGGTCAATATCAAGCAGAATTTATTGGGTGCATTCTTCTACAACTCAGTAGGCATTCCTGTCGCGGCAGGTTTATTTTTTCCACTTTTCGGCTGGTTACTCAGTCCAATGATTGCAGGAGCCGCAATGGCTATGTCATCTTTGACAGTAGTCAGTAATGCAAGCCGTTTGCGTTGGATAAAATTGAATTAATTGCTGTATTAGCCTGGTATAAAATTGATAGCATGCTTTGTACCAGGCTATTTGGCTGAATTGTTGCTTTCGCTTGATGATATAATAATTGATTTGTTATCCGTTCAGGATTGTAAACTGAGGACTTTATTTGCTATGGATGCGTCTTGCTGTAGTTTATCTTTGTCTGTCAAAAGTCGTTTTCTGACTGTAAATATTCTGGATTGAATGATGCAATACCTGTATCAGGTGTTGTGAACCGTAATGAGAAAACTATGAGTAAACTGAAGTGTGCGGTAATTGGTACTGGTTACCTGGGTAAGTTTCATGCTGAAAAATATGCCGCTATTGATGGCTGTGAGCTGGTTGCAGTTGTAGATATTAATGAACAGGCGGCTAAAGAGGTTGCCGAAAAACATGGAGCGAAAGCTTTAACTGATTACAGTGAGTTATTAGGGCAAGTGGATGCGGTGAGTATTGTGGTACCAACCAGCTTGCATCATAAGGTTTCTAGTGATTTTTTAACTGCTGGGACTCATGTTTTGGTGGAAAAACCGATTACCGTCACGGTGGAAGAAGCCGATGAGTTGATCGCGATAGCTAAAGAGACAAATGTTATTTTACAGGTTGGCCATTTAGAGCGTTTTAATCCTGCGGTGATGGGGCTGGATAAAGAAGAAAAACCTTTGTTTATCGAAGCTCACAGATTAGCTCCGTTTAATCCGCGTGCAAATGATGTCAGTGTAGTACTGGATTTGATGATTCATGATATCGATATTATTCTGGCTTTGATCAATTCTGATATACAACGTATAGATGCCAGTGGTACGGCTGTTCTAACTCAGGGTACGGATATTGCGAATGCTCGTCTGACGTTTACGAACGGTTGTGTTGCCAATGTGACAGCCAGTCGTATCAGTATGAAAATGGAACGTAAGATGAGGATGTTCAGACCTAGTTCTTATATTTCCATCGACTTCCAAAATAAATCCTTAACCAAACATAAGACCGGTGAGAAAGAAATGTTTCCTGGCGTGCCGGAAATAG
>SPJJ01020977.1_pt1 | contig 10227 bp, 11 predicted proteins | sample 3741741 | NCBI WGS metagenome assembly SPJJ01 (sample SAMN10925908, study PRJNA522277) | cold seep metagenome | isolation source: Elba SIP-enriched marine methane seep metagenome, extraction at timepoint T1 | place: Italy: coast of Elba, Mediterranean Sea | collected 2014-05 | reverse complement strand
TTTGTTTTATTTTTTTTATAAAGCCTTGCTGATCCATCTCTTTTTTATAATAGCCATTGCTAAAATAATCGGCACTATGGTCTACAACTTCTAAAGCACGCTCGCTATCCGGTTCAAAAATATCAGCCAAAAACCAGGAAGCAAGCGCCAAAAAAAATAAAACAAAATATACTCTGAATTGAGCCGCCGTCATACCAAATAACTCTGCAACACAGCATCAAAATTATCTTGCGCCTGCATAATAAAATCACAGACTTCACGTACAGCACCCTGCCCACCTGGCGTTTCGGTACACCAGTCTGCATATTCCTTAACCGCTGGATTTGCATCTTTCACAGCAATAGATAAGCCTGTACGCACCATCAAAGGCAAATCTAACAAATCATCGCCAACATGAGCAGCCTGATCGGGACTTATCCCTAAAGTTTGAATAATTTCATTAAATGCTGCAATTTTATTTTCATGCCCCTGATAAACCAGCTCAACTCCCAAGCTCTTCATCCGTAACGCTACCGATTCTGATTTACGCCCGGAAATCACCGCCACTTCAACACCCGTCTGGCGTAATAATTTAATTCCATGTCCATCCCGGGCATGAAAACATTTATATTCAGTCCCACTATTATCAAAAAACAAACGTCCATCCGTTAATACCCCATCAACATCAAGAATCAATAGTTTTAACTGCTTTGCTTTTTCTCTAATTTCATCCATTTATTTTGCCTTTCAATCTCTATTACACGATTCCGGCACGCACCAGATCATGCATATTCAGCGCCCCAACCAGTTCATTTTTCTCATCCACCACCAACAAGGCATTAATCTTTTTTTGCTGCATGATTTTCATCGCTTCAGCAGCCAAAATATCCTCACGAATCACTTGGCAATTAGCGGTCATCACCTCGACAATTGAACTGGCATGAACATCTAGATTTCGTCCTAGCATACGCCTTAAATCACCATCGGTAAAAACCCCTACCACCTGCCTGTTTTGATCGATCACCGCAGTCATGCCTAATTTTTTTTCGCTCATTTCCAGCAAGGCTTCGCTCACTGTCGCGGCTTCTAAAACAGCTGGAACCTCAGTTCCAGCATGCATAATATCGGCTACCATCAACAATAAACGCTTACCTAAGCTACCGCCAGGATGCGACAAGGCAAAATCATCCCGAGTAAAACCTTTGGTTTCCAGCAATGAAACCGCCAATGCATCTCCCATCACCAAAGCAGCCGTTGTACTAGCGGTTGGTGCCAAACCTAAAGGACAAGCTTCTTCGGCAACCGCAACATTCAAATGCACGCTGGCAAACTTAGCCAAAGACGACTGCGCATTTCCTGTCATGGCAATAAAAGGTACATCAAGACGCTTGATGATTGGCAATATAGTCAAAACTTCTCCAGTTTCACCCGAATTTGACAAGGCAAGCACCACATCCTGCTGGGTGATCATACCTAAATCACCATGACTGGCTTCACCCGGATGAACAAAAAAAGCCGGCGTTCCGGTACTCGCCAGAGTTGCTGCGATCTTCCCAGCGATATGGCCGGATTTACCCATCCCCGTCACCACCACCCGTCCCTTACAGGCCAGTATTAAATGACAGGCTTGAACAAAATCATCATTGATTTGTGCTTGCAAAGCTGACACGGCCTCAAGCTCGGTTTTAATAACCGCCAAGCCCAAGGCTTTTAAATTTTGATCATGCATATTATTCATATTTAAGCGACTGCACTCATATAAACAACCCCTTGATAACTACTATAAGCCAGCAATAAGGCTGCACCTTCCCAACGGCTTATCTGCCCGACTTTAGAAAAACCATAGCCTAAAATAAATAACACTCCGGTCATCCCCAGCATAACGGGAAAATCACGATCTACCACGCTTTCAGCGACAACTCCCGGAGCAATTAAACCGGGCAAAGAATAGACCGCTAATAAATTATACATATTAGAACCTATAACATTCCCTACCGCCAAATCATCTTCATTCTTTAATACACTGGATACCGAAGCTGCCAATTCAGGCAGACTGGTTCCTAAAGCAACGATGGTTAACCCAATTACCAGATCACTGACGCCAAATGAAACAGCGATATTAACAGCCGCCCAAACCAATAAACGGGAACTGAGCAATAAACCAATTAAACCCGCTATAAACAGAAACCAGGCCATTTTTTCAGATACATCTTCCGGCATATCGGCAATTAACTCCTGTTCCAGCGGGTCATCCAGGGTTTTCTTTTGACTATCTTTTTTGGCAGAATAAATCAACCAGCCTAAAAATGACAGCAACATCAATAGCATAAAAACACTATCCAACACACTCAGACCATCAAAAGCCATCAAATAGCAGATGATGCTAACCATCATCAGTATCGGTAATTCCTGTTTCAACAGATCAGACTTAAAAGCCAGAGGTGAAACCAAAGCAGTGAACCCTAGAATCAAGCCAATATTGGCAATATTTGAACCCAACGCATTACCGACTGCCAAACCTACGTTTCCCTGCCATGAAGATATAGCAGAAACCAGAATTTCCGGTGCAGAAGTCCCCAAACCCACGATGGTTAATCCAATCAGTAAAGGAGAAACCCCAAACTTTCTTGCGATAGCAACAGTACCTACGATAAATTTATCTGCCGCAACAACCAGGACAAACAAGCCAAAAACTAAAGCAAGGAAATTAACAAACATGAATTTTAAAAAGAAAAGGTTAAGTGTTTAATTGGCTTATTATGCCATTTTTAACAACAGTCCACCAAAGCCCATTTAGTTTAAGCTTACTATTTATCCATTAACCGAACTTAAATACACTAAAAGTAAAATACAGCCTTCCCCCTCCTGATTTACGCGCTGGCAAACATCGCTAAAATCATTATCCAGATAATAAACAGGCTATTTAATCCATTATATTTATACACAATAGTTTGACTTATCCCATGCTTGTCAGAGAAAATACTCCGTTGACTTTTAAAAAGAACCTTTTAATAACGCATGGATAACAGCGAAGATTCAGATGCGACTATCGTATCGGTAAAAAATTTAAGCTTCTCGCGTGGCGAAAGAAAAATATTTGATAATATTTCGCTAAGCATTCCGCGCGGAAAAATTACTGCCATTATGGGGCCGAGCGGCACAGGGAAAACCACTTTATTAAAATTAATTGGCGGCCAGCTTTATCCTGACCAAGGCTCAGTCATTGTCGACAATCAAAATGTGCATCAATTAAAACGTTCAGACTTATACACCTTAAGAAAACGCATGGGCATGTTATTTCAGAGTGGTGCTCTACTGACTGACTTAAATGTCTATGATAATGTCGCCCTGCCGTTAAGAGAACATACCACGCTCAGCGAATCAATGATACGCTCTTTGGTAATACTCAAACTTCAAGCGGTCGGGCTCAGAGGTGCAAGGGAATTAATGCCTAATGAACTATCCGGTGGTATGGCTAGACGTGTAGCATTGGCCAGAGCTATCGCACTGGATCCGATGATGATCATGTACGATGAACCTTTCACTGGACAGGATCCCATATCATTAGGCACATTAGTTAAACTGATTAAAGAACTCAACAATGCGATTGGGCTAACCAGTATTATTATTTCGCACGATGTAGAAGAAACTACCAGTATTGCTGATTATATTTATGTTGTCTCAGGTGGCAAAGTCGTTGGTCAGGGTACGCCTGAACAAATTTCTGAACTGGATTCAGAATGGGTACAACAATTCATGCAAGGCAAAGCCGATGGTCCGGTACACTTTCACTATCCAGCTGCAGACTACCATCAAGACCTTTTTGACAGCCACCTCAAATAAAAATGACATATTTTTTTGAACGCCTTGGGAATATTACACTGTCCAGTTTTGCCAAATTGGGCCGTAGCACATTTTTCCTCATTCATATTTTGACAGCGAGTGCCAGTGTATTTCCGCGCCCTAGATTATTGCTGAAACAAATTTTTTCAGTCGGGGTTCTATCTTTTCTGATCATTAGTATTTCCGGTTTGTTTGTTGGCATGGTACTGGGTCTACAGGGATTTTATATCTTATCTGACTTTGGTGCCGAAGAAACACTAGGCGTTATGGTGGCCGCATCTCTGGTCAGAGAACTGGGCCCAGTGGTATCAGCGTTGCTATTTGCCGGTCGAGCAGGTTCGGCTTTAACAGCAGAAATTGGCTTAATGAAAGCCACCGAACAATTATCCGGTATGGAAATGATGGCCATCGACCCGATGAAACGCATTATGGCCCCCCGCTTTCTAGCCGGCTTTATATCCATGCCTTTACTTGCTGCTTTATTTAGCAGCATAGGGGTGCTAGGCGGGCATATGGTCGGCGTTGGGGTACTGGGTGTCGACGATGGCTCATACTGGTCACAAATGCAAGCCAGCCTGGATTTTCAAGATGACATCATCAATGGTGTGATTAAAAGCATTGTTTTTGGATTTGCCGTCACCTGGATATCACTATTTGAAGGTTACGATACGATTCCTACCTCCGAAGGAGTTAGCCGGGCAACAACCCGTACTGTCGTAAATTCCGCTTTTACCATCCTGGGTCTGGACTTTATCCTGACCGCACTTATGTTTGGAGATATTTAACATCATGCAGAACACCAAGACACAAGACACAATAGTCGGGCTTTTTGTTGCTTGTGGTATTGCCGCACTCTTTTTCATGGCTATGCAAATAAGCAACCTAAGCACCTTTTCAAGCGACAAGACCTATACCATCAGCGCACGTTTTGCCAATTCAGGAGGCCTTAAAATAAAATCACCTGTTTCTGTAGCCGGTGTACGCGTAGGCCGTGTATCCAATATCACCATCGACCAGAATAGTTATGAGTCTGTGGTCGAAATGCATATTGAAAGCCAATACAAATTACCGGATGACACTAGCGCCAGTATTTTTACGGCGGGACTGTTAGGTGAGCAATATATCAGTCTGGAGCCAGGAGGCTCTGAAGATTATATAGAACAAGATGGTGAGCTTGATATCACTCAATCCGCTGTTATCCTGGAAGAAGTGCTAGGACAATTTCTATTTGATAAAGCTGCTGAAGAATAATGCCTATATTTCAGTTACATCAACAGGATAAAAGCCATTATTTTATTGAAGGAGAATTAACTTTTTCATCTATCAATAACAAGACTATACGTAGCTTTGATTTTTTAAAGCAGGCTGATGAAATATGCATTGATCTTGAAAAAGTCAAAATGGCTGATAGCGCAGGACTAGCATTACTGCTTGAATGGTTAAAATATGGTAAAAAATACCAAACCAAACTGCAGTTTAACAATATACCTCATCAGATTCTGACCCTGGCTACTCTAAGTGGCCTTGATTTTAACAACGACTTAACTGATATTAGTCTACAGCCATAACTAGCCGCGACACTGACTAATTAACCAATAAAGCTTATACAAAACATCTATGGATAAATTGATAATTTCAGGCGGTGCCAAACTCTCGGGAGAACTTAGAATCTCTGGAGCCAAAAATGCTGCACTGCCTATCCTGGCCGCCACATTACTCTGTGAATCGCCGGTAACAATCGGTAATATCCCGCATTTGCATGATATTACCACCACCATGCAGTTACTGGGACAAATGGGCGTTGAACTGACCATCGATGAAAAAATGAATATCGAAGTCAATGCCAATACCATCAGCAAGTTTGAAGCACCTTATGAACTGGTTAAGACCATGCGTGCATCGATACTCGTGCTAGGGCCTTTATTAGCACGTTTTGGCGAGGCACATGTCTCCCTGCCCGGCGGCTGTGCCATTGGTAGTCGCCCGGTTGATATACACATCAACTCATTAATTAAAATGGGGGCCGATATACAGGTAGAGAATGGTTATATTCATGCAAAATCGACTCGTTTACAAGGCTGTAAACTGGTTTTAGACAAAGTCACTGTAACCGGTACCGAAAACCTATTGATGGCGGCAGTATTAGCCGAAGGCACTACCATCATCGAAAATGCCGCTAAAGAACCTGAAGTTTCCGATCTAGCTCACTTTTTAAATGCTTTGGGTGCGAAAATCTCAGGTATCGACACCGATATTCTGGTTATTGAAGGCGTGGAAAAACTCAGTGCAGAAAACATTCATTATGATATCTTGCCCGACCGTATCGAAACAGGAACCTACCTGGTCGCTGCAGCTATTACCCGCGGCAAGGTTAAACTGAAAAACACCCGCCCGGATACTTTAGATGCAGTACTAGACAAGCTTAAGGAAGCTGGAGCCGATATTACAACCGGACCGGACTGGATTGAGCTGGATATGCACGGCAAAACACCCAAAGCAGTCAGTCTGCGTACGGCTCCCTACCCTGCTTTTCCCACCGATATGCAGGCCCAGTTTACCGCCATGAACACGGTAGCCGAAGGCGTAGGCGTTATTACCGAAACGGTTTTTGAAAACCGTTTCATGCATGTACAGGAAATGCAACGCATGGGTGCCAATATTCAGCTTGAATCCAATACCGCCATTTGTAGCGGTGCAGAAAAAATTACCGGAGCCCCTGTGATGGCTACCGACTTAAGAGCTTCAGCCAGCCTTGTTATTGCCGGTCTGGTTGCAGAAGGCGAAACTTTGGTCGATCGCATTTACCATATAGACCGTGGTTATGATCATATTGAAGAAAAACTATCACAACTCGGCGCAACTATCAGAAGAATTCCAAGGTAACTCAGCATGTTAACAATAGCAGTATCTAAAGGCCGTATCTACGATGATGCCCTACCTTTACTTGAAGAAGCGGGTATCGTTCCGGTCGATAACCCTAAAACCAGTCGAAAACTGATTCTTCGCACCAATCAGGATGATGTAAAACTGGTCATCATCAGAGCCACGGATGTACCCACTTTTGTCGAGCATGGCGCCGCCGATATGGGTATAGCAGGTAAAGATGTATTGCTTGAACATGGTGCGGAAAGTCTTTATGAGCCCCTGGATTTAGGTATAGCCAAATGCCGATTAATGACTGCAGCGCCAGTTGATGCACCTAAAATTCAAGGGCGTATCCGAGTGGCAACCAAATATGAAAAAACAGCTCAACGCTATTTTGCTGATATCGGTGTTCAGGCGGAAATCATCAAACTCTACGGCGCTATGGAATTAGCACCCTTAGTTGGTCTGGCAGATTGTATCGTCGATGTGGTTGATACCGGCAACACCTTAAAAGCCAATGGCCTTGAACCCCGCGAGCTGATCACTCATATCAGTTCGCGCCTAGTGGTTAATAAGGCTTCGATGAAGATGAAACACCAGCTCATTCAGTCCTTATTGGATCAGTTTGAAAAAACCTTAAGCAAACGTTAATACAATCTGGACTTTTCTTCTTGCAAAACCAGACAGTCTCGTTAACTAATCGAACAATACAACGGATGATCGGGAGCTAATATGAGCGCTTTAAAAATCACCCAGCTGAACAATAATTCAGACAACTTTAACCAGCAGCTTAAAAACTTATTAGCCTGGGATGAAAGCGATGACCTGGAAATTCAACAACAGGTTTTAAACATCATTGCCGAAGTCAGAAAACACGGTGACCAAGCCGTACTGAATTACAGCAATAAATTTGACCAGACTGAATTTAAAAAAGCATCTGAGCTGGAACTGAACAAAGAAGTTTTACAACAAGCCTGGGACAGCTTAGCAGCTGAAAAAGCCGAAGCCTTACAAATTGCCGCTAATCGCATACGAGCTTATGCTGAAGAGCAAAAAATGCAATCCTGGCAATACAGCGAAGAAGATGGAACCGTTCTAGGACAAAAAATTACCGCACTGGATAAGGCAGGACTTTATGTACCTGGCGGTAAAGCAGCCTACCCCTCATCAGTATTGATGAATGCAATTCCTGCAAAAGTAGCCGGTGTCGGTGAACTCATCATGGTCGTCCCCACACCAGGAGGAGAAACCAACCAACTGGTTCTTGCCGCAGCCTATATTGCCGGAGTAGACCGTGTGTTCACTATCGGTGGAGCCCAAGCTGTAGCCGCTTTAGCTTATGGTACAAAAAGCATTCCTGCTGTCGATAAAATTGTTGGTCCAGGAAACATTTATGTGGCCACAGCGAAAAAACTGGTCTTCGGTCAGGTCGGAATCGATATGATTGCAGGACCTTCTGAAATTCTGATTATTTGTGATGGCAAAACCAACCCTGACTGGATCGCGATGGATTTATTCTCTCAAGCCGAACATGATGAAAATGCACAAAGTATTTTAATTTCTGATGATGCCGGTTATTTAACCAAAGTTGAAAAAAGCATTAATAAGCTATTGCCAGAAATGGAACGTAAGGACATTATTGCCGCCTCATTAAATAGCCGAGGTGCATTTATAAAGGTCGAAACTCTGGATCAAGCCGCTGAAGTCGCCAATATAATCGCCCCGGAACACTTAGAGCTTTCTGTGGAAGATCCCGAGGCATTGAATCAGAAAATACGTAATGCCGGTGCTATTTTTATGGGCCGATATACTGCCGAAGCGCTAGGCGATTATTGCGCTGGACCCAATCATGTCTTACCTACCTCAAGTACTGCACGTTATTCATCACCATTAGGTGTTTACGACTTCCAAAAAAGATCCAGCCTGATCAACTGTTCAGAATCAGGTGCTGATACTTTAGGTAAAACAGCTTCTATTCTGGCCAGAGGGGAAAGCTTGACGGCACACGCCCGATCTGCAGAATTTAGAATAAAATAACAACGGAGTTCCGTTACCTACATATCCAGTAGAGACTTAGCATGTCTAGGTCTCTACAACTAAGTTTTATCAAATATGACTGAAAAATTAATCTCCTCTGTATTCCGCAAAGAAGTATTACAGCTATCCGCGTATAAAGTCGCCGAAGCAAAAAACCTGATTAAACTCGATGCAATGGAAAATCCTTACAGCTGGCCGGAAGAAATAAAACAGCAGTGGCTGGAAATCATTAAAGACTGCCCTCTCAATCGCTATCCCGACCCTGAGGCACGGCAACTGGCTGAAACCATAAAGCAAACCAATCAAATCCCTCAGCCAAGTGAAATTTTACTAGGCAACGGTTCTGATGAAATAATTCAATTGTTATTGATCGCTTTAGTCAGCGATGCAAATGTACTGGCTCCAGCCCCTGGTTTCGTTATGTACAAACAAGTTGCATTAAGCCTGGGGCTTCACTATCAGTCAGTGCCCTTACAGGCTGACAATTTTGATCTGGACATGCCAGCCATGCTGGAGGCAATCAAACAAAGCCAGCCAGCCATCATCTTTCTGGCCTATCCAAACAACCCGACAGGTAATTTATTCAAACAACAGGATATTGAATCGATTCTAGCTGTGGCGCCTGGACTGGTTATTGTTGATGAAGCCTACGCACCTTTTGCCGAAGCCAGTTTTATCAATAGATTAACTGAATACGAAAATTTACTGGTCATGCGTACAGTTTCCAAACTTGGTCTGGCCGGCCTAAGATTGGGTTTTATAGCAGGCAATAAAGAAATTATTGAACAATTAAATAAGATCCGCCTGCCCTACAATATTAATTGCCTGACGCAAGTGACTACCGACTTTGCATTAAATAACCAGGCTTTGTTTGAACAACAAACTCAGCAAATTTGCAGAGATAGAGAGCAGATTTTAAATCAACTCAACAACATACCCGGCATTAAAGCTTACCCTAGCTCAGCAAATTTTATTCTTTTTAAAACAGCTAAAAACCAGGCAACCACCATTTTTGAAGTCTTAAAAGATCGCGGTGTTTTAATTAAAAACTTATCACCTCAAGGCGGGCTTCTGGATGATTGTCTACGCGTAACCATAGGCAAAGCAGAAGAAAACAAAGCATTTATAGAAGCATTACGCTCAATTATTAATTGAAATACTGAATCGACAAAACGATAAAAAGCGGAACAGACAAAAAGTATTATTTTTTATGCATCCCTATTTAGGAGCATCTTGAGGCACAACATAAGTACATTTTTATGAACAAACCTAATCTTTATAAATTGCTGCTTTTTTGTATCTACAACATAAAAATGGCTTGATTCATGCGTAAGGACAAGGCTAGGCTTAATTTTTTCGAAGAAACAGATATAAAAGCACAATTACAGCTTCAACAAAGGTAAGCTGAAATGGTATATTGGTCACATAAATATAATAATTGATGAATTGGGGGATGTTCAAAATAAAGGCTTTACTTTGAATTCATTTTTTGGATAGCTTTTT
>SPJJ01039771.1_pt1 | contig 10228 bp, 8 predicted proteins | sample 3741741 | NCBI WGS metagenome assembly SPJJ01 (sample SAMN10925908, study PRJNA522277) | cold seep metagenome | isolation source: Elba SIP-enriched marine methane seep metagenome, extraction at timepoint T1 | place: Italy: coast of Elba, Mediterranean Sea | collected 2014-05 | reverse complement strand
GAACAGGAAAGACTGGAACAGGAAAGACTGGAACAGGAAAGACTGGAACAGGAAAGACTGGAACAGGAAAGACTGGAACAGGAAAGACTGGAACAGGAAAGACTGGAACAGGAAAGACTGGAACAGGAAAGACTGGAACAGGAAAGACTGGAACAGGAAAGACTAGAGCAAGAAGCTCAAGAAGAAGCATCAGCCCCTATTAATGAAGAGCAAATTGCTTTAATTCAATCTAGCTGGGAAATGGTTGTTCCTGTTAAAGAGCAAACCGCTGAAGTGTTTTACCGCAAACTGTTTCTTATGGACCCTGAAGTTAAAGCCTTATTTAAAGGCGATATGAAAGAGCAAGGCGAAAAACTTGTGACCTCAATTAACCTGGTTGTTAATTCACTTAAAAACCTCGATCATGTCGTACCGGCACTACAAGATATGGGTAGACGCCATGTCGATTATGGTGTAAAAGCAGAGCATTACAATACAGTTGGCGCAGCACTGTTATGGACTCTGGAACAAGCACTGGGCGATGACTTTAACGCTGAAGTTAAAGAAGCCTGGACAATTGCTTACGGCCTTATTTCCTCAACCATGATTGACGCTGCATATTAAATATCCTGCACTCACCGGTAGGTTTGTTAGAGCATTAGCGAAACCAATATTTCAGACTTCGAAATTGTTGGGCTAATAAAAAACCTGATTTTCAGGTTTCACGGCATAACCTCCTGCACCACGCCAAGCATTGCAGTTTTTCAACGATAACCCCAAAGGGTGTCGAGAGCATGCGGCAGAGAGACAAAGAGTCCCATCTGTCGCAAACGCTGAAAAATAAGAAGCGCAGGAGCTCTCGTGGTGCGGGGCGGCCTTTTGTTTGGTTTCTTTGTTTTGGCCGCGCAAAACAAAGAAACTCGGCCTCGCGGACGATACCCGCGACTCAAAACAAAGTCTGCTGATAACCCCCTTAATTTCCCTTTGCTCAACACTGACTGATATACATTCCCACTGGAACGAAAAAAACAGCAAACTGATTAAAAACTTCACAAAAAACCTTCTAAAACCGCTGTTTTAAATATTTGTCACAATTTCCAAGTATAATAGTCGGATTAATGGCTTATTAATCGATAATACATGCAACAGCAAAAAACATATCAACCCTGTGATTTAGTTATTTATGGTGCTTTGGGTGATTTATCCACGCATAAATTGATTTGTTCACTTTACCGGCTTGAAAAAGCGAGCCTGATTGAACAGAAAACCCAAGTTATCGGTGTTGACCGGCATGAAAAAACTCGCGATGAGTTTATTGAAATTGCCAGACAGAGCCTAGACAAATTTTTGCATGAACCGCTGGACCAACAGATCTGGCAACGTCTGGCTAGCCGGTTTAATTATCTGCAGATTGATCTGACAGTGATGGAACAGTATCAAAGACTTAAAACAGCCGTCGACCCTGATCATAGAATCCTAATCAATTATTTTTCAGTTGCGCCCTTTCTGTTTAAATCACTCTGTCAGGGCCTGGCTCAGTCAGGACTATTAAATGACGAATCAAAAGTCGTGATCGAAAAACCACTGGGACACGATTTAAAATCATCACAAGAAATCAATAATGCTTTTGCCGAGGTTTTTAATGAAGAGCAGATCTTTCGTATAGATCATTATCTGGGCAAAGAAACCGTGCTTAATTTGCTAGCGCTACGCTTTGCCAATTCCATTTTTACCAGCAACTGGGATCATAACACCATTGATTCGATACAAATCACTGTCGCCGAAGAAGTCGGTATTGAAGGCCGCTGGGGTTATTTTGACCATACCGGACAAACCCGTGATATGTTGCAAAATCATTTATTACAGATTTTGACCTTTATTGCCATGGAACCGCCGGTTAATCTGGAAGCCAAAAGTATACGCAGAGAAAAGGTTAAAGTACTGGAAGCATTACGCCCTATTACCGCGAGTAATGTGGCCGAAAAGACAGTCCGCGGCCAATATGCCTCGGGCTTTCTAAATGGAAAATCGGTACCGGGTTATCTGCAAGAAGAGGATGCCAACACAGACAGTACCACCGAAAGCTTTGTCGCCTTGCGTGTGGACATAGACAACTGGCGCTGGGCCGATGTCCCTTTCTATTTACGTACCGGTAAACGCATGCAAAGCAAACGTACCGAGATTGTGATCAATTTTAAACAATTACCACATAATATCTTTAAAGACAGTTTTCAAGACTTGCCAGCCAATAAACTGATTATTCATTTGCAAAAACAAGAAGGTGTGGAAGTTCAAATGCTGAATAAAGTCCCTTCCATAGACGGTAATATCAAACTACAAAAAACCAAACTGGATTTAAGTTTCTCAGAAGCAGTCGAGGAAAAGCCTGTTTTTGGTGGTTATGAACGATTAATGCTGGAAGCCATGCGTGGTAACCCGACTCTTTTCTTAAGTCGTGAGGAAATTGAACAGGCCTGGACCTGGGTAGATTCAATTCAGGATGCCTGGGCACACCAGAATGAAGCCCCTAAGTCGTATCCCGCCGGAAGCTGGGGACCGGTTGCTTCAGTTGCGCTTTTAGCTCGTGACGGCCGAGACTGGGAAGAATAATCTTGCATTGCGCATGCAGCAAACCAGATAATAATTTTTAGATCTAAACAGGAGCTAATATGCACCCTATTATAGAAAAAGTGACTCAGGACGTTATTGAACGCAGTCATACTTCAAGAACAGCTTATTTGAAATATATAGATGGTCTGGCCAAAGAAGGCCCTAACCGTTCAAAACTGGCTTGCGGCAATCTGGCTCACGGTTTTGCAGCCTGTTCGGCGGCAGAAAAAGCGGATTTAACTGGCGAGACTAAAGCCAATATCGCTATAATCACCTCTTATAACGATATGTTATCCGCTCATCAGCCGTATAAAGATGCGCCTGACCAGATCAAAGCAGCTATTGCCAAAGCAGGCGGTGTTGCACAGGTAGCCGGTGGCGTACCGGCGATGTGTGATGGTATCACCCAAGGTCAGCCGGGTATGGAAATGTCCTTGTTCAGTCGTGATTTAATCGCCATGACTACAGCCATCGGCATGAGCCATAATATGTTTGATGGCGCCATGTACTTGGGTGTGTGCGATAAAATTGTTCCGGGGCTATTGATCGGGGCCTTAAGTTTTGGCCATTTACCGGCCATCTTTGTACCTGCAGGGCCTATGCCCAGCGGCATCACCAATAAAGAAAAAGCCCGCGCCCGTCAGGCTTATGCGGTGGGGAAAATCGGCCGTAAAGAGTTATTGGAATCAGAATCGGCTTCTTACCATGCACCAGGCACCTGTACTTTCTACGGTACGGCCAATAGTAACCAGATGATGATGGAAATTATGGGCCTGCATTTGCCCGGCAGTTCTTTCGTCAACCCTTACACGCCTTTGCGTGATGAGTTGACTGCCGAAGCGGCAAGACAGGTATTAAAATTTACCGCTTTAGGTGATGATTACCGCCCTATTGCCCATATGGTTAGTGAAAAAGCCATTATCAACGCCGTGATCGGTTTATTAGCAACAGGTGGCTCAACCAATCACACCATGCATTTGATTGCCATCGCCAGAGCGTCAGGCATCACTTTAAACTGGGATGATTTTGACAATCTTTCCAAGGCGATTCCGCAATTAACAAAAATCTATCCAAACGGCCCTGCCGATGTGAATCATTTTCATGCTGCCGGTGGTATGGGCGTGTTAATTGCTGAGCTATTAAAAAATGGTTTATTACACGAAGATATTCTGACAGTTGCCGATAAAAAAGGCATGAACAGTTATACCGAAGAACCCAAATTAGTCGATGATAAACTGCTTTGGGAACCTTGCCCTACAGCCTCCCTGGATAAAGAAGTACTGGCCACTGTGGAAAAACCATTCGCTACTGGCGGCGGTTTACACGTGATGAAAGGCAATTTGGGGAGAGGTGTTTCAAAACTTTCGGCAGTTTCGGAAGACCACCAAGTAGTCGAAGCCCCTGCCGTGGTGTTTGATGATCAGGAAGATTTTCTAGCCGCTTTCCAGCGCGGTGAACTGGAAAAAGATTTTGTTGCCGTGATTCGTTTCCAGGGCCCACGCGCCAATGGTATGCCGGAATTACATAAACTCACACCACCACTCGGTGTGTTACAGGATAAAGGCTTTAAAGTTGCACTGGTTACTGATGGCCGTATGTCAGGTGCCTCAGGTAAAGTACCATCTGCAATTCATTTATGCCCTGAATGTGAAATGGGTGGCCCTCTAGCCAAGGTACAAGATGGCGATATTATTTCCCTCAATCTACAAACCGGCGATGTCAATGCCCTGATTGATGCTGAAGAATTTGATAAGCGTGTCGCTATTCCTAACCGTGCCAATAACCATCACTATGGTCAGGGACGGGAAATGTTCGGTGGTTTCAGATTAGGCGCATCTACTGCTGAAACAGGGGCTTCCAACTTATTTCCTGTGGATTAAAACCCTATTCAACCTACATAAATTTCCTGATTACGTATGAGCTTCCGCTATTTAAAATATTTAATTATTCTATTCATACGTCATCTCGGCAGGGATTGCCGATAACGCCAGGGATGGCGTGTGGTAGAACAACACATTAGGGCAGGAGCCCGTAAGTAGAATAATGCAGGAGCAATTATCGAGGAGCAGTAATCGAGATCCAGTACCCAGGGATGAGATAATAAGCTGCTAATTATTCAGACTGTACATCCCTATACACTAAATACCAGCATTCCCTGCTGGTATGACGCGGTACTTAGGTATTTAATTTGGCAAAAGCTTGTAGGCAATCAAATAACTTTTTAGAGATACAAAATGAAAGCGATTAAAGATATCATGAACACCTCTCCGGTTATCCCGGTGATGGTCATCAATAATGTGGAACATGCCGTACCATTGGCTAAAGCTCTGGTTGAAGGCGGCCTGAAAGTACTGGAAATCACCCTGCGAACTGAAGCCGCATTAGAATCCATTAAACGCATTAAAGCCGAAGTCCCCGACGCCATCGTCGGCGCAGGTACCGTGGTTAATGTTGAAACATTGCAACAAGCCATTGCTGCAGGTTCTGAGTTTATCGTTAGTCCAGGCGTGACCGATACAGTGATTGATGCTGCTTTGGCATCCGGCGTCCCTATTCTTCCTGGCGTTATCACCCCGAGTGAAGTGATGAAACTGCTGGAAAAAGGCATTACTGAAATGAAGTTCTTCCCAGCCGAAGCAGCGGGTGGAATCCCTATGGTTAAATCTATTGGCGCACCTCTACCACAGGTCACTTTCTGTCCTACCGGTGGCGTTAGCCCTAAAAATGCAGCCGATTATCTGGCTTTAAAAAATGTCGCCTGTGTTGGAGGTTCCTGGATGGCACCTGCAGAACTTGTTGATGCAGAAAACTGGGATGAGATTAAACGTTTAACCATTGAAGCAATCGAAATTGCCAAAGGCAAGTAACACTTGAACAACAAAAAGCCTCTATATCTAGAGGCTTTTCTAGCAGAGTTTTATTTATTCTGACTAAAAGCTGTGTTTACAGAAGTCGAAAAAACTAAATTCATCAGTTTTACCAAGCAGAAAATAATGACCGCATAAACCAGGGTATAACTCAGATAGGACGGATAATACTGCGCAACTCTGGATGAATATTCAAGCCAGTTTATATCAAACTTTCCCGATAATAGATAAAAACTACTATTTGAAATAGCAAAAGCCGCCGATATTGCAATCAATAAAACAGCTGATTGCACCAATAACTCGGACAGATTCAAGCTCTTATATTTTCTACTATAAACCCCGGCAAACCATAAACAGGCATAGGTCGGGATTAAAAATACATAAGCGGGCGAGACACAATAATCACTAACATTAAACTGAGTAATCGACACATAATCAATCAATCCAGCCTCTATCAGCAAGAAAACAAAAAACTTCCAGCCTCTCACCCATAAGCCGGCAAAAAAGAACGCCGCTAATGAAGCATCTGGCAAAGAAAGCGCACCTCCAAAATGATGAAAACGCGTTGCCAGCATTAAACCGATCAAGGCTATAGGTGTTCTAATATCTTTAATATTTAAACTCATAATATTCCTCTTTTATTTTATTAACTACAACGAATACAAATCAGTACTTATAATTAACAGAAACAAAAAAGTTCCTGTCGGCGGTGTTAAACCCTTTATTTGTTTGATACTGATCATTTAATACATTTTTCAACTTGCCTTTTAGCGTCCAACTTTTATCAAGTTTATAGGCCGCTCTCATATCCCAGACAATAGCACCGTGGGACTTTGTGGTTCCATCCAGGCGATCTCCGGTCACTTTTAATAACGAGCCGATATCAAGACCAGTACAAATTTCCCTGGAAATATCCAGCCCCAGATTTAGCTGAGCCCGGTCAGATAACCGTTGATTACTGATACGGTCTTTAGGACTTAAAACACTGCCATTCATGGCGATATTCCAGCCATAAAACTGAGTTGATATTTCCCCCTCAACACCATCTATCTGCGCTTTATTCACATTCTCAGGCTGCCAGTTTCCATTACTATCTTTTACCCAATCAATTAAATTATCGATATTGCTATGATAGGCTCTTAACGACCATTGTCCCCAGCCATGCCGCCCTTCCAGACCTGCTTCAAAAGTCGTTGATTCTTCAGGTTTTAAACCGGCGTTACCTGAATTTGGCCAATACAAATCATTAAAAGTAGGGGCTTTATAGCCACTACTAAACAGGCCGACAATATCGATCCCACTATTGCCCAGACCAATTCTAAATCCACTGCTACCGGTGATATGTGAACCAAACTGTTCATCCTCATCACCCCGCACTGAGGCATTAAAATCAATCAGATCAAACCAGCGACCATAGTATTCAGCATAACCGCCAATATCATAACGATTGGTTTCAGCATAGGATTGATGACTTTCCACATGATCGTTTCTAAAATCCGAGCCGATAATCATTTGATGATTCGAATTAATTGTAATTTTATTAAACAGACTCACCGTACGGCGGCGGGTGTTGAAAAAATTTCCTCCCGGCTGCCGACTTTCATCCCTGGATTCACCCAATTTAACCGTCGTAAGCCAGTGATCAGTCAGTTGCATATGGGCAGATAGCCCTAGATTTTGAATCTCAAAATCATTACGGTCACTGCCCCAGCTAGTATCAAACTCATTTTCACCCTGAGATCTTAAAACAAAAACCTCTGCACGATAATCTTCATTAAATTTATAACTCGCTCGAATATTAAAACTAGTGTTTTTATAACCATCCCGATCATCATCGCTGCTACTGGAAGATGTCGCATTAAAGCCGGATGTTGTGATATGAGAAACACCGAATGCATATCCGAACTGTTTATATAGGCCATTGACATGACCACTGAACCGCGCGGTATCGTAGGAACCACCGCCTACATCAATAGACACAGCAGGTTGATTATTGGCCTTATGCTGCCCTTTTCGAGTAAATATCTGAATCACACCGCCTATAGCATCAGAACCATATAGGCTGGATTGAGAACCTCTAACAATTTCGACACGTTCAATTTGATCAATAGGCAGGGAGGAAAAAGGCGATGAACCTAAGGTCACCGACCCGATACGTACACCATCAATCAATACCAGAACATGACCATTATTTGTTCCTCTCAGAAACACACTGGCCGCCTTGCCCGCACCACCGCTTTCAGTTACATCGACACCTGTCGCCTGCTTTAATAACTCTGGCACAGATTGCAACTGTAGACGCTCGATATCCTGACGGGTAAAAACAGTACTGGCAGCCGACAAGTGATTTATCGTCTGATCCGTTCGCGTTGCAGTAACAATAAGTTTTGGAAGTTTCTCCGTTGGCTCTGCCTCAACTGAATAGCTAACAGAAAAAAGAAAAAAAGCTAAAGGGGGAGATATAAATAAATCGTTCATATGTCCTCTGCACCACCCGTGCAAACAGTGTAAGTTCACAGATGAGGACATACAAAATAGAATGGCAGAAAGCTGTTCTACTCCGTAAACAGCCCTCCGCTGCACCGAAAAAACTTTCGGGCAGGTCTCCGGACTTATAAGTCGAATAATTCCGATATATCACCTTCCCATATCATCGATACAGTGGTATTTGATATATCTTAAACTTATCTACCGTTGCGGGGGCAGCGTCGGAATAGTTTCTGATGAAACGCACCGACTTCCCTTTTAACCCATCAATAAACTATTTCAGGGCACCAAAAAGTTAGGCAATGGATTATAGAGAGTTATATAAATAAAGCAACTGATTTAATAACGAAATGGCTTCTATCATCGATTTTTAACTATGAAACCGCTATGATGTCCTCAATAAGATAGACTCTTATTTACATTTTGTATTTCAAACAACAATAGAGGATGATTTAACCATGCAGCCCATAATAAAATTAATATTCGCTTTTTTTCTAGCTTGCTCAGTTAGCACAATTTCAACGACTGCGACAGCAGCGGGGAAAATTGAAAATGCCACACTGGAAGAAATTATTGCCTCAATTAACACCACGATTACACGATCAGAAAAGACACTGGAGGCTTTAGAAAATGGTGCGGATAAAGAAACAGTGCTTTCACTGCTTTCTGATACCAAACAAATGGCCAAAGAAATTCATGCCACTCGCCGTGCAGCTGTTTATAAAAGTAAGGCAGGCTCACAAATGAAAAAAGCCAGAAAAGCGGCTAAAAAAGATGATTTAGAAAAAGCCAAAGGTCATGTTAAAGAAGGCGTGGAACTGTACAAAAAACTTAAAAAAGCATTTTTGGAAATGAATGGTTAGTTCATTACTTGAACAATAACGAAGCCCAGCTTTTCAGTGTTGGGTCTCGTTATTTTTTTAGCTGCTGACTTAAAAACTTATCAAGCTGATTGGCAAAAGCCTGTCTATCTGCCTGACTTAAAGCAGACTGCCCGCCGGTTTCTATCCCGCTTGATCGCAAAGTGTCCATAAAATCTCTCATATTCAGACATTCTCTAATATTTTCAGCAGTATAAAACTCCCCTCTATGATTCAGTGCCACAGCACCTTTTTCAATCGCTTCGGCGGCTAAAGGAATATCTCCGGTAATAACCAAATCACCATCGCTCAGTTTTTTAATTATTTCATTGTCTGCGACATCAAACCCTCGGGGTACTTGTATAAATGAAATATTTTTTGACGGTGGCAAGCGTAAAAATTGATTGGCAATAAAGCTAACCGGTATATTTGTACGATCTGCTGCTCTACATAATATATCTTTATTCACCACAGGACAGGCATCTGCATCGACCCAAATTTTCATCTTATTCCTATCTCTACAACTCTCTAGTTTATAACCATGAACAACGGTTCAATCCATAAACTTACGTTTCAGCCAGTAATCGGCACTGACATAATTACCTGCACCGATAAAAAACAATGCCAGCAACATAATAAAATAAGTCGCAGCAAACTCCACCCCGTTATTCAGAATGACGACGCTGCCATTTTCAGTCAGCCACTCATAATTGCCATTTTGCTGCAAAATTTCTTTCGCTTTATCCAGTCGTTCAATCGCACTGACTGTTCGTTCATTGGCAAAAAAACCACTACCTTCAGCAATCGCCAACCAACCATTTTTTAGATGTACAGTAATACCGGCAACAACCATTGTGATCATTAAGGGGATGGAAATTAAACGTACGCCAAATCCGAAAAATAAAAATATGGCCCCTAAAACTTCAGTTAAAGCGACTAAAAACACCAACAAATAAGGCACAGGTAAACCCAATCCCCATTCTTCATTGCCAAACCAGTCTGCGGTACTGGTAAAGTTGATAAACTTCTTACTGCCTGCCATCCACAAAATCGGCACCATATATAATCGTAACAATAAAGGCGCAAGAAAATCTGCAACTTTGCTTTTATCACACCAGGTCATCACTAATTGGGTGATGCCAGGTGCTTTTTCAATAATAAGTGATATGTATTTATTGTTCATTGTAAAAACCTGCTTTTTTATTATGATTATTAGAAGTTCCGACCTTTACCGCCAAACAATATGAAATCCGTCGCTGAAAATATTTTCTCTGAAATACCCCAACATTTAGCCGACGAACTATTTCAAACCTTGTTATCTAAAGGCCCTGTACAAATTGAAAGAATAATATCCAAGGGTCATACATCCAATGTTAACGATTGGTATGATCAAATTCAGGATGAATGGGTAATATTACTAGAGGG
>SPJJ01027521.1_pt1 | contig 10245 bp, 8 predicted proteins | sample 3741741 | NCBI WGS metagenome assembly SPJJ01 (sample SAMN10925908, study PRJNA522277) | cold seep metagenome | isolation source: Elba SIP-enriched marine methane seep metagenome, extraction at timepoint T1 | place: Italy: coast of Elba, Mediterranean Sea | collected 2014-05 | reverse complement strand
CCGATGATGGTCATCAGTGCGGTCTTGCGCCCGCGCCAGCCCCAGGTAGTTCGGGTCACGATCAGGCCTGCGAACGCCAACCAGGTCACCGCTGCCAGCGGGTACTCGGGCCGGTCGAAACCGCTGGCGCGCTGGGACACCCAGATGACGCCCAGCATCAACGCGACGGTGAAGATCGGAAAGCCGAGCAGAACCAGGCGATGGGACAGGCGATCGAGATTTTCCAGCGCCATGCCGCGCTTCAGCAGCACGCCGTCGAAGCGCTTGGATTTGAGATTGCGATCCTGAACCAGGTAGACCACGGCGAGTCCCGTCGCCATGGCGAAGATGGCGACGCCCAGAGTGGCCATGGAAATGTGGATACGACCGAGCACGGTCAACCCCGACGTGCTCTCACCGGATGACGACAAACGCGCGACCGCGAGAATGCCCAGGCTCAACGGGCCGACGAACGCGCCGAGAATGTTGAGCCGGTGTTTGAGCCCGGCGATGAGAAAGCCTCCGACCATCGCCCATGACAAGAAGCCCAAGGCTTCGCGCACGGACGCGCCGGGATGAACCTTGGCGAACGCGCGCAAACTGATGTCGATGCCGTGGGCGATGAAGCCGAGCAGCAGTAGCCACTTCGCTGTACGCAGGGCCCACTCTGGCGCCTTGGTAAAGGTGCCCGCGTACAGCAAGCCCGAGATGCCGTACAACACGATCGCAAAGTAGAACGCCGGCGACACCGACGTCGTATGAGCGACCGCGCCCAGCACCATTGTGAGTGCGCTGTCACCGAACAACGGAGCGACTCCTCATCCGGTTACTTGGGCAACGCCTTACCCACGAAGCCGACCTGCACATCGTAGGCGGTGTCTCCCAAAATTACTGAGGTCATGTAGTGCTCTGCCCCCATCTCGACGAGCTCTTCTTCGTCTTTGACCTTGCCCAGCAAATCATGAGGATCGGCGTCCGAGCCCGAGACGTTCATGAATCGCACGCCGGTCTTGATACTGAACGAGCGCCCCATCTCATTTAGAAACAGGGTATCGCCCTCCAGCTTGACCTTCTCTTCTTCGGTCCAAGAATCCAGCCGCTGCTGGGAGATGAATAACCGGGCCATGGCAAAGTCCATGATATTCCCTCGGTGTGTTATCCACAACTTCAGGTGTGTAACGCTGACTCTTGCAGAGTCGTCTCATCGATATTACATAGGCGGTTGAGATACAAGACTCCCAGCAGCTGCGGCCCCCTGGTTTTGCCAGCTGCACACCTTAGATAGGGGAATGATTATGGCAGGTTCGCTAGTAGAGCTCACTGATGCAAACTTCGAGAACGAGGTTCTCAATTCCGACGTCCCGGCGCTCGTGGACTTCTGGGCAGTGTGGTGCGGACCGTGCCGGCAGATCGCCCCGACCGTGGAAGCGCTCGCCGCAGATTACGAGGGCAAGCTCAAGGTCGCCAAGATGAACATCGACGACCACCAGGCCACCCCGCAGAAATACGGCATCCGGTCCATCCCGACTCTGCTCGTGTTCAAAGGCGGTGAAGTCGTCGCCCAGATCGTCGGCGCGGTACCGCGGTCGAAGATGGAAGAAGAGATCAAAAAGCACGTGTAGTCTGCGCGCTGCTATCGATCCCAACAGCCCCGGTGCTTCGGCGCCGGGGCTTTTTCGTGGCCGCTGCCGTACAATGCCGGCGGGAGGCGAGCATGAACACGACTCGGGTATTGGGGATTGTGGCGGCACTGAGCGTCGCCGGTTGCGGCGGCAAGCACGACGCGTCGAAGGCGAAGCCGACGAACAAAAACACCCGACGAACGGCAGCGACCACCATCCTCGGCGTCGACGCCGGCATTGTGATCGCAACCAGCGCCGGTGCGCTGGATGCCATCGCCGCCACCGGCGCGCTGTTCGGGTCGAAGAACGCGGCCAGCGGAAACAAGCTGCTCAACAGTCTCGGTCGCGTCGCCAACCCACTGCTGCCGCTGGTACTGCGCCCGGCCAAATCCCAGGCGACGCACTTCGCGACTCTGTTCGGCGTCGAGCCCCCGAACACCATCGTCGCCAACAGCTCACAAGGGGTTCCCGACGTCTACTTTGCGACATTCCCGGCTCCCGCCGCCGACCCCGGAGGCGCGCACCTAGCCAAACGACTGCGCGAACAGCTCGGCTTAGCGCCAACCACGGAACGGTGCGGCAGTGGCTGCACCATGTTTCGCGGTGCCGGCAAATCCAAGGTAGTGGTGGCCATGCAATCGCTGCCGGGCTTCACGCTGGCCGTCGCCCTGCGCCACTGGTGGCCGGCGAAGAACAAAGCTGTTGATCTCCAGGTCGTGCGCTGGGCACTGCAACCGCGCTCGCGATCGGCAAACACCACTGCGGAAAAGCGTTTCGTGGCCGGCGGCAGCCCGTTCGCCTGGTTAGTCAGATTCGAGCTGCTTCGCCTGGAGCGTTTCGGCCCGCGCAATGTGGCGTCAAGAATCACCGACATCAGCAACAAGTGGCGCAATGGCGTGCTTCGCGAGCTGTTCTCGGTGACTGAATCGGCCTGGCACCTGCACACGCCGAAGCATGCCGAAGCCAGCGATTCGGTGATCAGCCTCGGCCCACCCTCGAATCCGTCGTTGACCATCGCGTCGACCCTGACAGCCCATGGACGCGAGCTACGAACCCACGACGGCCGCGCCCTGGAGTTGCCCAAGTGGACCGGCCCGCCCGCGCCGGTGGTGGATGTCGCGCTCACGGGATCGCTGCACCTGCTGGCCAACGCGCCGGTGCCCGCCGTGTGGAAGTTGCCCGCACGCAGACTCATGACCACGCTACTCGAATGCGGGCTGATCTGCCGGTTCTCTCCGCTGCAGCGCAGTTTCGGCTTCGCCGCACAGTCTCAGCAAACGCTCCACGACCAGCTGGCGGCGCTGCCGGCGACTCGCGGCATGCGGCTGGTGCTAACCGGGACAGACAAAGCAAAACCGACCGGCGGTGTCGCGATCGTCGCACGTACTGCCGCAGAAGCGGCGACCATCGAAACCACCTTGCGCGCTCGTGTGTCCGCCCTGCCCAAGCTCGGTGTGAAGGTCACGGTGAGCCGGTTGACCGGCGCGCGCCAACCCACCGTCGTCATCGGCCTCGGCACGGACGCGTCAACGGCGTTCGCTGCCGACACCGCCACCACGAACACTCATTGGGGCTGGCGCGCCAGCGCGGATGCCGGCGCCCTGCCCGGCCTGCTCGGCGGCCGCGCAAAGCCGAACGGAGCAACCTTGCGCTTGCGATCACAACGCAAGGGCGACGCCCAGGTGGTCGCCATCGCCGGCTCTCCCGCTGCGGTCACAAAGGCCTTTTCCGGGGCGTGGCCTACCAGCTCGGGGCCGGCGAGCAAACCGCCAGCCGCCGATCCGTGCGTGCAGCAGTTGTCCGCAACCCTGGACCAGGTCCGGCGCGCGATGTCCAAACGACCGAGCGCCTGGCGCAAGACCGCGATCAGAGCCGCGCGATTGGCGGGTCCGTGTCCGGGGCGAACCCCGCGCCTGGCCGAGCGCAGCCGCCAACTATCGTCTCGCTTGCAGCTCGCCGCCGGCCTGGCTCGCCTGGAGCAACGCAAGCCGACCGAAGCACTCGCCAGCCTGCGCCGCGCCTGCCAGTTGGGCAGCCCGGTGGGTTGTGCGTGGCCCGCCGCGGTGGTCAAAGCCATGGTGCCGCTGGCCAAGCTGCCGAGCATCGGCTTCCGCATGCCGTACCAAACGGAAAAAGCGCGGCTGGTCGTAGCCGGCGACGGCATTTGGCTGAACAAGCTCCGCGTGTGCACGAACGCCCAGGCAACCGGCAAGCTAGACTGCCTGCGCAGCGCGCTCACGGCCTTGGACCGCAAGCTCGGCGGGCCCAAACAGCGCGCGGAGGAAGCCAAGCAGGGCTTCGGCGAATCGTTGGGCGCGATCACCATCGAGCTCCCCGGTGCCACGCCATGGAGTCGGGCGCAACTGCTGGCTGACATGGTGATGGGCATCGGCTCGTTCCGGGTTCAGTTCCTCGCCAACGTTCGCGGCAAGGTCGGCAAGGTACGCGTGGACGTGGCCAAACATCGCTCTGGCTGTTTGCGACTGCGCGTGGGGGCCAATGTCCTGGTCGACGAGCAGGCCGGCCGCCGACTACGCGCACCGAGTACCCGAGACCTGATCGTCCCCGTGTACAAGTGGACGGCCCGACGTAGCGGTGACGACGATGATGATGATGCGTCTGGCTGCAGCGCCGTCTACTTCAAGGCCGAGCCCACGCTGACGCTGTCCCACATGCTGCCGCTCATGGCAGCGATCTCGTACAAGCGCGGCGGCGACACATCAACGCTCAAAGGCTTCCTCGAGTCGTCGGTCAGCGAATCGGGACTGCCCGACACGCGCTCGACCCCGACCATCCATTAGGCGAGGCGCCCACTAGTAGCCGTGGCGTCGGGTCGACACGCTCGACACCAGGCCCAGGGCGATGAAGAACGCAACCAGGGACGAGCCACCGTAACTCACCAACGGCAGCGTGACTCCAACGACTGGGGCCATGCCCAGGACCATGCAGATGTTAACGACGACGTGCCAGAAGGTCATGGCAGCGACGCCGATGCATATGACAGAGCCGAACTTGTCTCGCGCCCCCAGCGCGGCGTTTATGCACCAGACGATCAAAAACAAGAACAACAGCAACAAGAACACCGAGCCGAGGAACCCCCACTCCTCGGCCCACACGGAGAACGGAAAGTCCGTCCATTGCTCCGGTAAGAAACTGAACTGGTTCTGAGTGCCCTCGGTATAGCCCTTGCCGGTAATCTGCCCCGACCCGACCGCGAACATCGATTGCCTTGTATGCCAGTTGGCGCCGCCCTTATCCACGTCCAGGTCGGCGAACGCCTCGATTCGTTTGCGCTGGTAGGGATGCATGTGATCCCAGGCCACGGGAATCATCGCCAAACCGATCAGGATGACCACCACCGGGGGCCACAGCCGCGGCGCCGCAAGAAACGAAATCGACAGCACGATCAGCAGAGTGAGGATCGAGCTACCCAGATCGGGCTGGGCTGCGATCAGCAGAATCGGAAACGCGATCGCGGCCAGGCGCAACAACGTCGACTTGATCGGCACCGGGTTCACGTCCCGGTCGTGGAGCAACTTGGCCATGGCCAATATCACCGCGATCTTGACGAACTCCGTGGGTTGAACTCTGGCGAAGCCGAAGTTGAGCCAGCGCTGTGCGCCCTTCGATGTCTTACCGACGATGACCACCGCCAGCATGCCGATGACCGCCGCGGCCAGCACCACCCAGGCCAGGCGCAACAGGTTCCGGTAGTCGATAGCGGTGATGATGATGAACAGGGTCCAGCCGACCAGGGACCAGTACACCTGCTGGTGAAACTTGCTGATGTGCGGTGTGCGGAACACGGCGCTGTACAGGTTGAGCAGGCCGATGCCGCTGATCAACGCGATGACGATCACCAGGGGCCAGTCCACCCGGACCAGGAAACGCTTGAGCCGGCTGCTGCCGATGGTCGACGTGGTGACGTCGGTGCCGGCCATGAGCAGGCCCTTGCCGCCGATCTTGGCCGCCGTGGACGACTTGGAGCCGAGGATCACTTGTCGTCCCCCGACTTGGTGTCGGCGTCCGCCTTGACCCGCTTCTTGCGCGCCTTTTCGAGGAGCGCTTGACGCCTGGGTTTGATCCGGCCGAAGTAGCCCTCGAGAATGCGCCGGGCCACTGGAGCCGCGACCTTACCGCCGGGACCGCCGTGCTCGATCAACACCACGATAGCGATTTCCGGTTTCTCCGCCGGGGCGTAGCCAGCGAACCACGCGTGGTCGCGATCGGGATGCCAACCGGCGAACTCGATGTTGCGCTTCTTGCCACGCACCTGGGCGGTACCGGTCTTGCCCGCGTAGACGATGCGTTCGGAGTGAGCGAACTTGTGTGCAGTGCCGCCCTTTTCGTTGACCACCCGGAACATACCCTTGCGGATCAGCTCCAGGGTCTCGCGTGAAGCGCTTACCTTGCGCAGCATCGATGGCTTGAAGTCGAACACGGGCTTGCCACCCGCGGTCACCACCCTGTGCACGATCTGCGGAACGAACAGGTTACCGCCGTTGGCGATGGACGCGTAGGCCAGCGCCAACTGCAACACGCTGACCTCGACGTCGCCCTGACCGGTCGACGCGTTCAATGTGTAGCCGACCTTGAAGCTGGTGTGCTGCTCGTACCACTGGCGAGTCGGAATTCGGCCGGGTACGTCGCCGCCGAGACCGGTGCGCGCGCCGAAGCCAAAGTCCTTGGCGACGCGGGCAATGCGATCGAGCCCGATGCGCTCGGCGAGCTTCCAGAAGTAGACGTTGCACGATTGCTGCAACGCATCGCTCATGTTGACGAAGCCGTGCCGACTGGTGCAGCGGAAGGTGCGCTTGCCGACCTCGTGCACGCCCAGGCACTCGATCTTCTCCTCCTGATCGACATCGCCACTCTCGAGGGCACCGGCGGCTGCGATGAACTTGAAGGTAGAACCCGGCGGGTAGTGCTGCTGGCGGGTCTTGTCCAAGAACGGCTTGCGCGGGTCCGCGACCATCAACGCGTGCTCGGCCCGGGTGAGCCGACCACTCATCACGTTGGAGTCGTAAGCCGGCTTGGATACCAGCGCGAGCACTCGCCCGGTGTCGACCTCGATGACGCCGATCGCGGCCGCCTTGTATTGGCGGATCGCCTGTTCGGCCAGCTTCTGCAGCCCGATGTCGATGGTGAGCACCAGGTTGTGCCCGGCGACCGGCGACTCGAACTTGGGGCCTTTGATCAGACCGCGCACTTCGGGGCCGTTGACCCGGCGTCCCTTGGCATTGACCACGTAGCGCTCGATACCCCGCTTGCCGACAAGGTAGTTTTCCCACATACGCTCGAGGCCGTCGCGGCCGATGAGTTCGTTGCCTTCCGCCCCCTTGGGGATGTACTTGGCGACCTCGGACGCATTCATCTTGTTCATGTAGCCGATCAGATGAGCGGCCAGCGAACCGTTGGGATAGAAGCGGTACGCCTGGGCTTTGACCATGACACCGCGCAGGCGATACGACTCTTGCTCGACCACATGGGCGCGCTCCACCGGTTGGTCTTCGAGCACCATGACGAGCTCTGCCGGGTTACGCTTTTTGCCGACAGCAAGGCGCTCCCGCATGGTCTTCTGCTCTTCCTCGGTGAGGCCGAGCAAGCGGATCAGCTCGCGCTGCTGCGGTTTCTTGAACCGCTTGGGCGATGCGTAGATGTTGAAGGCAGCGCGATTGACCGCCAGAGCGTCGCCGTTTCGGTCGAGGATCTTGCCGCGCACCGACGCGATGTATCGCTGTTTGACGATGTTCTTGCGCGTGCGCTCGTAGTACGCCTCGCCGCGGACGATCTGCAGGTGCCACAGGCGGCCGATGAGGATCAGAAAGGCCACGCCGACGACGATGATCGCCCAGCGCAAGCGCCGGTGTAACTCGATCAATGCGGGACCAGACCCTGGAGCTCCACGAATCAACATGGCGGCGGCCTACGGAATCAACCCATCTAGAGCCACGTCGCGTTCCCGGAACGTGCGCGCAAACCGAGCGTCCAGGGAGCGACAGATCCGAAACACCAGGGGCCCGACCAGACCGGTCAGAATCGCAGAGCCCAGCAGCACGCCGACATCCGCCCACAAGCCCGCGGGCATGAAACCGTAGAACGCGCGCACGATCATCACGAACACGCCGGCGGCGAGTCCGGTGAAGAACGCAAACGTCAACGTGGCCGACAGGCCACGCACCAAGATGCGCGCATGCACCACGTGCCCGACCACGCATACGACCGCCGCGGTCAGCGCCATCAATCCCTTGGGCGTGCCGCCGAGTAGATCAGCCAGATAGCCAAGGATCACCGCGGCGAACATCGCGGGCGCCAGTCGGTCGCGGGCGGTCAGACCCAGGTACGCGGCGACCAGGGCGACGATGTCGGGCATGGACTGGAACGGAAACAACCGCCAGATCGCGCCCAGCACCAGGATGATCACGTAGGCGGCGCCTACTTGAGCGGCGTTGCGCATCAGTACGGTGCCACTCCGTAAGCGCGAGCGGAGGTTCTCTTTTTGCCCTTGCTCGGATCGGCCGGTGGCGGCTGTGCCAACAACACGACCACCGCGCGCAGGTTCGAGAAGTCGACCGACGGCTCGACGCGCACTTTTTGGAACAGGCCGTACTCGACCTCGTCCACGTGCACGACCTTGCCAACCTCGATTCCCGCCGGGAACGCGCCAAGGCCACTGGTAACCACCCGATCGCCGACTCTCAGGTCTTTGTCTTCGTTGCCCTCGCCCCGGGCAACGTAGGAAATCTTGCAGGCGTAGGATTTGTCCTCGCCGGTGCCGCTGAGCACACCGCGGCCGCTGGTGCGCGGAATGAACACATCGACCCGAGACTGAGGATCGATGGTCAACAGCAAGTCGGCGTACTTGCCGTAGACGCGATTGATGCGACCGACCAGCCGGTTGTAGTCATCGATCACCGCCATGCCCTGCTGTAGCTTGGCCTGGCCACTGTCGACCCGCATGCGCACGACGCGGAAGTACGGGTTGAGGTTGGCGGCGATCACCCGGGCGCTGACCACATCACCCTGGCGCTTGGGATCGGTGCGCAGGGAGGCTAGCCGGCGAACCAACTCGTAGTCGATGGTCCGCCGCTTCAGCGCCGACAACTCGCGAGCCAGCCGCGCGTTCTCTTTGCGCAGCTCGCGGTTCTCTTCCTCGACATCGATCAACCAAACGTAGCGGCTGAACATGCCACCAACACCTTCGACCAACCACGACACGGCGAGTTGCAGCGGGGACGATACCCGCAGCACCGCCTGATCCAACTTGTTCAGGTTGCCCGGATCCTTGGAGCTGGCGTGCAGGATCAGCGCTGGCAGCAGGAGCAAAAGCCCTGCCAAGCTGTAATCGAGAACGCGGCGCCGCAAATTCATGGTGAAGCTCAAAGCCCTGAGCGCGGGATTCTATTCCCGCGATTGGGCCGTGTTCCCGCCGCAATTACTGCAGCGCGATCTCCTTGAGCAGTTTCAGCTCATCGAGAGCGCGGCCGGTACCGAGTACGACGGCCAACTGCGGGTTCTCGCACACCATTACCGGCAGGCCCGTTTCCTCACGCAACAACACGTCGAGGTTCTTGAGCAGCGAGCCGCCACCCGAGAGCACCACGCCTTTGTCGACGATGTCTGCCGACAGCTCCGGCGGGGTGCGCTCCAGCACCGTGCGAACCGCGTCCACAATCGCGTTCACCGGCTCCTGAAGTGCCTCGCGGATCTCGTCCGAGTTGACGAGCAAGGTTTTGGGTACACCGGCGACCAGGTCGCGGCCTTTGACTTCGACGGTCTTGGGATCGTTGAGCGGATACGCCGAACCGATCTCCTTCTTGATGACCTCGGCGGTGCGCTCGCCGATCAACAAGTTGTACTTGCGTTTGATGTACTGAACGATCGCCTCGTCCATCTTGTCCCCGGCGACCCGGATGGACTTGGACAGAACGATGCCGGCCAACGAGATCACGGCGACTTCCGTGGTGCCGCCGCCGATGTCGACGATCATATTGCCGGATGGCTCGGTGATGGGCAGACCGCCGCCGATGGCAGCCGCCATGGGCTCCTCGATGAGGTAGACCTCTCGGGCACTGGCGGCGAGGGCCGAGTCGCGCACGGCACGCTTTTCCACCTCGGTGATACCCGACGGCACGCACACGATGACCCGGGGGCGAACCAGGGTGCGCCGGTGGTGCGCCTTCTGGATGAAGTAGCGCAGCATCGCCTCGGTGACCTCGAAGTCGGCGATAACACCGTCCTTCATCGGGCGGGTGGCAACGATGTTGCCCGGGGTGCGGCCCAGCATCTCTTTGGCTTCTTTGCCGACTGCCAGCACCTTCTTCACGCCGGAGTTTCCGCCCTGAACCGCTACGACAGACGGTTCATTGGCTACGATTCCCCGCCCTTTGACGAAGGTCAGCGTGGTTGCTGTACCTAGATCGATGGCGAGGTCGTTGGAAAACATTCCGTAGACCCAGTCGAACAACATTGTTTAGCCCTTAGCCACGTCCTGTGGATGACCTGTGGATATTGGGTAGTAAACACGCGAGATAGCGTGATTAATTCAGTCACAAAGCACTTTCGAGCAGGCGCTCGAGCCACAGGGAGTAACACGTATCCGAGCCCAACCGCAAGGCTTTCCCCATATGGATGGGTAGCCGCT
>SPJJ01004693.1_pt1 | contig 10250 bp, 7 predicted proteins | sample 3741741 | NCBI WGS metagenome assembly SPJJ01 (sample SAMN10925908, study PRJNA522277) | cold seep metagenome | isolation source: Elba SIP-enriched marine methane seep metagenome, extraction at timepoint T1 | place: Italy: coast of Elba, Mediterranean Sea | collected 2014-05 | reverse complement strand
TTTGAACATCGGTGAGACCGACTGGATATATTTTTATTTTCTACCAAAGCAGCCATTTTTCTCTTCTGCTCTGAAACAAGCCCTTTTTGTCGGAACCACTATTGTATTACTGTTAATCATTGGGATAACGTTGACTTGGTCATTAATGCGGCCTTTAATCAACCGTCTTGAGAAAGAACACCAGCAAAACAGTCAATTTCTTAAGCTAAATGACAGTTTGCTGCAAAAAATCAAAATGAGTGAGCGACGCTTGAAATCCATTCTGGACAATGCTGGGTCAGTAATTTATGTCAAAGACAGAGCAGGAAAATATCAACTCGTTAACCGGCTGTTTGAGGAATTGTTTCACATTGAAAACGATAAAATTCAGGGGAAAACCGATTATGATATTTTCCCTAAACACTTAGCGGATAAATTCAGGCATAACGACCGTCAGATATTTGCAAAACAATCCACTATGATGATTGATGAGCAGGCACCTCACGATGACGGTATTCATGACTATATTTCAATCAAATTTCCGTTATTGGATCCGCACGGATCAATCTATGCCATGTGTGGTATTTCAACGGATATAACCAAGCGAAAACAACTTGAACAACGCGAACAACTGCGACTTCATATCCTCGAATTAATTACTCAAAACCAGCCCCTAAATACGTTATTACATAATCTAGCTTGCCTTGTTGAACAAGAAATAGCACAAGGTATTTGTTCAATACTGCTTTTAGATGATTCCAGAAAACATTTAATGACAGGAGCCGCACCCAGTCTGCCTGATTTCTACAATGAAGCTATTAACGGTTTGGAAATTGGCCACGGTGCCGGTTCATGCGGCACGGCAGCATTTGACAATCAAACTGTCATTGTTGAAGATATTCAACATCACCCTTTTTGGGAGGAATTTGCGGATTTGGCTTCGCGGGCAAATCTGGCGGCATGCTGGTCAGAACCGATTCGGAATTCAGATAACCAGGTGATTGGTACTTTTGCCTTGTATTTTCGACACCCCTACTCACCTTCAGATGCAGAAAAAAAACTTATCCACCAATTATCACAATTAACCAGTATTGCCATTGAAAACAAAAACCGTGAACGTGCTCTGTCGCAAAGTGAAGAGCGCTTTGACTTAGCAATGCGAGCTACAAATGATGGTTTATGGGACTGGAATGTAAATTCCAATAAAGTCTATTATTCGCCGCGTTGGAAGTCCATGCTTGGGTACCAGGAAGATGAACTCAGCAACGAATTCAGCACTTGGGAAAAACTGGTGGATGAAGATGACAAAATTAAAACTTTACACTTGATAAATGAATGTCTTCAAGGTCAACAAGATACTTTTTCAACTGAATTCCGTTTGCAACACAAACATGGCCACTGGGTACACATCCTGAGCAGAGCTCTGTTAATACGTGATAAGGAAGGAAAACCAGAACGTTTTGTAGGCACGCATACCGATATCTCTGATCGTATCGTAGCTGAGATAGCTCTAAAAAACAGCGAATCCCGTTTGCGGGGTATTTTTGAGGGAGCTCAAGAAGGAATATTGCTGATAGATACTCAAAGCAAAAAGTTCATTGATGTCAATCCGATGTTATGCAATATGCTTGGCTATTCCCGTCAAGAACTATTGTTACAAAATTTTGAAAACATCCACCCTCAACAACGCCTAGATGATGTGATGGCACAGTTTGAGAATCAGCTTACAGATGAATTGATTTTGACCATTGATATTTCCATGCTACGCAAAGATGGTAGTGATTTCCCCGCCGACATTAGTGTATCAAAATTAAAGCTCAATGGACGAAATTGCATACTCGGTTTTTATAGAGACATTTCCCAACGGAAACAGACAGAAAATCAGCTTAAAGCTTATCAGGGAAATTTAGAACAACAAGTTGCAACCCGTACGCAGGAATTAGAGGAACTCACAGACTATAACCGTACATTATTTGAAACATCTCCAACTGGCTTAGTATTGTGTAAAGCGGATGGAACCTTAATCGATGCCAACCCAGCTTTCCTTGACATTATCGGTTATAGTGAAAAAGAAGCCAAAGCCTTAACTTATTGGGACATTACACCCCAAGAATACGAGCCACAAGAACAGCAACAATTGGCTAGCCTTGAAAAAACAGGATATTACGGGCCATATGAAAAAGAATATATTCATAAACAAGGCCATCGCATAAATGTTAGATTAAATGGCCTGTTTATTGAACAACATCAACACAAGTATATCTGGTCTTCAGTTGAGGATATCACTCTAGCTAAAAAGGCAGAACGCGAACTGCAGCAATTCAAGTCAACTCTTGACCGAACTAAGGATTGTGTATATATGTTCTCACTAAAAACCCTTAAATTTCATTACGTCAACCAGGGGGCTGTCGAGCAAGTTGGATACAATCAAGATGAACTCATGCATATGCGACCCATCGAGTTTTCCCCACAATTTGATGAGCCTCGTTACCGAAAACTGATTAGCCCCTTGGTATTAAAAGAATCTTCCTCAATAACCTACGAAACCATTCACCAGCATCAAAATGGTCGGGAAGTTCCCGTTGAAGTTTTCCTGCAATATATTGAAAATACTGACAGTCAAGATACTATCATCGCCTTAGTCAGAGACATTACCGACCGTAAAATTTTTGAAAAAGCCATGAATGAAGCCCGCAAAAAAGCTGAGGCAGCTGCGCAAGCTAAATCTGAATTTCTGGCCAATATGAGAGTCATGAAATCAGAACCCCGTTGAATGCCGTCCTTGGACTTGCAAATATTGGTCAACGTAATCACTCGATAGAAAAAAACCGGGAACTTTTTGAAAAGATTTATGAATCAGGTCACAACCTCTTCCGGGTTGTAAACGACATCCTGGATTTTTCTAAAATAGAGGCCGGAAAGCTTACTTTAGAACACAAAGCTTTTAATCTGACCCAATCTATCCAAAAAGTGATTGAACTTATCAGCTTCCTGGTTAAGAAAAAAGGACTCAAATTAATTCTTGATTATAATGAAAACTTGGCAATCTGGGTGTATGGTGATTCACTAAGAATTGAACAGGTGTTAATAAACTTGTTCTCTAATGCGGTCAAATTTACTCAACAAGGTCAAATTTGTTTTCGGCTGATTCAAGATGCTAATCATTTCAAATTTAGTGTAAAAGATACTGGCATCGGAATAAGTAACGATCAATTAGTTCGCTTGTTTACCCCTTTTGAACAAGCAGATAAGTCAACCACGCGTCAATATGGCGGTACCGGGCTTGGACTGTCAATCTCCCGTGACCTAACCACCATGATGGGTGGTAAACTTAGTGTTCATAGCAAATTAGGTGCAGGCAGTGAATTTATCCTACAGCTGGATTTACAGCCCGCTGAAGAACGCCAGCCCCCCTCAACTCATACACCAAGCCTATCTCATCGGCTGCATGATTTAAATATTCTAGTGGCAGAAGACATTGAACTTAACCGCATGGTGCTAGAAGATATGTTAATTCACGAAGGTGCAGGCGTCAGTTTCGCCCATAATGGACAGGAAGTGCTGGAAATGGTTTCAAAAGCGCCTCATAAACACTTCGACATTGTGTTGATGGATATTCAAATGCCTGTTATGGATGGTCATGAAGCCACTCAAAAACTCTGCCAACTGTTCCCTAACCTTCCTGTCATTGGTTTAACGGCTCATGCCTTAAATACAGAAAAACAACGTTGCCTGGAAAGTGGAATGGTGGATCATATAGCAAAACCAATCGATATTGATGAACTGGTTACTGCCATCCTTAACCAGGTAAAATCAGCATCAACAGACTCCTAGCAGGCTGCCCATAAATTCCACAGTTTAAGGCATTTTTATTGCTTTACACGTTTATTAGACCATTATAATTATCTAAACCGCCCCAGCCGCTTTAACGCATCACGCTTTTCGCTGTGATCAATATTTGCGCGGTTTAACGCACAGTGTAAAACATCAATGGTCTTATCATAATTCTCCTTGTCGACCGGGTACGGCGTACCGTCTTTGCCGCCATGCGCAAAAGAAAATCGCGCCGGATCTCTTACACTGGTTTTGGTACCATAAATTAATTCAGCTGTGAGTGCTAAAGCGCGCAGGGTTTTAGGGCCCACGCCTTGTATGCCCAATAATTGAGTAAAGTCTTGGGGTGCCTGCGCATAGGTTTTGAGTAGAATTTTATGCATATATTTGGGATTTATATCTTCACTACGCACCCAGTGGCGACGTGGCATCATCAATTCTGGTCGTTTTAATAATAGGTGCTCGGCTTCTCTGTCCGGTTGTGATGCTAATTGGGTTACGCGTTCGCGAGAAATATGGCTTTCCCGTGCCACAAAATTCAATGCTTGGCCACGCTGATCACAGCACACGGCAGAATGCGGTTCATTCACAAAATCGGTGCTTTCATTGCCTAGCCAATGGTAACGCCGCGCCATGCCATTGTCTTCGTTCATACCTTGTTGAACCACACACCAGTGTCCATTTTTTGTAAAGAAAAATGCATGGTGATAAATCTGATAACCATCCTGCACGGCAGAGCTATCTACTTTGGCGGATAATCGACTGGCTGTGACCAACACATCGGCGTCGTAACCGGTTTTATCACAAGTACGCTTGATTTCTTCCGGGGTTTGCCGCGAGACTTTACCTTTGCCACCGGCTGCATAAAAGCCCAATTCATGTTCCAGTCCTTTAATGCCTTCTTTGACTGCGCCACAACTGGTTGTAGTCAAGCCACTGGAATGCCAGTCGAACCCCAACACGCTACCAAACGCCTGAAACCAGAATGGATCTGATAATCTTTGCAGCGCACCTTGTGCACCATATTCGGCGACGAGGTGACACATGATTTCCCGCGCTAATCGCGTCATGCGTTGAAACAGCCAACGTGGCGCTTTGCCGCCGTGAAGGGGGAGTTGACTGTAACCGGTTCTCATTGATCCAGCATCATACGATCAAGTTCTGCGCCCAACGGCGCGGCATGTGTTGATGACGCCAGCTGCTCGGCTTGATGGCAGAGTTGCTGCAACTGTTGCTGAGAGTGAAGGTGCTGTGTACGGGCTTGATCAAGTTGGCTATCCAGCGCTTGTTTAAGCTGTAATAGCCCGCTTAACACGCCCTTTTGTGTGCCATGAAAGGCCGCTTTTTGTTGCGAGGGTTGCAGTTTTTTGTGTAAAAAATAGGGGAACAACCAGGTGACAGCGATCAACAATACACTGTGGATCGCAAAATCGACGCCCAGATAGGCGTCACGCTGTTGAGCATTTTCATAAAATTCTGTCACCAATTCATAACTGACGAAAGACATGGCAGCCAGTGGCAACATAAATTCAAGCACCTTCAAGGTCTTTAACACGATTCTTTGCAGCTTATTGCCTGGGTTTAACAATGCCTTTCTACATTCTAATTCAGCCTGGCTGTTAACGGTGTCGGCAGCCTTGCCGGCCAACTCATGCAAGCGACTGCGTAATGTATGGACCGGCAGCTGATGCTGATCGGCTTGCAATACTATGCTATCAATTAAGTCCATCAACCGGCTTTGCGCCCAGTCATCCCATAATTTTTCATGATGCCCTCCTACGCCTTTGTCTACCTGCTGTGTGGCAAATTGTTGAATTGACCAGGCCAGCCCTTCTTGCATCATCTCCTCGGTATTCTGCCAATGTTGTTCAAAGCCTTGCTGAACAGCCGCGTAATTCCTATCGGCAAAATCAGATTGTACCGTTTGCAGCACCTGTTTAATGTGTTTGAGCCGTACTTGCCGTCCACGCTGTTCGATCTGCTGCGCACTTTGCTGGGTGGATAATTGTTGTAGTTGTTCCATCAGCGCAGTAAAGTCATCGCCTTGCTGCGTGGCGCAATCGGTACAAAACACCAGCGGATTTTCAAAACCGGCCTTGGCTAACTGCCGGATGAAATCGTTTTTTTGTTCGGGCAACCCTCTGTCCCAATGATTCATCACAAACACCCAGGCATGTTTGGCTCCTTCCGCCAATAACAATTGCCAGGCTTTGTTATCACGATAACGATCTGGACTCACGACATACAATAATACGTCGATATGTGGCAGCCACTCTAACACCAGGGAACGATTCTGCGCATCAATGCTGTCAAAGTCCGGCATATCTACCCATACGAGGTTCTGGTTATGTACTTGATGATGGCGGCTGACGCGAATTTTATCCAGCGGCAACTCTTCTGGTAAACGCGCTATTTCTACCGAGGTATGATGATATAGCGTGACTTCTCGTGAGGTAGGACGCTCTACGCCAGTGCGTGCAATCGTCTGTTCGGCCAAACGGTTAATCAAGCTGCTTTTACCCACCCCCGTCCCGCCCATAAATGCGACAATTAACGGTCTATGTTCGGCATCGCTAAACAGGCTATCCGGGGAACGCTGATCAATGCCGTCAATTAACTGTTTATGTTGCGCCGTTATCTGCTGGTCGCCATCAGCCATCGCCGCCCAGTGTTTTATTGCGTCAATCAATTCAGAGTAAACGGAGTCCATGTCTTTTCTCTTTTAGTGCCTGTTGTGCATCATCAAGTTGCTGTTGTGAAATATTGAAACGTTTAGTTGTGGGCATTCTGCCTAACACCTGCTGCAATGAGTGACGTAATTGCTGTTCAAATAATTGTTGCATCACCGTTTCTTGCTGATGTTGTTTTAATTCGCTTTCCAGTTTATGCATATAACTGCCCACTGCGCTTTCCGCCAACAATGATGTGACGGATAACATGGCCGGGGTGATCACCAGGTCATGAAGCCCCACGCCACCCGTCTTGATAGCCAAAGCCAGCGCCGTCGCATCTGTGGTCGCCCGCGTTGCGCGCAAGGTATTTAACAATATCGGTTGCCGCTCTAATTGATGGTAAAGTTTGTGTGCCGTGGCCTCAACATCCTGCTTGAAATTTTCATGATATTCGTCAACGGCTTCAGCATAATTTTGCAGCACTTCCTGTTTGTGCTGACGCAATACTGTTCCAGCATCTTTCCACCATTCTCTACCGGCGAGATCTTGTTCACTTTTCTCCCAAACTGCATCGGCAATCTGAATCACCACATGCTCACCAATTTGTTTAAGCAGGCTGCATTCTTGCGTATTTCCCACAGTATGTTTTTTGCCTAGTTGAAACATTTTTCTCATCGGCCAGGTCATGACCCGGCGGGTTTTGCCAAGCACTTTGGAAAACCCCGGCAGTTCTAACAAATTTAACAATTCCACCAGCGCATTTTGAAACGTCTGATAATGATGTGGATGGTCGAGGTAATCACGCCGATATTCCACAATGGCCTGTTGCAAAGTGTCTTCTATGAGCTGCTGCCAGCCAGTCTCTGCTTGCAGTTCTTCAGCGACCGGCTGAATCCAGGCATTCCACGACTGCTGTAACAGATTTTGCCGATAGCGGGCATGTTTGTTATGCGCGACCTGTTTACTTAATTTTTTGAGAACATGACCCAGTGAAGCGGGAAGTTGCGGCTGCCCCGCCTGTTTATTGTAAAAAAGCGGTATCACTTCAGGCAAAACATCCTCGCGGATCTGCAACCATTTTTCCTGCAACGAAGACAATATAAGCTGTTCACTGCCTTCGCTCAGTTTGTTAACGAAGATCAACATGGGTTGCTTGAACGCTGCAATTTTTGCCAGCATATCCCACACCGACTGATCAGCATATTTTTCCTTACTGACCACCAGAATGATCACATCAGCCAACGCAATTGTGCGTATTACGCCTTCCTGATAATCGTCTGCATCAATGGAATCAAAATCCGGTGTATCCCAGAGCAAACAAGGCGGCAATATGTCTGAATGAGCAACCTCCGCATTAATGGAATAACAATCATAACGTGATGCCTTTAACTGCAATTGGGGTAACTGCTGAAAGCGCCCAAAATAATGCTGTATGGGTGACCAAACGCCTTCCTCTACATTATTAGCAAAACCTTGAGGATGCACCGTATATCCGGCTAAAGGGCTAACTCCGGCAAGTTTACTGGATAACAGCAGGTTAACTAGCGTACTTTTTCCAGCTTGGGTGGGGCCAATAACGGCAATTTGCAAAGGGATGTTGTGTTCAGATTCAATCAATTGGCCTTTACGCAAATAGGCTTCCGCCAATAATAATTGCTGTGACCGCAAGCGATAATCATTCAGTTTTGGATCCGACTGTTCTAAAAATGGAAGAATGGCCTGATAACGCTGCTTAAGTAATTGGATAAATTCCAGCATAAGAAAGTGCTTGGGAGTATAATTTTGGCTCGATTAAAACAGCCTCATAGTCTGGCACAGTTCACTTTTCATGGAAATGGCTAATTAATGAATTTTACAGTTATTATTTATCCCCCTGATTAAACGGCTCAGGCTGTTAGATTGAAGAGATAAACGGTGAGCGCACGTTGACACGTGCCACTCTGTTTGCCTTAAACTTTGAAGAAAAAAAATATAACGAATTCCTGAGTCTGTCTTGATGTCACGGACTCTGGCAATAAACATACGAAAACCCCGAGAAACCAAATGATGAAAATTTCGACTCCTTTTATTATTTTCCTGTTGAGTATTTCTGTTCTTGCTTGCAGTAAAGGCAACCAGATGAATGGACGTAGCCTTAAATCAGCCAACCGATCTGCCAGTTATATCAAAGACCGTTTACCCGTTCCCAAACGGGTAGAATTTGAAGTTTCTTTTTGGTCTTTACGAGACGAAATTCGTTCAAAAGATGAATTTTTAGACACGATTGACGGCAAAATCCCTGAGGAAATAATTGAATTAGGCAAACAGCTTTTTAATAAAAGAAAACAGGCCGGCGTTGAAGAATATCAAAAATTTGCCAATTGGGATGACATGATTAGCCAATATACGGCAGAAAGAAAAAATATCGGCCCCGAAAAAATCCCAGAAGAACAACGCCAACAGCCAAGCGTTTTATACAATCTATAAACCTCAATAAATCAGTAGCTGAGCACGGGGTTTTTTAGGATAAACGAAGGCTCATACACTTTTTATGGCTCACAGCAAAGGCTTGATTTATGTGGTTTCTAATCTACGTCTCAAGACTGTTGCTGCCGGGCTTGCATGGATGTATTGCTCGCGTTAATCACAACGCGGGTATCTTCTGCGCCAAGAAAAAGGTGTATATAAATAATCATCATAGTGCCGATAGCCATATCCTGGAATGTAATAAGGATAACGATATACCGGGGCATATTCGCGGGTATACTTCGGCCAGATGTGATAGCTTTGCAATGCAATTTGTGGCAGGTTGACCGAGGCGTTAGCTATTTTTCTAAGCGCCATGCCGACAAACGTTCCTGCAACGGTTATCTCGACATCCTGTTTAAATATTGCTGGATCCAAAAATTGCTGACTGACAATTTCAAAGCGCCCTGCGGCAGCTTGACTGAGCTTGGGGCGCCCATAATAGCCTAACGGGTAAAACAATACGCTCATCCGGCTTTCATTAGGCTGATTGTGCGTGTCAATCACAGTGCCGCCCCAGCGTACCGGATAGTTGCGAAAATTTTTCTCATTATCCACCACCTGCTGATATTGGATATCAACGGCGGGAGGGGTCTTGATATTCACTGGAAGATTACTGCATCCCTGTAAAACAACAACACCCACCACACATAACCATTTCATAACCGCCTCAAATATCAAATCAAGTCAGTTATTGGGAGTCATTATTTAGGATGATAGTTCACCTGCTTATGTCGTTAAGAAGATGACGGCGAAGCCGACCCCATGTTCGATTCTGATAACCTGAACGGTTTGAATAGGTGCCCCTTCAAACTCGAGTGTTTGCACCTTCAATTGCTCGCCAACTTGATAAGGGATGTCTTGCTTGTAATGAATATACAATCCCGTTTCCGAAAAGTCTCGTAATCGGGCAGTGATGGATTCTCCCGATAATTGAGAGACTTTAATATCGGCAAAGTGTTTTAGTCGTGGATGACGTCGATTATTTTCACTCATTATTTGTTGATGTCCAGGTCTTTTAACAAACAATTGGCCGGGTTGGTTTGCATACTCGCATTATAACGCCCAAGTAAATCTGCAAATGTTTCTGTACGTTCACTCTCGGGGGGCAGATTGTTTCCGGCCTCATCAAGCGCCCGAATAATAGTATAGGTGGTCATACGATTAATATCGTAGCCAGGTTGATATAAGGACACGTCCTCTTCAGAAGTCGTTAGCTCCACCACCAGTTTACTTTTTTGCAAATATTGAAGCGTGTGT
>SPJJ01021377.1_pt1 | contig 10260 bp, 11 predicted proteins | sample 3741741 | NCBI WGS metagenome assembly SPJJ01 (sample SAMN10925908, study PRJNA522277) | cold seep metagenome | isolation source: Elba SIP-enriched marine methane seep metagenome, extraction at timepoint T1 | place: Italy: coast of Elba, Mediterranean Sea | collected 2014-05 | reverse complement strand
GTCGGGCGGCAGCGGCGGGTAGTGGATCACGCGAATGATCGTGTCGCTGTCGGTCACCATTTGCTTGAACACCTCGGCGCGCTCGCCGATGTACAACGCGCACGCTTCTAGCAGCACCGCGCCCAGGGCATCGAGTCGCCGGTACAGCTCGGTCATCACCGGTTGAAACTCCGCGACCAACTCGTCCGGCCACAGGTTGGGGCCATACGGCGCGTGCACCGGATGGTCATCGGCGACGTCGACGCGTCCGACCTGGTAGAACTCTTTCAGATCAGGAGCCGACGAATTTTTTGCGTGCTCGGTGCCAAAACCGGTGAAACCGCGTTGGCCCTTGGCTCCCGACCGACGGCAGCGCAGCTTTTGGTCTTCGCCGTGGCGAAAGAACTGCTTGGCGACATCGTACGCACGGGCAGTTAGGTCTTCACCGACACCATGATTCTCTACTGCGAAGAACCCGATGTCGCGAAGAGCCGCGCCGACGCCTTCGATGAATGCGTCTCGCCGGGCCCCCCCGGCATGATAGTCCTCGAGATCAACGACCGCGATGCTATTACTTCCCATGTCTTCCCAAGAATACGACAATTGCGCATAGTACTGCCATGAGCCACGAACACATCAGCCGCGCGTTGACCACTCTCATCGCCTTGAGCGTTGTTCTGGTCGTGGCTGCAATGAGTTGCGGGTCGCCCCGATACAACGCCGTACCAAAGGGAGACCTTCACCGAGTCATGTGGCGCATCCAGGCGAGCGTGGACAAGTTGGACCGGCTGATGAAACAGCCGCAGCCCAAAAAGCCCGAGGTCGTGGCGGTTCTGGCCAAGATTGAAATCGCCGCCAAGCAGCTGACCACCACCAAGATCCAGTCCAAGCACCCCCTGCTCAAAGACAACGGCCGCGGCTTCCTCAGAAGCGCCAGCGATGCACTCAAGGGCGCCGCCGCCGATCCGCCCAACTATTATCCGGCGGGCAAGCTGTCCGGCGCGTGCATTCACTGCCACGACCCGGACGGCGGCCTTCGGGTCGACTGAGTCAAACTGTGGTGGCGAGGGGCAAGCCCGCGCTCAGCCAATCGTCGAGCCCGCCCGCGTAGCGCCGAACATCGGTATAGCCGGCCGCGACCAGTTGCTGGTACGCGATCAGGCTGGCTGTGCACGCCGGGTTTGAACAGTAGACGACAATGGCGTCGTGGAGCTGCAAGTGCTCGGCCGCAGCGGCGGCATTTGGAATGTTGATGGAGCCGGGGATATGGCCGTGCTCGTACTGCCAGGCCCCCATGGTCATGGCGAGGGTAACCTCACCGCGGTTGATCGAATCGACGAGCTCAGTGCGAGAGATCAGATTCATATTTCAGTCCTTTCGTGAACCCTAGCGAGGGTTGCGGGCGATGCCCTGGTACATGTAGCTCTGGGATTTGAAACCGGCTTCCATGTAGAAGTTCTCGAGTGAGTCGATCTCGAATCCGGCTTCGACCAGCTCGGTGCGTATGGGTCGGTTGAGGTTGCAGCCACCGGCGTAGATGCGTTGGGCCCAGTTCATGCGGCGTTGCCACTTGGCTACGTTCACATCGGGTGACAAACCGTGCTCGACGAAGTGAAACGCCGCGCCGGGTTTCAACACGCGTCTAACCTCGGCGAGAGCTTTCGGCAAGTCGGGAATAGTGCACAGGGTCCAGCTGCTCAGCGCGCTGTCGATGGTGTCGTCCGCGAGCGGCAGGCGCGCGCCGTCGAGACTGGTTACCTCGACAGGGATTCCCCGCGCCGCGATGCGATCGGCGGCCAGGGACATACCGACCTTCGACGGCTCGGCCACCCATACCCGCGAAACGTCGTCTGGATAGAACTCGACGTTCAAGCCGGAGCCAAAACCGAGCTCCAGTACTTCACCGTGAAGGCCAACGGTGGTGCGCTCGCGCAACGTCTGGTGCTCGGGCGTGCTCATCGCTTTGTTCATGCCGCGGGGAAGAATGCAGTTTCGATAAATGCTCATGTCGTTCTCCTTTGCTCGCCCCGGCACAGTGCACGCGTCGTGCCTAACGCCAACTGCGCGATGTCGCTGGCGACGGGCGAGCGGACAGCGTCCGCGGACACTGTCCGGACACCATCGCAGTGTCCGCTGCAGCGGACAGCGGCGAAATCACACGAACGCTGCGCTGGCACGGTTCGCGCATTGGTGCCGGGCAACAGGAGAAACCCAATGACAACGACGACCTTCAACGACACCAAGACCACCAACACCGCCAACACCATCGCGCGTTACGTCACCTACCCCGCGATTCTGGCAGCCAACGCCGGCGTCATCGCCTGGACCATCGCGACCGGCGGCTCGGTCGCGGGTATCACCTTTGTATTGCTACTGGCGAGCATCGCGCTGCTCGTTACCCTCGAGTACGTGATGCCTCACGACCGCTCCTGGCAGCCGGACAAGACGGAAGGCCTGCGAGACCTGGTGTACTTCGGCATGAACGGTGGCATCGACGCGCTCACCAAGATGGGTATCGCGGTTGCCGTGGCGTCCATCGGCACGTGGAACAACGGACTGTCGTTCGTGGTCGCCGTACCGCTAGCCATCCTCGCCGGTGATTTCGCGGGCTACTGGCTGCACAGGTGGGGGCACAGCGGCTGGTTGTGGCGCGTCCACGGCGTGCACCACACCCCGGACAAGGTGAACACGTGGAACAACAACACCATCCACTTCATCAACAGCATCTACTCCGGCCTGGGCAAGGTGCTGCCGATGCTCGCCCTCGGTTTCTCCCCGGACGTCATCATCGTCGCGGCCTACGCGCTCAGCCTGCAGTCGTTCGCGGTACACGCCAACATCGATGTGGACCTGGGTTGGCTCGGCTACCTGGTGATGGGCCCAGCGCACCACCGCATGCACCACAGCACGGTCGTCGCCGAAGCGGGTAACTTCGCCAGTGCCACGACGGTGTGGGATATCGCATTCGGCACCTTCAACTACGGTGACGGCCGTGCCGCCCCGGCCGCGGTCGGAGTCGAAAAGCCCGAGACTTTCCCATCTCCGGTAGATGTGGTGCGAAACCAGCTGCACCCGTTCATCTACCAGGGCAGCGACCGGCGCTGAACCCGAGCGGTTTCGACCAACGCGGCGCTCAGTCAGGGCGCCGCGTTTTTTCTATGCCCAGCTTTTCCATGCGCCGGTACAGGGCCTGCCGACTCATGCCCAGGGCCTTGGCCGCGCGGGACACGTTGCCATCGTGGTCCGCCAGCGCGGCGGAAACCTCGGCGGCGTTGGCCACCCGATTCGAGCGCTTAGCAGCAGTTTCAGGTGTCTTGCTCGGCCTCGCGGATGGCGCGGGTGGCGCCGCGGACAGCATGCTCGCCACCTCGATAACGCCGTCGCGAGCCAGAATCGCCGCGCGCTCCATGACGTTCTGCAGCTCGCGAATGTTGCCTGGCCACGGGTATGTGCGCAGCTGCTGTTCAACGTCAGCGGACACGGTCGGCGCGCGCTTTTTGAGTCGTTCGCAGCTGCGACGAAGAAAATGCCTGGCCAGAGGCACGATGTCTTCTACCCGCTCGCGCAACGGCGGCACATGGATCGGAAACACGCTCAACCGATAGTACAAGTCCTCGCGAAACCGTCCCGCAGAGGCCTCAGCCTTGAGATCGCGATTGGTTGCGGCGACCAGGCGCACGTCGACGCTACGCGTACGGTCCTCGCCGACCCGCTCGAACTCGCGCTCCTGCAACACGCGAAGTAGCTTGCTCTGCAGGTCCAACGGAATCTCACCAACCTCGTCGAGAAACAACGTGCCGCCGTCGGCGAGCTGAAATCGGCCCACGCGATCTTTGACAGCCCCGGTAAACGCACCGCGCACGTGGCCGAAGAATTCACTCTCGAACAGCTCTTTCGGCACCGAAGCGCAGTTGACCCGAACCAGAGGTTTGTCCGCCCGTGGAGACGCGTCGTGGATGGCGCGGGAGAACAGCTCTTTGCCGACCCCCGACTCGCCGTTGATCAGCACGTTGGCATCGGTCGCCGCAACCGCACGTACCTGCTCGAGGCTGCGTCGCAGCGCCGGGCTGTCGCCGATGATGTCACCGTGTGCGAACGCGTGCTTGACCTCCTCACGCAGGTAGTCGCGTTCACTGGCCAGCTCCGCGTTCAGCCGTTCGATTTCCTTGCGCGCGTGCACGCGCTCGGTGATATCCCGGGCTGCGCCGACGAATACGTGACGGCCGTCGACCAACGCCCGCGTGAATCGAATCTCCAACGGAAACTCGCTGCCGTCTTTGCGCAAGCCGACGACCTCGACGTAACGCACGGCCATGGGCGTGGCGTCGTCTACCCGCTTGCGAAACGCCATGTCGTGGCGCGCGCGGTACCGCTCCGGCATGATCATCACCACAGGCTGGCCCACCAGCTCCGCCCGCTCGAAGCCGAAGATGCGCTCGGTCTCTCGGTTGACCACCCGAATGATCTGGTCCGCGTCGACCGCGATCACCCCTTCGCCAATGGTCTCCAGGATGGCGGCGGTGAGCTCGGAAGACGGTGCCGCGTCGACAGACATGCGCCCAGAGTATCAACGAGCGGACACTAGCGGACACTCGAGCGGACACTTCTGACCGGCTCCAGCGGACAGCGGACACTCCCGTCGCGCCCGTAAACAGCCTGAATTAATGAACTGCCGGCCGCCGCCGGCATGGCACACGGCTAGCAATACCCACAACGTGTCCGCAACCGACTCAAGGAGCTCTTATGGACCTGACCCTCCCGACCCCGTCTCAACTCCGACTTGGCCTTCGCGCCCTCAAGAGCGTGGCGTTGGCAAAAGGCCGTGAGCTCAACGCCGACGAACGCACCTTGGTCGCCGGTATCCAGCGGTTCTTCGGCAGTGCCATCGACATCGACCGCCTGGACTGCATTGGGCCCGCCGAGCTTGCGGCCGCGCTCGGCGACCGCCAGATCCGTAGACAACTGGTCGGTGCGATGATCGCGATGTCGCTGATCGATGGCGACGCAGACCCGGCCGAATCGGAGTTGATCAGCGCGTACGCCGATGCCCTCGAGGTCGACGAGAAGGCCGTGCGCAACGTCGAACAACTCGCGCGTCACGAACGCTTCGGCCTGCGCATCGATGTGTTGCGCAGATTCTGGGCGATCGACGCGCTGCGCGCGCGCGTGCACGAGCATGGACTCGGCGAGGTGTTGCGCTTCGTCAAAGCCAACGTCGGTCGACTCGAAGACGCGTTCCTCGCGGCGCGCTTCCACGGGCTGCGCCAGCTGCCGGACCAAACGCTGGGCCGTGAGTACATCCGATTCCTCGACGACAACGGCTGGCCCGTTCCAGGAGAACGCGGAGCGCTGTCAGACATCATCGTGTATCACGACATGACTCACGTGCTGGCCGGGTACGGAACGGACCCGATCGGTGAGATCGAAACCGCGTGTTTCAGCGCGGGCTGTCGCCAAGAGCAGCCGTTCACGTTCGTGCTGTTCGTGTTGCTCCAGTTCCACGTCGGCGTCCGCATGCCCCCGGGCACGCCAACCCAAACCGGACACTTCGACATCGAGCGAGCGCTCGCGGCATTGCAGCGCGGCGCTGCGATGACGGTAGACCTGACCGAAGACTGGGACTACTGGCAGGACGTCGACCAGCCACTGGGAGCGCTACGCGCGCGCTACAACATCTCGGCGGCGCCGCTCAGTGAGCCACGAGGTAGGCATACATCGACGACGGGGTGTGGAACACGGCCTTGACCGACGCGCCGAACGTGATCGTCGTGCCGGGTTGGACCAGGCGAGGCTGCTCCGGTGCCAGCGGATCTCGATTGTCGACCACCGTGCCGTTTGCAGAATGTGCGTCCACCAACCAGAATCGCCCAGCGCCAGCGTCCTCTTCGATGTAGGCGTGACGCTTCGATACCGACACATGGTCGAGCACTATGTCGTTGTTCAGCGTGCGTCCCACCGTGTAAACGGTGGTATCGCGAGCCGGCTCGTCGTCGGCTCGTTCGACCACACACACGGTCACCTGACTCAGACTGCCGGCGCTGATGTCGAGCACGGGCATTGCGGTTTCAGTTTCGTAGCGCCGCTCGGTGCTGTCGTCCTCCGGCCCGTCTACCACCAGCAAGAACGGCCCATAGCGCCGGCAGAATTCGTCCTCGGACATCGTCGAACACCGCGCGGCTAACGCATCCATCGACTGCAGCATGTAACGATCATACCCAGCCGTACAACAATATCCTCGCCCGTTGTCAGGCGTAGCCGGCGTTACACGGACGCGCGCGGTCGTACATCGTCGCACCACATCGCACGCGACGACGTTTGTCAGCGCGTCTACTGTTTCGCGTGGGCTTGAAACCACGCCCAAAATGTTTGTCGCGATTCGTCGGCCATGCCGACGATGTGACCGGTCCCCACCATGGTCCACAGCTCGGCGTCGACGCCGCTGGGACAACCGGTGTGTTTGACGACCTGAGTCTCGTCACCGGGCGCCGCATTGACGTCGATGCCCGCACCGACCTCGGTGCCAACGTCGCAGCCGTTGTACCCGGCCCAATTGGCGACCGTCGCAGCAGCTGAGGGGTACACGACTTGGTTCGCGTTGTTCTGTATCAGGATGCCGCCGGCATACAAGATGGTCTGATCGCCCGTACCGTGAAGCTGGGCCACGCTAACCGGCTCGGTGGGCGAGCAATCACCGGGGCTGTTGAAGCCTGCGCCGGCGAAGCTGATGATCGCCGCGATCTTGTCCGCGTGCTCGCACGCCATACGATGGGCCATGAAGCCACCGTTAGAGTGCCCGATCAGGTAGACCCGCTTGGGGTCCACGTTGTAGCTGGCGGAGATATCGCGAATCAGTCCAGCCAGGTAGTCGACGTCGTTGTTGCCGGCGTCGAAAAAGTCGCAGCACGCATCGGTCGCGTTCCAGTAGTAGTTGCCGTCCGGGTTAGCGAGACCGTCGGGCTCGATGAACAGGAATCCTTCCTCCTCGTACCAGTTGGAGATGCCCAGCAGAGGCACGATGTAGTCGGGGCTCTCGAAGAACCCATGCAACGCGACGACAAGAGGGGTCGGCGTGTCGGCCGAATAGCTGCTGGGAACCTGCAGACTGACCGGTCGGTCTCCACCGAATTCGGTTGGAGGGGGCGCATCCGGCAACGTCGCATCAGCGACAACCGCGATGTCGGCATCGGCCGAGGCCGAGGAATCATCATCTCCGCAGGCGGCAGCAAAGGCCACCACGGAGCACAACAGGAACGACAACTTGCGCATCTGAGCACCATGACCGATGAGGTGCAATCAGCGAACCGGTAACAAACCTCCGTCCACTGTGGAGCGAACGTTGGTTCTTCGGGGCTCGGCCCCGTTCGTCTCCCCCCGGACCGGCGCCTCAGACAAACGCCTAGCGCCGGGGTGGTACCGAAATCACATCGCCGTCTTTGACCGCGACGGTGTCGGCGTGAATGGCCGACGCTTCGTCGACGAACGCGGAACGATCCGGGTAGCGCCGAGAAAAGTGGGTGAGCACCAACTTGCGGGCATTGGCGTCCCGGGCAATGGCGGCAGCCTGGCCGGCAGTGAGGTGACCGGCCTTGTCGGCCATCTCGGTCTCGCTCGCCAGGTACGTCGACTCGCACACCACCAGGTCGGCATCCCGAGCCAACTCGACCGCGGCAGCGCACACCCGGGTATCCATGATGAAGGCAAACACCTGGCCGGGCTTTGCCACGCTCACATCTTCGAGCCGAATCGTTCGACCATCGATGTCGATGCTGCCCTCGCGCTGCAGGGTGCCAATGTCCCGGCCGCGCACCCCGTGTTCGGCGAGCTTCGCCGGCAACATACGCCGGCCGTCGCGCTCGGCGATGCGATAGCCCCAGGAATCCACCGAATGCGACAACCGTCGCGTGGTCATCACGAAGCCGTCGCACTCGAACACGATGCCCTCGTCGGAGATGGGGCGAGGGTCCAGACGAGCGACGTCGTAAAAGATCGACGCGTGGCGCAGACGAGCGAAGAACTTCTCACCGGATTCGGGAAAATGCACCGTCACTTCGTGGGGCACATTGTCCAAAGACAAACGCTGGATGACGCCGGGCAGGCCGAGGCAGTGGTCGCCGTGGAAATGGGTCACGCAGATCTGAGTGATGCTGGTGACCGACAGATCGCCCAGGGTGAGCTGGCGCTGGGTGCCCTCGCCCGGATCGAACAGAATGCCGTGGTCGTCCCACCGCAGGAAGTAACCGTTATGGTTGCGATAGCGCGTCGGCACCTGGCTGGCGGTGCCGAGCACGTGTAGCTCGCGCGCGCTCATAGGACCGCATGCGTAGCACAACCAGCCTGCGGGACAAGGTAAGCTGGCGCCGATGACGACGAAACGCATCGTATCGATCGTCGCGGTGATCGCCGTACTCGCACTCGCCCTATGGCTGCAGCGCGCGGACGAGGGTGGCGCAGGCGACAACACGTCGGCAGCCAGCGCCGACGCGGCCACGACCGCAAAACCCGCGAAGCCCAACGCGAAGCCCGTGGCCAGGACCGCGCGGACCGCGAAACCGGCGGGCGGGCACGCCAAGAAGCCCCGCCGAACCGAGCCGAGCAAGCGGCCCCCTGCCAACGCCCGCGCGAGCAAACCCAGCGCCACCGGCCCACAACCGATCGTCGACAATGTGGCGATCAAGAACTACGGCCGGGTCATCTACCGTGGCCGGGTCGATCTCAGCGCCACGATCGCGCGCATCAAGCGCGGCGACTCGTTCCCCCATCGCAACGACGGCGCCGTGTTTCGCAATCGCGAACGTCGGCTGCCGCGCAAGCCGCGGGGCTATTACCGAGAGTACGTGCACCCCACCCGGGGAGTCCGAGGCCCGGGACCGCAACGCCTCGTCGTCGGCAAGTCCGGCGAGTGGTACTACACCGCAGACCACTACGGCTCCTTCAGACGGATCGATCGATGATGTTCAAGTTCAGAGAACCGGATGCGCGCCGGCTTCGTGTGGAGGTCCCCGCAAAGCTCACCAACCGCGATGCGTTGTTCGACGTGCTGGCCACCGGGCTGCCGCTGCCGCCCCACTTCGGCCGCAACTGGGACGCGCTGCAAGACTGTTTGACGGATCTGGACTTCGTATCCGCGGACATCGTCGAGCTCGTGCACGCCGACCTACCCGGATTGCCGCCCACGGATCTGCTCGTCTACCTGGAGATCCTCGAGGATGCCGTCGAGCAGGCGAATGCCCGGGGCGGTGCGCCCGAGCTCGACGTGATCTTCCCGTGTGATGCGCGCGCAGCGGTGCAGCGCGTGCTCGCCAACGACTAGCACAGTTTGTTGGCGCCGCAGCAGCCGGCGGGTATGCTCGGCCCATCGTGAGCCGCAGGCCAGAAACCGACGAGCCCAACGTCACCGCCCCCGCGGATGTGACCTCGGTGATGAGTCAGGCCGCCGTGCTCCAGCCACCGGTGACACCCGCGCCCAGCAGCGGCGGGACCATCGACCGCTACGTGATCATCGAAGAGCTCGGCGCCGGCAACATGGGCGCCGTATATCTCGCCTACGACCCGGAGCTGGCTCGCCGCGTGGCGCTCAAGCTATTGCTGCCGCCGCGCCGCACATCGGACTTCACCGCACGCTTTCGCCGCGAGGCCCAGGCCATCGCCCAGCTGTCCCATCCCAACGTCGTCGGCGTTTACGACGTGGGCGTCATCGGCAGCGAGATGTACGTGGCCATGGAGTACGTGGCCGGCCAATCCTTGCTCGCGTGGATGCGCGACGCCAATCGCCCGTTCGACGAGCTGATCGACGTGTTCTGCCAGGCGGCACGCGGGCTGGCAGCCGCCCACGAACGCGGACTCGTGCACAGAGACTTCAAGCCCGCCAACGTGCTCATCGGCAACGACGGCCGGGTGCGCGTCGCCGATTTCGGTCTGGCGCGGCTACATGACGAGCCCACGGAACGCCAGGCCCGGGTGCCCGCGAGCATGCTGGCCCACGATCTCACGACCAGCGGGACCATCGTCGGCACGCCGCGCTACATGTCGCCGGAACAGCACGCCGGCATGCGGCTCGATGCACGCTCGGATCAGTTCGCGTTCTGCGTGAGTTTGTACGAAGCCCTCGTGCGCCAACGTCCATTCGGCGGCGAGGACTACGAGGCCCTGGCCGAGAACGTGCTGACCGGGCGGGTCAGGCCGATCCACGATCCATCGATCCCCCAGTGGCTGCGCGACCTGGTGATGCGCGGACTACGGCCGAACCCGGATGACCGGTTCGCGACCATGGATGCATTGATC
>SPJJ01003559.1_pt1 | contig 10261 bp, 8 predicted proteins | sample 3741741 | NCBI WGS metagenome assembly SPJJ01 (sample SAMN10925908, study PRJNA522277) | cold seep metagenome | isolation source: Elba SIP-enriched marine methane seep metagenome, extraction at timepoint T1 | place: Italy: coast of Elba, Mediterranean Sea | collected 2014-05 | reverse complement strand
CAGCGCGCGGCGAATTCCCGGGTCGGGCATGAAGTACGAGTTGGCAACGTAGATGGCGTCACGCGCCGTGCGGATCGCGTGCAAGTAGGCCCGGCGAATAGCCGTGCGCCTGCCCAGAAAGCGATTGGCGATGGTCACGCCCAACATGTTGGCCCCGTCGGCGGCGATCTGCTTCGGTGCCGAGTAGCCGCCGAGACGCTTGCCGGTTTCCCGGCGCCAAGTGGTCACGAACAACGCGTCGAGCTGTGCGACCAACGGCCCTCGCACGCGCACGTGGGTATCGCGCCAGTTGCCGCCGCCGACATTCAGGGGCGCGTTGTCATCGCCGATGTTCAGCCCGCCGGTGAACGCGACCTTGCCGTCGACCACCAGGATCTTGCGGTGGTCGCGCTGGGTCCAGCGACTGATCTTCCACGGCACCAACGGCCGGTATTCCAGGATTTCAATGCCCGCGTCCGACAGGTCTCCGATGAACCCGGACGGCAGCGTCAGTGAGCCGAACGAATCGAAGATCAGGCGCACGCGCACGCCGGCCCGGGCGCGTTCTCGCAGGATGCGGGCAAACGTCTGGCCGATGGTGTCGTCGGCGAAGATGTACGTCTCCAGGTGCACGTACGAGGTCGCCTCGGTGATGGCGTCCAGCATGGCGGAGAACGTTTGTTCGCCGTCCACCAGCGGCTCGACGAGATTGCCCGGGGTCAGGCTCTGGGGTTCCGATGCGTAGTCGATGTCACGCAGGTCGGCGGTCGCGGCGCGACGGCGTCGTCGCCAGGGGCGGGGTAGGCGTTTGCGCTTCCTCGTCACCACCTCCGATTTAGGCACGCGCCGTCAGAACTTAGAAACCCAGCCGAGCCCGGGTGACGGATTTTTGAGGGGGGCCTGGTCTTTGTGGAACTTGCGCTTAGTAATTTCAGCCAGTTGGGGTTCGTTCGATCCGGTCTCGCGTTTGCTATGTCCTTAGCCGTCACCTGTATTGGAAGGGAATCTCATGCGCTCACCACTCGTGCGAAATGCCATCGCTTTATGTGCGGCTGGCGGTCTGGCCGTCGCCCTGTATGTCCACAAGACTCCGGAGGCGGAAGCTTGCGGTTGTTTCGCGCCGCCGGACCCGTCGGTACCGATCGTTCAGGCGGGTGAACGGATCGCGTTCTCGATGAAGGACGGCGTCGTCACTTCACACATTCAGGTCCAGTACTCGGGGGCCGCCGAGGAGTTCGGCTGGCTGCTGCCGCTGCCCTCGCTGCCCACCATGGAGCTGGGTACCGACGAGCTGTTCGTCCAGTTGATCAATCAGACCCAACCCAAGTATCGGCTCAATCGCGAATACGTGGGCAACTGCCCGTTCGATCCGAATCGCGGCGGCGGCTTCAACGGTTCGCCGAGCAGCGATAGTAATGAAGGCGCCGGCGGTGGTGTCGACGATGGCTCGTCGCCGTTGGTCCTGCAGGCGTCGGTAGGTCCGTACGACTACGCGGTGCTGCGCGCAGACTCGAAGCAGCCGATGCTCGACTGGCTGGCCGAGAACGGCTTCTTCGTTCCCGCCGGCACCGACTCGGTTGTCGATCCGTACATCCGCACCGGCAGCTACTTCCTGGCGCTCAAACTTCGCAAGGGCCAGGACGTTGGCGATCTGCAGCCGGTCGTCGTCAAGTACGAGTCCGACCTGCCGATGATTCCGATCATCCTCACCAGCGTCGCAGCCGACCCCAATATGGGCGTGTTGGTGTGGGTGCTCGGTGAAGACCGCGCGATTCCTCGCAACTATTTCCACACCCTGCTCAACGACGCCAAGGTCGACTGGATCAACTTCGGCGCCAACTACGTGGACGTCATCACCAAGGCCGCCAACGAGGCCGAGCGGGGCCAGACGTTCGTTACCGAGTACGCCGGCACCAGCTCGATCATGGTCGATCGTCTCGACTACGACTGGCGATTCGGCGACACCACGGAGCTCGAGGCGATCACCGACGCTGAGCAGTACGTGAACTTCCTCAATTCGTACGGCTACGCGGTGCCGGACCCGACAGGGTTCAACCAGCCCACGTTCACGACGCCGATGCTGTCACTGCTGCAGCGCGAGTTGCCAGTACCCGCGGCGCTGTTGGCCGATGGCATCACCGCCAACGACTACTACGTAAACATCTCCTACTACCTCGGTTGGTACCGCGAACAGAACCCCGACAAGTTCACCGACCTGGACTTGGAGTTCGATCGGGTTCAACTCACCGCCGACATCAAGGAGCGCATCATCGATCCCACGCTGCTCGCCGGCAAGATGTTCCGCGACAACAAGTACCTCACCCGCATGTTCACCACGATGTCGGCGGACGAGATGACCCGGGACCCGGTGTTCAGCTTCAACCCCGACCTGGCGGATGTGTCCAACGTGCACGACGCTCGCTTGATCTACTACTGCGGAATCTGGGGCGAGCACGAAGTTCGCGAGCTCACTCCGGCGCGCCTGATCACCGACAGCGGTTGGGATCTGGCCCTTCCTGGCGGTACCGACAACAACCCGTGGGTCGATGACGTGGAGATGCCCGGCAGCCATCAGATTCAGATTCTGCGCGAAGAGGGCGATCCCATTATCGTTCAGGACAACACGGACATCATCCAGAACGCGACCGACAGCGGCGGTCAGACCGGCGGTTGTAGAGTCAACGGTGACAGCGGCAGCGGGCTTGGCAGCCTGGCGTTGTTGGCCCTGGTCGGCCTGGTCGCGCTGCGCAGGCGGCGCTCCTAGGAGCATTGATGGCGTTCGCGCGTCATAGCATCTGGCTCGTCTCCGCCGTGTGCGGAGCGAGCCTGGCCCTGGCCGCCGGTTGCGTGGACGAGCCACCCCCGGATCCTGAGCCGCCGGTAGGAGAGCTGCAGGCGGGCATGGGCTTGTTCGATGGCACCGGCTTCGTCGTGCCCAGCTCGGGGCAGGACGCCGAGCTCGTGCCCGGCGCCCAGGGTGGCTTTCACGTGTGGATCAACTTCCGCGTCCACAAGGCGGCGGGCAAGCTGTACGTTCGCCGGGACGCGCGCCGAGTAGAAGACGACGCCTTGATCTTGCGCGGCCAGGCTGCGGCGGTCGAGGTGCCGGCAGATGCGATGACCGAGTGGTGGGAATCGCCTGCTGCGGCTCCGGCGTTCATGTGTCCCAGTCCGCTTGGCCTCAAGGTGTTCGACACCGAGGTTACCTATCAAGTGACTCTCGAAGATGAGGACGGCACTATCGTCGCCGAAGACGAAATCATTCTGACGCCTCGCTGCCCGGACAACGAGCACAACCAGTTCTGCCGGGAGATCTGTAGCGGCTAACGTCCCCCGTGAAGCTGCGTGTCACTCAGTACGGGCGGGGGGAAACCCCGCCCCTACTATTTTTCGGACCGCCCAAAAGCGCGACGGAAGGTAGAGAGGGGGAAACCTCTGGCGGCACGTAGCGCGGGTTTCGACGGGCCGAAACGAACAAGGGGCGCCCCGTTTGGAGCGCCCCTCGGTACGTGTTAGCTAGCGGATGCTACGCGCCGCCCTTGGGATCGAGCGCAGCGATTTTGTTCTCTTCGTTGGCGAAGTCGTCGGCGTTCTCGAGGGCACCACGCTGCTCGGTGATGTTCGGCCACGCTTCACAGTCCGAGTTGACCAGGCTGTCGGGCCAGCCAGCGGTGTCGGCGTCGTCTTTTTCTTTCGCGCCGGAAAGCACGGCGTTGATCTCGATGTACGCGTTCCACTTGTCGGGCAGGTCGCCCTCTTCGAAGATCGCGGTGGTCGGACACTCCGGCTCGCAGGCGCCGCAGTCGATGCACTCGTCGGGGTGGATGACGAGAAAGTTAACGCCCTCGTAGAAACAGTCGATCGGTCACACAGCAACGCAGTCGGTGTATTTGCACTTCACACAAGGGTCGGCAACTATGTATGCCATTAGGATTCTCCTGTAGCTCGTTCAGCTATGCGCCTGGCTCATTCCGGGCTCGGTCCCCGTTCATATAAAAATTCCGGGGTGACCGCCAGAAGATAACCCAATAGACCTGGGCTGTGCCAATCTCCGGGCATGCGATTCATCCTCGCCGGAATTGCCCTTGGCCTGGCGCTCGGCGCCGGCTGCGGCAAAGACGAGTCCAAAACCCAGGTGTCTCGGGTTCAGCCATCGAAACCGTCGACTCCAGCAAGCGATGCCGCGGTGAACATGTCGGCGCCATCCGCGTTCCATCGGGACATCCACAAGATCTGCAACGCCGAGAGCCTATCGGGCGCCAACGAGATGGAGAACGGCTACAACCGGGCGATGACCGTCGCAAAATGGCTCGGCGAGAATCTCCGCACCCCGGAGGGCCGTCGTTTCCTGGGCGAGACCGCCCGGCTCGGTGACCCGCGCAAGAAGGCCAAGGCGTTGGCGGCGCAGGCTGAAAAGTCCGGCGTCGCCTCGTGTCCGCTGGTCAAGACGTGGTCCGGCGACCCGGCACCTACGAAGAAGACCGATCCGGCTGACAAGACCGCTACCGGCGGGGCCAAGGCCAAGCCGGCTGCCGAGACGAAGTCGGCTGCCAAGACGAAGCCGGCTACCAAGTCGGAGCCGGCCAAGAAAAACTAGCTCTCCGTATCGCCACCGTGGGCGACGACGACCGAGCACGGTGCATGGCGAACCGTCGCTTCGGCCACGCTGCCCAGCATGAACCGGCGGAATCCGCGGTAGCCGTGGGTGCCCATCGCCACCAGGTCGTAGTCGCCATCGTCCAGTTTGTCGCCGACAGCGCCCGACGGCGGGCCGTAGGATTGCTCAAAACTCATGCTGATGCCGTCGCGCTGGTGCTTCTCGACCCAGGCGGCGCCGTTGCTCTCGCCGCGTTTGATGATCTCGGCCTTCATTCCGGCCAGTGGGTCCTGGTTGCTCGTGATCGTCGTAGACATGGTGCCAGCAGGATAATGCCACGCGTGAAACAGCGTGACCGCTGCACCGTCGGCTGCGAGATCGAGCGCCAGGCGCAGGGCCTTTTCGGCGGCGGGAGAGAAGTCGGTAGGAACCAGGATGTTTTTGAAGCCCTCGTCGTCGGCCCCGGATGGTCGCGCCACCAGCACATTGGTCTCGGCCAGGCGCACGACTTTTTCGGCGATGCTACCCAGAAAGAACCGGGCGATGCCGGTGCGGCCGTGGGTGCCCGTGACGATCAAGTCGACCGCCTGGTCTTTGGCGACGGCGACGATCCCCTCGTCGGGATAGCCCATCCGCACTTCCACGGACACGTTGACGCCATTGGTGCGCAACGGCGCGGCGAGCTCTTCGAGGGCCTGGGTGTTGCGCCCGGCGGCTTTGGCCATCTCCTCGGCTTCCATCTTGGATGGCATCGGATAGCCCGCATCCTGGGTCACGTGGCAGAGCACGAGCTCGGCTCCGGTCGTCTTCGCCAGGGCAGCGGCTTTGGTCACTGCAACGGCGGATTGCTCCGAGAAGTCCGAGCCCACGAGGATCTTGTTGATCGCCATGGTCGCGAGCCTAGCACTTTTCAGCCGGGGATCAGCGGTTGGAGCTGGCTGGCCTAGCCTTTCGGGGAGTGGTCGAGGTAGCGCTAGAATTTCGCAAGATATTGCGCCCACAGCCACGATTCGGTGCGGGGGTTGCGATCGAGCGTGGATGTGCGGTCGTCGATGCGGCGGCGCAGGTCGTAGCGCAAGTTGAACCAGTGGCGCTTCTGGACCCGGTAACGCAGGTTCACGTAGGCCCAGATGGACTGCTCGAGCCGACCGTTGTCGGCGATGTCCTCGAACAAGTAGCGAACTCTTGCGCGTACGCCCAGCTCAGGAGTCGGGCGACCGAACGCGTTGAGCCACGCCGATACGTCCTGGCGCGTTCTCGGCATGTCCATGGCGTCTTCGTCCTGGATGAACTCGTGCTGATACTGAGCGGACAGTCGCCACTTCTTGTGTGGTGACCAGCGAATACGGCCGATGGCATTGAAGCTCTGGCCGCACGCCGGGGTCAGGCTGCTGTCGGCATCGAAGATTTCGTCGGCGCTGTTGTCGCAAACCAACGGCCCACTGCCCAGGTCACGATCGTCGAACTCGAGCCATAGGCCGTAGCCGAATACCTTCGAGGCGTTGATGTCCGTACGCATGCGGATCTCGGCCTTGTAGCGGTCCAGGCTCGGGCGGTTCCACACGTCGACGCTGGCGCGGAAGTTGATTTTCTTCTTGAACAGACGGAAGTACTTGAGCCGACCGCCGACTTCATCTCGGTCGCGCAGGCCGTCGAACGTGTCCGCCTGAGCGTAGGCGCCGGCGAGGGGGTTGGCGTAGTTCTCGTCGTAGTAGCGGAACGTGGCTTCGAGCTCTTCCTGCTTTCGGCTGGCCACGATTCGCGCGACCGCTGCAGGGCCGCCGCCCTTGCCGGGCATGGAATCGAAGCTGTAGGCCAGCTCGGCGAACACGTCGAGCCACTTGCGGCCAACGGCTGCGTACGCGCCGACGGCACCGAACGGTCCACCAAACGGTTTGGCGTCCCACTCCTGGCTGTCCAGGTCGAGGCCTTCGGTCAGGGACTTGACCTCCATGCGATAGCCGGTGACGCCAAACTCGACCCGGCGCTGGGGCGAGTACGCCACGTTGCCGCCCACGGTCATTTCGCGCAGCAGATTGGGCAGGGTCTGGAACGAGTGCTCGGCGGCTGGGGCGAACGGGTCGTCGCCCAGCACGAACACGTCGGGCGCGCCACACCCGGGGTCGTTGTCGTTGCGCGGGTCGTCGCAGCGGTTCTTGTCGTAGACCCGGTACTGATAGATGTCGAGAGGCTGAAACGAGAACAAGCCGTAGGCCCGAAGGCGGCCATTGCCCACCTTGAGGCCCTTGAGCCCGGCGGCGATACCCATCTGGTAGTCGGTCCACTTGAAGTCCGGGGTGACGTAGACGTCGCTATCGCACGGCGCCTCGGTCAGCTCACCGGTGGATAGGCGACACTGCCTCGTCAGATCCGTTTCGCGGCGGTGGCTGTCGTCGGGGTAGATGCCCGTGCGTCGCGGGCCGGGGGATGTGTCCCAGACCAGGCCCTCGCCAAAGCTGGCGGTGTAGTTACCGACGATGACCCTGAAATCGTCGGTGTCCCACTGGGCGTAGAACTTGGGGACATCGATGCGGCTCGAAGGCGCTTCGGCGACCAGGGCGTCTCGGCTGGGATCGTAGATCGGTGAGCCGACACGGTTGCGAGTGATCACGCCGAGCACACCGATGCTGAGGTTGCGTAGGGTCGACAGGCGCAGCGACATGGCGGTGGCTGGAACCCGGTCGTCCTTGGTCGTCCACACGGTTTGGGCGCGCAGCTGGCCGGTCGTGGCGTACAGCGGTCGGGTCCGATCCTTGACCACCAGGAACGCAGCGATGGACAGGAACTTCTTTCTGCTGAGGACGTTGTTGAGGGCGAGTACGGCGGGGTCTTTGATGAACCCTGCCGTGTTGCGGTAGCTGATGATCGCGTCGACGTCGCGATAGGTCAGGTTGGGTAGGACGTAGAGCTGCTGGCGGTTGGCGCTGTTGAGATTGACACCGCGCTGGAGTAGCTCCAACAGGGTGTTGAACGTGTCGTCGCTGATCTGTCGTGATGCCAGCAGGTCGTACAAGTCTTCTTCGTTCTCGATGTCGATGAAGATCTCGTACTGGTTGGCCTGCGCCGGCGCGGTGCCGAGCAGCAGGAACGCGGCGACCAGGGCGCCGATCAGTTTACGCATGGAACCTCCGGGCAGTCGCCCCACATACCGGCGCCGCTGGCTTCCGCCACCGACTCCAGATTCTCGAATTCGCTCCTGCGGTCCTCACCGTTGGGCGGAATGTACAGCACACACGCGAACCCACGCTCGACCATCAGCGTGTTTACTTCGCGGCCGCCGACGCTCACGTACGCGAGCAGGCGGTCGAAGCGGTCGGTGCACTCGGCGTCGTAGCGCAAACTCACCTCGAAGCCGAGCACGAGGTCGCGGTTGAAATCCCGAGCCTCGATGCCGTAGCATTCGTTGGCGCCGCCGCTGATCTCGGGGCTATCGACCATCAGGTAGCGGATCCGCTCGCCGGTCTCGAGCTCGATGGTGTCGCCGTCGATGACCTCGGCGACGATGCCGGTCGTGGGCCCGCACGTACTACCGCCGCCACCATTGCCGCATGCGCTGGCGAAACCGCCGCATACGGCGAGCACAACGCAGACCATGCGTCCCGGCATCATCGCGTGTTACGGCTGTGGGCAGTCCGGGTTGGCCATGCCCGGCGTACCGAAGTCACCCATCATCATGAACCACTGGGTGACTGCGTCGCACCAGGTGCCGCCGTTGTCTTTGCTCAGGGCGACGCCGTCTTGGGTCGTGCCGTATTCGTAGCCGTCGAGCAAGGTGTCGTTGATGGCGACGAAGATGCCGCTGTTGTCCTGGTTGAGCGCGAAGTCGAACAGCGCGGTGACGAACGGCAGGTTGCCGTTCACCGCGGCGGTGGTGGTGTGGGCGAAGATGGCGTAGGTACCCGCGGTGACGCGGATGCAGTCGCCCTGAGGCACCGTGTCGAGCACGGTCAGGCTCGGGTTGAACACCTTGCCCATCTGCAGGCCGTTGATATCCGCGTCCGCAGCGAAGCGCACCTCGAACCATTCGCGGTCTGCGTCGCCCCCGGTCATGCCCGGGTCGCTGAGGAACTCGGTGATCATGACGTCTGCCGGGATTGGCGGAACCAGGGCGCGCAGGGTGCCACCGTCGTTACACATGCCCGGCGGTACGACGATCGGGCATTGCTCGTTGGCCAGGCCCGGGGTGCCGTTGTCACCGTCGCCGTAGGTGGCGATGGTGTCGCACCAATTGGTCTCGCCGTCGTTGTCGCTGGGGTTGCGGCTGTCCGGATCCAAGTTGCGCGAGCCTTCTGGCGCGTTGGTCCACGAGATGTCGTCGAGCACCATATTGTCGATGCCGATGAACAGGGAGCCCGTGGAGTTACCCAGGGTGAAGTCGAACAGGTAGTCGGCCTGGGGCAGACCGCCGTTGACGCCCATGTCGCTGGATTGGGCGAACACGAGCCGAGTGCCGGAGGTGACGCGCAGGCAATTGGCGTCGTCTAACGTCGTGTCCACCGAGCCCACCGTGCGGCCCATTTGCAGGTTGTTCAGATCGACGTCGTTCACCACGTAGACCTCGAACCATTCCTTGTCCGTGTCCGCGCCCGTGGCGTTGGCCAAAAACTCGGTGATGACCAGGTCGCCGGCGACCGGCTTGACGATTTCGCGGTCGGTGCCGCCGTCGTTGCACGTCGTCGCCAGTCCGGGACAGGTTTCGTTGGCCGCGCCCGGAGATCCCAGCGAGCCAGTCTCGTACTCCACCGTGGCGTCGCACCAGTTCATCAAGTTGTCATTGGCGGTGTGGTTGGGTGCCTGACCGCCGTCGAAGCTGTAGGACGCCCCGTCGGGTGATGTCTCGTAGATCATCGCGTCGACTTCACGGCTGCCGCACTGCAAGGCCAAGCGGCCCTCGGTATTGCGCAGACTGCCGAGGTCGTTGGCGAAGCCGTAGTCCACGTGGGGCGGGGCGAACTCTTGGAGCACGCCACCGAGCACGACGTAGTCGTCGGCAGCGACCACGATTTCCGTCATGGTGTGAGAGTCCTCGCCGGACATGTCGTCTTTGCTCGCGACCAGCACGAGGCCGGTCAGGTCCGCCGGCTGCCCGGTGGCGTTGTAGACCTCGAACCACTCGCGGCCCGAGTCGTCGCCGCTGGGGTTGGCGAATACCTCGGTAATCACCAGGTCGCCTGGTAGGAATTCGCCGACGCAATCGGTGCCGTCGTCGTCGCCACCATCGGGCCCGCATGCGACGAGGCTCAGGCAGGTTGCGGCAAGCAGTAGTCTAAGCGGTAGGTTCATCGAGTCGCCCCTGTGCCTGTGCCCGTGTTCGTTTTTGCGCCGGTACCGCCTGGAGGAGGTACCGGAGAGCCGGTGATCTGTCCCGGCAGGGAGATCTTGATCTGAAGCACCTCACGTCCGGTGTACTTGTTGCGATAGACGTTGACGGTGCCGCGCACGCGCACGTATTCGCCGCGCATCTTGCCGATGTTCGATGTGCCGAACACGTCTTTGTCGAAGAAGATCAACGGGAAGTCGTTGAACATGCGCCGGCTGAGCAGCACTTTGGTCGGCCGCCGGCCATCGCCGATACGAACCTTGCCCACGGTCGCCAGGACCACCACCTCTTTGCCGATGTGTTCCTCCAGGCGCTTAATCGAGTCCCAGTCGGTGAGCATGATGTGGTCGGTGCGCTTGTGGGCT
>SPJJ01040618.1_pt1 | contig 10262 bp, 6 predicted proteins | sample 3741741 | NCBI WGS metagenome assembly SPJJ01 (sample SAMN10925908, study PRJNA522277) | cold seep metagenome | isolation source: Elba SIP-enriched marine methane seep metagenome, extraction at timepoint T1 | place: Italy: coast of Elba, Mediterranean Sea | collected 2014-05 | reverse complement strand
GGCCATGATAATGGCTGAGCAGGATCGCAGCCCGTTGGCGCTCAGGCAGGGCTTGCAGGGCCACCTGGACCCGCTGTGACTGAGCGTCAGCGTGGGACTGCTGTTCAGGGCCGGGCTGCGGGCAGACCATCTCTTCGTCCAGTACCTCGCTGGGGCGTTGCCGCCGCCAGCCATCACGCGCCCGATTCATCGCGACCTGAAACAGCCAGGTGCGGTACTGGGCGCGCCCCGGTTTCCATTTTTTTGCTTGTTGCCAGGCTTTGGCAAAGGTGTCCTGGGCGATGTCTTCCGCATCGGCGCGTTGACCGGTCATACGTTCGACAAAGGCCAGCACATCGTTCAGGTGTCGCTGCACCAGCTGCGCAAAGGCAGACTGGTCGCCCGCAGCCATGCGGGCGACCAGTGCGTCATCGTCAGCGGTCGAGCTCAAGCCTATCGCTGGCCGGGGCGAGGACGTCGCGCACCCCGCTCGCCACGATCGGCTGCGTTGAGCACATCGTCATTATTGCTGTCGCGGGCGAAGACGTGTTCAACGATCTGAGCGCTGAACTCATCCTGGCCAACCACGCCGTCGCCATTGCTGTCGGCTTCATCAAGTCGGGCTTGCATGCGTTCAAGCTGGCGGCGGGCGTGGTCCGCCTGCAGTTCTTCCAAGCTAATGAGGCCATCGCCGTCGGCATCCACCTCCTGTGCTTTGCTGGCGGCGCGGCTCTCGACTTCGGCACGTGTGATCTGGCCATCCTGGTCGATGTCGAAATGCGCGGCATGCGGGGGGCGTGCAAATGCGATGCTGCTGGCGAGCGTAAGAAATCCGATGCTGAGTGTCGTGATTGATGCGTTCATGGTCTTTTCCGTGTCGTGGTCGAATGAGGCCGTTGGGGGCGGCTTCATCTATGAAACGCACGGTCCGCAAATTTCCGTCGCGCCAGTGGCAGAAAAATCAGAAGGTCCTGAGCTTGCCGTCCTGTGTTGCTTGATGCTGGCCATGGCGTCGTTGAGCCAGCGGTGCGAGCAACTCAGCCGTGCAGGCTTACTTCTGCCAGAAACTGGCATTGCGAATGCCCAGTTTGTCCGGATTGAAAACGGGATCGACGCCGGCTTTTTTCTGGCTCTCGTAGTCTTTCAAGGCGGCCAGCGCCGGTCGCTGCAGAATCAGTATGGCAATGATGTTGAGCCAGGCCATCAGGCCCACGCCAATATCACCCAATGCCCAGGCCAGGCCTGCGCTGCGCACAGTGCCGTAAGTGACCGCGCTTAAAATCCCGATGCGCAGCGCCATGATCATCCAGGGCTTGTGGGCATGGCGGTTGATATAAGCGATGTTGGTTTCGGCCATGTAGTAATAGGCCACGATGGTGGTGAAGGCAAACAGCAACAAGGCCAGAGCCACGAAGCCCGCGCCCCAGCCCGGCAGAATGGATTCCACCGCCGCCTGCGTATACGCCGGCCCGGCGGCCACACCGGGCAGGTTTTCGACGATGGCGCTGCCGCTGGCATCCATGATGTTGTACATGCCGGTGGACAGAATCATGAAGGCGGTTGCTGAACAGACCAGCAAGGTGTCGACATACACCGAAAATGCCTGCACGTAGCCCTGCTTGGCCGGGTGTGAAACCTCGGCGGCGGCCGCCGGGTGCGGGCCGGTCCCTTGCCCGGCTTCATTGGAATAGATGCCGCGTTTGACCCCCCACTCAATGGCCAGGCCCAGCGCGGCGCCAAATGCGGCTTCGCCGCCGAATGCGGAGCCCAGAATCAGCGTGACCACCTCAGGCACTTTGTCGATATTCAGAAACAAAATGGTGAGTGCAATCAGCAGATAGGCCAGGGCCATGAAGGGCACAACCAACTGCGCGAAGTGGGCGATGCGGTGCAGGCCGCCAAAGACAATGAAGCCAAGGCCGATCACCAGCAGCGCGGCGGTTGCGGTGGGAGGAAAATTCCAGGCGGTCTGCAAGCCTGTGGCAATGCTGTTGGCCTGTACACCGGGCAGCAGCAACCCGCAGGCCACGACGGTGGAGAGCGCGAAAATCCAGGCATACCAGCGCTGGCCCATGGCCTTTTCAATATAATAGGCCGGCCCGCCGCGGTACTGCCCCTGTTCGTCCTTTTCCTTGTAGATCTGGGCCAGCGTGGATTCCACAAATGCGGTGGAGGCGCCCAGGAATGCGACCATCCACATCCAGAACACCGCGCCGGGGCCGCCAAAGGTAATTGCAGTGGCGACGCCGGCGATATTGCCAGTGCCCACCCGGCCGGACAGCGACATGGCCAGCGCCTGAAAGGCTGAAACACCGGCTTTGGATTCCTTGCCATCGCGGAGCAGGCGAAGCATTTCGGCAAAGCCGCGCACCTGCATGAAGCGGGTGCGAATAGAGAAATACAGCCCGGCGCCAAGGCACAGGGCGATCAGGGCGCGACTCCAGATCAGGTCATTGAGTGCGCCGACGATGCTGTCCATGGGTAATGCTCATGATTGGTTTTGGCTCAATCCTACCGGCAAGCAAGAATCGCCGCAGCCCGGAGCCGAGGGTCCTGCAGGCCTCAGGCCCGCTGGCGGCTGTTGCCGAGGGTGAAGTACGGCTGGCCGGTGCCGGCCGTCACAAAAGCTTCAAAAAGTTGTCACGAAATCGCCGTCCGATGCCGAGAGACTGAGGGTTTGCAGGAGAGCGATCTCCTTGCCTGAATCCGAATCTGAAACAAGGAGTCGATCAATGATCGCGAACTGGCGTCTGGGTATGAGTGCCGCGGCCCTGCTGGCCACAGGGCTGGCTGGCTGCAGCAGTGACAATTTCACCGCCACCACCGTGGCGCCGGTAGCGACACCGCAAGCCACCTTGCAGCCTACGCCGCCGGTGACGCAACCCACTGCAGCGCCCACCGCGACGCCAGACCCGACCCCTCAGGTGCAGAGTTTCAAGCTGCAATTGCTGCATTTTGCTGATGTGGACGGCCCCGGCGGTGCCGATGATGTGCGCGGTTTCTCGGCGCTGCTGGATGGATTCCGCAGTGCCATGCCGGCTCAGACGCTGGTGCTCAGCTCCGGTGATAACTGGATTCCCGGTCCTGAATACTTTGCCGCCGAGGATGCCAGCCTCGATGCCGTGCTGGGTGGAGACGATGCCGCCGGCATTGGTCGCGCGCATGTGGCCTGGCTGAACGCTCTCGGTGTGCAGGCCTCGGTCGTGGGCAATCATGAACTGGATCAGTCACCCGGTGCGTTTGCCGGCATCATTGCTGCGGACGGCAACTGGCCGGGCGCGCAGTTTCCCTATCTGTCTGCCAATATCGATTTCTCCACCGATGCGGCCACCGCCGGACTGGTCGTGGCAGACGGGGCAGCGGCTGCGCCGGCAACGCTCAGTGGCAGTGTGACGGTGCAAGTGAACGGCGAAACCATCGGTATTGTGGGCGCATCGACGCCCACGCTGCCGGCCATCACCAGCGTCGGTGGCTTGAGTGTGACGCCAACAGACAGCGATGACATCGACGCGCTGGCGGCCATTATTCAACAGCGCGTGGACGCGCTGCGCAATGCTGGCGTGGACAAGATCATCCTGCTTGCGCATATGCAGCAAATTGCGGTCGAGCAGGCGCTGGCCGGATTGCTAGAACATGTCGACATCATTGTGGCGGGCGGCTCCAACACGATTCTGGCGGACAGCAATGACAGTCTGCGCAGCGGCGATACGGCTGCGGGCAGTTATCCGCTTGAGCTCAGCTCCGCGCGTGACGAGCCGGTGCTGCTGGTCAACACCAACGGTGACTTCACCTATCTTGGGCGGTTGATTGTCGAGTTTGATGAGGAGGGTCTGATCCTGCTCGATCGACTCGATACCCAGGCCAGTGGCGCCTGGCGTAGTGACCAGCTGCCGCTGACCAGTTTTGCACCCCTGGCCGGCATCGAGGCGATCACTGATCCCCTGGAAGCGGTGCTGCAGGCCAAGGACGGCAATGTCTTTGGTTTGAGCGCGGTCTACCTGGAAGGTCGCCGCGGACAGGTTCGCAGCGAGGAAACCAATCTGGGCAATCTGACGGCTGATGCCAATCTCTGGTATGCCCGGCAGACCGATGATGCCGTGCAGATCTCGCTCAAGAACGGCGGTGGCATCCGGGCCGAAATTGGCCAGGTCTTGCAGCCGCCGGGCACCAGCGACCCGGATGAGGTGCTGTTCCTGCCGCCGCAGGCCAATGTGTCGTCGGGCAAGCCCGAGGGGGGCATTTCCCAGCTCGATCTGGAAACGGCCTTGCGTTTCAACAATGGTCTGGTCAGTTTGAGCGTGACCGCGGCAGAGCTGGCTGACATCATCGAGCATGGCTTGTCCGGTGCCGACCAGGGCGCGACCCCGGGAAGCTTCCCGCAGGTTGGCGGCATACGCTTCAGCTTTGATGCCAGCCGGGCTCCGCGCGATGCGGGTGATACCAACCGGGGGGCCGCGACGGTGCCCAGCCGCTTGCGCAATCTGGCCATCGTGGATGATTCCGGCGCAGTGATCGACCAGATCGTCATCGATGGTGCCCTGCAGGGTGATCTGAGTCGCAGCTTCCGTCTGGTCACACTGAACTTCCTGGCTCAGGCCTGTATTGCCGATGCGACGGCCAGTTGTGGTGACGGTTATCCCTACAAGGGTTTGGCCGCGCCGAACCTGATCGATCTGACGGAAGCCGGCGCAGGTGACCCCGCACGGACGGATTTTTCACCGACCGGTGGTGAGCAGGACGCGCTGGCTGAATACCTGTTGGCGTTTCATGCTGAAGTGCCTTATGACCAGGCCGAAACGGCGCCGCAGGATGATCTGCGAATCCAGAACCTGGCTGCAGTCAGCAGCGATAGCGTGCACGCCTTGCCGAGCAAGGGCGGCCTGGTCCGGATTGGTGGGTTCCAGAAGCCGGGCGCAGGTTTTGATGAAGGCGCGGCAGAAATCGTGGCTTTCCACGCCGCGTCTGCACGTCTGTTCGTGATCAATGCCGAAGACGGACAGGTTGATGTGCTGGATATCAGTGATCCCGGCGCACCCAGTCTGAGCACCACACTGGATCCGGTTGCCGATGTGGGCGGCGCTGCCGACGGCGTCAACAGCGTTGCCGTTGGGGGTAACTGGGTGGCTGTCGCAGTGGAGTTCGATCCGGCTACCGACAATGGCCATGTGGCGTTCTACAACGCCAACGATCTGAGTTTTGTCGCCAGCTATGAGGTGGGTGCCTTGCCGGATGCAGTGAGCTTCACGCCGGATGGCATGATCGCACTGGTGGCCAATGAAGGTGAAGCGCCGGCCGACCCCAATGACGACAGCCTGCGTGACTTTGCCAATGATGTGCCGGGCAGCGTGAGCCTGGTGGATTTGAGCGACGGCGCCGACAACGCGGTGGTCACCACGCTGGATTTCAGCGCTTTCAATGCGGGCGGCCCGCGCGCATCCGAATTACCGGACGATGTGCGCATCGAACCCGCCGCGACTTCGGTGGCCAATGATCTGGAGCCCGAATACATCGCGGTCAGCGAAGACGGTGCCAGCGCCTTTGTCAGCCTGCAGGAGAACAACGCCATTGCGGTGATCGACATCGCCAGCGCCACGATCAGCGAAATCATCGCCCTGGGTCTGAAGAACTACGGGCTGATGGCCAACGCTCTGGACGCCAGCGATGACGACGCCGTGCTGATCGAGCCGGAGCCGGGCGTGTTCGGCCTGCACATGCCCGATGGCATCGCCAGCTTCAGTCAGAATGGTGTCGACTACGTGCTGACCGCCAACGAAGGCGATTCGCGTGATGATGTGGACGAGTGCGGCTACGATGATTTCGTCAATCTGGACCCGGTGCTGGCCGGTCGTGGTGCGGATGAGGATCTGGGGCGGCTGGACTTCATCTGTAATCAGGCGCGCGACAGCGATGGCGACACCGACATTGATCAGCTGATTGCGTTTGGTGCCCGCTCCTTCTCGGTGGTCGACAGCAACGGTGTGGTGGCAGACAGTGGTGACGATTTCGAGCGCATCACCGCCCATCTCGACCTGCTGGACGGCGCCGTGGTGTTCAACGCCAGCAACACCAACAACGATCAGCAGAACCGCAGCGACAACAAGGGGCCGGAACCCGAAACCGTGGTTGTGGCCAAGGCGAATGGTCGTATCTACGCGTTCATTGGCCTGGAGCGCGTCGGTGGGATCATGATGTACGACGTCACCAACCCGCGCCTTCCGCGCTTCATGAGTTACACCAACAACCGTGACTTCAGTCAGGATCCGGAGACCGGCACGCCGGGTGATCTGGGGCCTGAGGGCATCGTGTTCATTGCCGCAGCCGACAGCCCCAATGGCGAAGATTTGCTGGTAGTGGGCAATGAGATCTCCGGCACGGTGTCCATCTATCAGGTCAATTTCGAGTAACTGGAAACGCCGTCTAGGCCCCTGCTGAAGCAGGGGCCTATTCTTATTTTTGTCATCGGATGCTGCTAGGCTGAGCGTTTGTATTTCTGCAGACCATGCCTCATCGCGCCAGCGATCATTTGTCCGAAAACCTGCGCTTTTTGTGCCTGCAGGCAGATACCGGGCTGGCCCACTGGTTGAATCTCTTACGCGGCGAGAGCAGCCGCTTCGACGCCCAGTATGCACAGGTGCTGCAGCAACGAATCGAGCAGGCCTGCGTTGCTGCCTACCGCGACGCCAGCGAAGTGCAAATGCGCCAATGGCATCTGCACCAGAGCCTGTCTGGCGGCGTGTTGCGCCTGTGTCATTTGGCGGCCGATCTGCAGCCACCTGGGGAACTGGAAAAGGCTCACAGTCGATTGGCCCTGGCTTTTGTCGAATGCGCCCGTGCCTGTGTGGCTGGATTGAGCCCCTTGCTCCAATCGGAGGCGTATACCGCGACGAGCACATGGCGTCTCCAAGCGGATCAACTGGAAAACAAGGCGGCGCATATCAAGGGCAAGCCCGCCGCGGATCCGGCCTGGGCTGGGCAGCGCGCCTTGCTGCTTCAGCTGCATCAGGGTCTGCGCGAGCTGGGGCGCGCCATCGGAGCGGGTTCGCTCAGCGATGGCGCTGAAATCAATCACCTGCAAAAATTCCACCGACACCTGCGTGACAAGCAATCCAAAGCTGAGCAACTGAGTGTCCGGGCTTTGGCCCATACCCGTTCCGGCAATACGGTGTCCGGGGTCTCGCGGGATGAAAAGTACCTGGCAGTGCTCAAACAGGGCCTCAAGCGCAAGTTGAAACGTGAGCGTGCCGGGGTGGAACGATGGCAGGCAGCCTGCCCGGGATTGGCGCCGCAAGTTTTGTCCTGGCAAAAAGACGGGGTTTCAGCGGCCCTGCTGATGGAGCATTTGCCAGGGCTGACCTGGGAGAAACTGCTATTGAATGAGCCGGAAGCTCTGCAGGAAAAGGCCCTGGCGCAGTTGTGCAGCACGCTCAAGCGTAGCTGGCGCAAAACGCGATCGATCAAGGTTTCCCCGGCGGATTTCGTTGGTCAGTTGCAGCGCCGACTGGCGGATGTGTTTCAGCTTCATCCGGAATACCGTCCGAGCTGCCAGAGTATTGGCGAGCTGCACTTTGCTTCGGTCAGCCAATTGCTCGAGGCCGCAGTACAGCGCGAAGCCCAATTGACGACACCGTTCAATGTACTGATCCACGGCGACTTCAATGTCGACAATATTCTGTTTGATCCGGAAAAAACGGAAATACGGTTTATCGATCTGCATCGCTCGCGCATGATGGACTACGTTCAAGATATTTCCGTGTTCATGGTCTCCCATTTTCGCTTGCCCATTCCCGACCGCCGGCGGCGTGGCAGAGCGCTGGCGCTGGCGCTACAGTTTTATCAATTTGCCCAGCACTACGCCCAAAAGCACGAGGATCGGCACTTCGAGGACCGCATGGCACTGGCCCTGGCACGCTCGTTTATCAGTTCGACCCGTTTTACCCTGGACAAGCGCCTGGCTCGGGACATGTTCCTGCGGGGGCGCTATCTCATCGAGCGTAGCCTGGACCGCCCTGTCGGTGAGTTCAGACTCCCTGTGGAAGAATTGTTTCATGCATGAATCGATGCGCATTGGCGTTGTGGGCATTCCCGGAAAATGGTCGACCGAGGTGCTGGCGGATCGTCTGCAGGCGGCAACGGGATACCGCCGGATTATCGATATCCGCGAAGTCTGCGCCGATGTAAAGAACGGCCGACTGCTGCATCAGGGTTTTGATCTGTGCCAACTGGATGCCCTGGTGGTTAAAAAAATCACCGAGCAATACAGCCCCAGCAGCCTGGATCGACTCGAATTGTTGCGGCTGGCGGAACAGTCAGGATTGGCCGTTTTCAGCGCCGTGGATTCCATTTATGGGCTGGTCAATCGCTTGACGTGCACACTCAAACTGTCTGCGGCGGGCATTCCCATGCCGGACACGCGAATTTGCAGCGACATTGGCAGCGCCCTGAGCGCCGTACAGGCATTTGGCAGCGCGGTGTTCAAACCCCTGTTTTCCACCAAAGCACGCGGCATGTGCGTGTTGCAGGCCGAGCAAGCGGATTTGCCTCAACAGATTCAGGCCTATCAGGCGGCCGGAAACCCGGTGATGTACATCCAGCAGAAGCTGGAATTGCCGGGGCGTGACCTCGGCCTGGTCTTCGTTGGCGGCGAATATCTGTGCAGCTATGCGCGGGTCAGCGCGGGGCAGGCCTGGAACACCACGATACACAGTGGCGGTCACTACGCGGCATGCCAGCCGGATGACGCGATCATCGATTTGGCGCGGCGCGCCCAGGCGGCATTCAAGCTCGATTTCACAACCGTGGATGTGGCCGAAAGCACGGCCGGCCCGGTGGTCTTTGAAGTCTCGGCATTTGGCGGGTTTCGTGGTGCCCTGGAGGCTTGTCAGATTGACGCAGCGGCGCATTACACGCAGCACATCCTGCGAGTGCTGTCATGCCGATGAGTCAGCCGCAGCTGCTTGCTGCATTGCGCGCCCAGTCCGTTTGCGATGCGCCGCCCGTGGCGCTGGACCTGGGGCCGGTGCGCGTACGGGTGCACAGCAATAGTGAGCCCTTGCTTCGTGCCTTGGCCGACTACTTTGCGTTCCTGCCCAGGATTGACGGCGAGGTGGACCTGGACATCGAGGCGATAGAAACACCCGCGATCAACCTGCCGGTGGCCTTTAAAGCCTGGCCCAGAGAGCCCGGCAAACTTGGGCGCAAGGATGAATGCTACGAGCTGGCCAGTGCACGGCTGATCCGCAAGGCGAGAACCGGAATGCTGTTCCTGCAATCGCAGGCGGCCTTGATTGCGGCAGGGCCCTGTTTGAAAAACCTGAATCAACTGGTCAATTTCATCAACAGTCAGGCGATGAATCGTTTGCAGCACATGGGACACCTGATTTGCCACGCGGCAGCGGTGGCCCGTGCGGACCGCGGCCTGATGCTGGCAGGCCTGTCCGGTGGGGGGAAATCGAGTTTAATGTTGCATTTGATGGAGCAGGCTTCGGTGGACTTCATCAGCAATGACCGGGTGTTTGTCAGTCCCGCGCCCGCTCAGGCCTGGGGAACACCCAAGCTGCCGCGGATTAATCCCGGCACGCTGCTGAGCCTGCCGCGTTTGCATGGGCTGGCTTCGCCAGAGCAACGCCAGCGCTGGGCGGCGATGGCCCATGAGGAACTCTGGGGATTGGAGCACAAGCATGATGTTCCGATTCATCAGCTGCATGGTCCGGACCGGGTGCGCAGTTCGGCGCCGCTGCGGCATTTGATCATACTCAACTGGTCGCCTGTGGAGACCGCGCCCTGCCGGATCGAGCCGGTCGATCTGCGCCAGCGGGCTGACTTGCTGGCAGCGGTCATGAAATCCCCTGGGCCGTTTTACCAGGATCCGGACGGAGTGTTTTTGCAACAATCCACACCGCCCTCGGCTGAAACCTATCAGGCGTATCTGCAGACGGTGGATGTTCATGAAGCCCGTGGCCGGGTGGACTTTGCTCAGGCCGTGGACTACGCGCGGCATTTGCTGGATTGATGGAACTGCTGCTGCTGCGACACGGAAAATCCGACTGGTCGGTGCCGGTCAAGGATTTCGACAGGCCATTGAAGACGCGGGGCAAGCGGGGCGCTCAGCGCATAGGCGCCTATCTGGCTGAAAAGCAGATCTTGCCTGATTATGTGCTGAGTTCCGATGCCCTGCGGGCCCGCACCACCGCCGAAAAATGCGTCAAGGCGGCCGGCATGAGCAGTGCTGCGATTCACTGGCAGGCCGATGCCTATGAGGCGAGTGCAAGCCGTTTGCTGAAATT
>SPJJ01035441.1_pt1 | contig 10262 bp, 10 predicted proteins | sample 3741741 | NCBI WGS metagenome assembly SPJJ01 (sample SAMN10925908, study PRJNA522277) | cold seep metagenome | isolation source: Elba SIP-enriched marine methane seep metagenome, extraction at timepoint T1 | place: Italy: coast of Elba, Mediterranean Sea | collected 2014-05 | reverse complement strand
TTTTTCATATGGTCCTTGAGCTTATCTTCCGTGTAACCAGACATAAAGATTACCTTGAGGTCTGGCGATTCCTGATGCATGCGTTGCACCAAGGTCGGGCCATCCATATTGGGCATCACGACATCGGTCACGAGAAGGTCGAGGGATTGGTCTTCTTTTTCTTCCATGAGCTTCAGGGCGCTTTCTCCACTGTCTGCGGTGAAGACCTCGTAGCCCTTATTCACGAGCGCACGCTTGGAGAACGTGCGTACGGCGTCTTCGTCTTCGACCAATAAGATGCGCTCACTGCCTGTCAGGTCTTTTGTTTCTCCGGAAACGTCCAAGTCGACTTCATCGCTTTCCTCTTCATCCTCTTCCACCTCGTTAGAGCGCGGGAGATAAATGTGGAAGCTGGTTCCGCTATCTATACGGCTATCGACATCAAGATAGCCGCCGGTTTGACGAATGATACCGTAGACAGTCGAAAGGCCAAGCCCTGTCCCCTCCCCGACATCTTTTGTTGTGAAAAAGGGCTCAAAAACACGTTCAAGGTTTTCTGCCGGAATGCCGCAGCCTGTATCGCTGATCTTAATAAGCACCCAGTGACCGGCGGGCATTTTTTCGGATAGAAGTTTTTTCGGGGCGCGGTTTGTGTAGTTTTCGGTTGTTATGGTCAGGGTTCCACCGCTTTCACCCTTGGCATCCATGGCATCACGGGCATTTACGGCGAGGTTTATGAGCACCTGTTCCATCTGGCCTTCATCGACCTTAATCAGTCCGAGATCTTGTCCGTGGATGAGGTTTAGCTCTATATTCGCGCCGATTAAGCGACGCATAAGGTGGGATAGCTCTGTCAGGATGTCACTGATATCATGCACGCGCGGACGCAGCGTTTGCTGGCGTGAGAAAGCCAGGAGCTGCCGCACGAGGTTCGCGGCACGGTTGGAATTTTGCTTAATCTGCATGATGTCGCCAAAGGACGGATCACCCGGTTTATGGCGCAGTAACAGCAAGTCACAAAAACCGATCATGGCGGTCAGAAGGTTGTTGAAATCATGCGCTACACCGCCAGCGAGCTGGCCTATGGCTTGCATTTTTTGAGATTGCGCGAACTGTGCCTCCAGCGCCCTTTTCTCAGACAAATCAATAAAGTGCAGCGCGACGTTACCACCCTCCCTGAAGCGTCTTGCGTACATTTGCGTGGCGATTGCCGCCCCCTCTTTGGCGATCAGGGAGATCTCCAGCGGGGCGGCGAGTTGCTTGCCTTGCTCGATTTTATCCATCGCGGAAAGGACGGCCAGACGGTCATCTTCTCCGATCAGCCCCTCGAAATTTTGTCCTTCTAGGTCGGCAATCTCACAAGAGAGCATCGCGGCAAACGCGGCATTACAATCCGCGACCAACCCAGCTCCGTCAACGAGCGCAATTCCGAGAGGAGCCTCTTCGAAAAAGCGCTGGAAGCGATCTTCGGAGGCTTTAAGAGCCTGACTCATCTCGCGCTCAGCAGTGAGGTCATGAACAACGGCGCGGGTACGCACGCGGCCATCCGGCTCCTTCACAACGACCTGATTGATTGACGCGAGGAATATTTTACCACAAGCGCCTTTCATCTTTGTTTCAGTAATCTGACGCAGGCGATCCCCATCCACCACATCATAGGGCTGCGCACCCTTTGGTGGTTCCAGCAAATAAGTATGCAGGGCGCCGCCTTCCAGCAGGGTGCGCAAATCTTCACCGAGCCAGCGTGCGAATGTGGCGTTGACGAACACAAAGCGCCCGCCCTCGTCCACCGAGAAGAAACCAACGGGAGCATTGTCGGTAAAGTCGATGAGCTTTTCACGCTCGTCACGAATAGCGATATCGGCCGTATGTTTGTCAGTTACATCATCAATACGCCAATGGACGTATCCCGGCCAGCCTGTGACGGGTTGCGCCGTAACGAGCAGCCAGCGCTCTCTATCCTCGAACTTGGAGAAGAGATCAATCGAATCTGTCAGGCCACGGTGAGCCTGTTCAGCCAACAAGCGGAAATGGGCGGAGCCTTCCTCATTATCTTCGAACAAGCGCTGGAGACTGGCAAAGCCAGGAGGGCCGACGCCGCGGCATAAATGGTCGAACCTTTGGTTAGTATAGAGCGTTTTGTTAGCAGAATCTGTGATCAATCGTCCACCGCGAGATCCTTCCATGACATCACGGATTAAGCCCAGCTCTTTGTTTTGGGCACGGTGCAGGCGGAAAGAGCGCAGGATAACAAAACTGGATAAGCCAATAATGACAGAGATCAACATCGTGATGAGCTTCATAAACTCACTCATGTTTTCATCAATATAGACAAAGACCATGAAGGCCATAAACAAAGCGATAATCAGCCCAGAAAACAACACATCATAGGGGCTGGAGGATGCATTATCCTGCGGCGTTGATTGCACGATTTTATGATGGCGGGAGATAAATTCACTGTGGTCTAGCTTCATATTATTCGAGACTTTCGCCTTCCTTGTTCGCTTTACAGGCATTTCTCCGCCATTCAGCCCCGGGGCTTTAGGTGACCTTTTGGGTACGACCTGCTCTTGCGCGGTATATTTACATTAGCTGGCGCTTAGTTTGACACAAATAGAGAAAAAAAGACAAGAACGGGGTTTGCTTTACCACCAAGATAACGCGCTTATGGTGTCATCAATGACTTACTCCGCGCTGTTTGAAGACGTAGGAGATAACTTCGGCTACGGCTTTATATTGCTCGGGCGGGACGGTTTCATCAATCTCGATTATATCATACAGAGCGCGGGCAAGCGGACGATTTTCGAAGAGGATGATATTATGCTCTTTGGCTAGTTCACGAATGCGCAAGGCGACATCGTCTATCCCCTTGGCGACGCAAATAGGAGCGTCCATTGTCTCGGGGTCGTATTTCAGGGCGATAGAGAAGTGGGTCGGGTTGGTGATCACGACGTCAGCGCTGGGCACGGCTTGCATCATACGCTGGCGCGCTTTTTCCGAGCGTAATTGCCGCAAACGGGCGCGCACCATAGGATCGCCTTCTGTTTGTTTATACTCGTCTTTGACCTCCTGACGGCTCATCTTCATTTTCTTATTGTGCTCGAATCGCTGATAAACCAAATCAATCATCGCGATCACCATCAATACAATCAAAACGCCGATCATCAACCGAATGACCAGCACCTGCATCTCATCAAGAAAAACCATCATCGGCAGGCCAATGACATGTTCAAGCTTGTCAAAATAAGGCAGGAGGATTATGACGCCAATTACGCTTACGATACCGATTTTGAACAAGCCTTTAAAAAACTCCATCAAAGAGCGCATAGAAAAAAGCCGCCCCATACCCTTTACTATAGAGATTTTGCTGAGAGAGGGGCTTATGGCCTCAGGCGAGAGGAGCGGACCGACTTGTATAAAAGGTGATATAAAGGCCGCGAACATCAAGATGGCCAGCGGCAGTGCCAGAATCATGACAACGCGCTTGGTCGCATCCCCCAACACCATTGAAATGCCATCTATGCCGGGGGGAACAGCGTAGGCATGCTCTATATAGGATTCAAAGAGATCCGATAGCTGGGAGAATACCCCCGGAAGGAATCCCGATATCAGGATTGTGGCTGCCAACAAGATGACCCAGTTATTGACCTCTCTGGATAGGGCGACCTGCCCTTTTTTGCGCGACTCCTCTATTTTCTTCTGGGTCGGGTCTTCGGTTTTTTGTGAGTCGTCGGTCTGGTTTTCAGCCATTTTTCCCTAAGCTTTACGCCTTTCCTTTAAATTTTCCGGCCTTGTCTGCACCATCTCCTACCCCCCGACAGTGCAGAGGAAGAAGCTCATATTTTGTTCATACTGGTTAAGGAAGTATAGCATAAAGCTAGACAGCACCAGCATCAGCGCAATAAGCGAGATCAGAATCTGGAGCGGTAGAGCCAGCATAAAAATCTGGATTTGCGGCATCAGGCGGGTCAATACGCCCATACCGACATAAAGCAAGATAGTCAGCATGATGAAAGGTGCGGATAGTTTTACACCGATAGCGAAGCTGCCTGCTATTGCGCGGCTCATCAGCTCGGCCATGGAACCTGCATCGGGAATCGCGCCGAGAGGGAAAAGCTCATAGCTTTCTATGATCCCCATGAAGAGCAAATGGTGGATATTGGTCGCCAGCAATAGTAAAACGCCGGTTACCGACAAGAATGCTCCGATCAGGGAGCCTTGCGTGGCCAAAGACGGGTTGAATAGCTGGGCATTTCCAAGACCGGATGCGGTCGAGATGACCATACCGGCGGTATCGAGGGCGATCATAAAAACGCGCGCCAGTGTGCCGAAGAACAGGCCGATAATGAACTCCATTATAATCAGAACAAGCAGCCCGAATGTGGTGGGCAACGGATTTGGAACATAGGGCAGGACAATGGGAAACAGCAGAAAAGACAACGCCACGGCAATATGCAGCCGCACGCGAGTTGATACAAAAGAATCACCGATACCCGGCATAATCATAAAGGCGGTGCCCATACGTACAAAAATGATGGTAAAGGCGAATACACCATTCGTCAGAAACTGTTCCAGCGCGCTTTCCATGAAACGATTACGCCCCCTTCCCCTTTTCCTACCCTAGGCCGATCATGCGATCCGCTAGACTTTCGGTGAAGACGACGAGTGTTTGCATCATGGAAGGCAGGAAGAAAAACAAAGCCAGCAAGATGGCCAGAATCTTCGGTACGAACACCAATGTAATTTCCTGAATTTGGGTCAAGGCCTGTAGCAAGGCGATGCTTACACCGACCAACAAGCCGATAATCAGCGTCGGGGCACCGATTTCGATTGTAATCAAAAGCGCCTGACGCGCCGTTTCTATGACTTCGGTCTCGTTCATGGCAAAATTATAGAAGATGAATGGGCGGGAGTGAAACTGTTATTCGGATTTATCCCTGAAATAGGCTTTAAATCGGCATGCGCATAATTTCCTGATATGCGGAAATCAGGCGATCACGTACGGAAACCACGGTTTGTAGCGTCAACTCGGCGGCTGTTACGGCTTGCACAACATCGGTGATATCCGCGTCGCCTGTTACGGCCTTAGCGGACATTTGCTCACTGCTGCGCAGGACGTCGACTGATTCTTGCGCTTTTTGTTTTAGAAAGTCGGAAAATGTAACGCCGTCGTCACCGGCAATTTTTGCCTTACCGGCTTTGCCGATGCCTGTTGTATTGCCGTATGCGTTTGCGGCGAAACCGGGGTCTATTCCATTGCTCATTCTTTTTTGTCCTTATAACTTGCAGTTCTTTCATTGTATCACAATGCGCGGTGGCTAGACACGCAGTAAGTCTATTGTTCGCATCATCATTGTACGCGCCTGTTCAATCATCCCCAGATTAGCCTCATAGGAGCGCTGAGCTTCGCGGATATCCATCATCTCGATCATCGAGTTTACATTGGGCATTTTGACGTAACCCTCTTCATTGGCGGCGGGGTGGTCGGGGATATATTTGAGGCTGAATTTGGATTTCATGTCCTGCGATATTTTATCAACCTCAACTGTCCGCACACCGAGATCACGATCCATTTCATTTTTAAATGATATAATCTGGCGACGGTAAGGGTCGGAGCCGGGGGTTGTTCCGGTTGTTCCTGCGTTGGCCACATTTTCGGTTATAACACGGATACGCGTGCCCTGAGCGCGCATTCCCATAGACGATATCTTCATTGCGTTAAGTATTTCGGAATTCATGTCCTTATCCCTTCTTTATCCTGCGGAGCTTTGAACCTAGCCCCTCTCCATTACTGTCGAGGTTACTGGCCACGACCTATGGCGGTTTTTATTAGCCCTACATTCTTCTGCATCAAGTTGATCATCATATTGTAATCCATCATATTCTGACCGGATTTAATAAGTTGCTCCTCCATCACGACGGCATTACCGGCCGGGGCGACTTCATAGGTTTCTTTTTGTTTTCTGGATTGGGCGTCCCTAACGGAATCCGCGCCGCCTATATGGCGCTTTTGGGTTGCGTCCATCTTTACCCTGCTGGCGGCATTATTATCGCGGACGATATCTTTCAGGACACTCCCGAAATCCTCGTTCACCAAGTCCTTGGGGCGGTATCCCGGGGTGTCGGAGTTTGCTACGTTCTGGGATATAACCCGCTGGCGCTGGTTTATATAATCCATTTTTGCGCCGATGGCTTCAAAAAGTACAAGATTCTGTGTCGTCATTGCTTTATACCTTAGTAGTAATAGTGGTCACAATTTTATGTATGCATGGGGCGTGCCAATATGGTCGATAGATATGATGACGGGCGGAAGAATAGCCGTGAAGAGCTCCTAAGACCCTCTAATATAAAGAAAAACTCTAAACGGCACACTGCCATCGCCTTGCAAGAATCCGAGACATTGGGCGATGCGCCAACCATTAAAGCAGCGGGACGGGGCAAAATTGCCGAGAATATCGTACAGCTGGCCTTTGAAAACGGCATCAAAGTCCGCGAAGACAGCGCGCTGGCCGAGATGCTGGCTACGATTGAGCTGGATAGCCCTATTCCGAGCGAGGCCTTCATGGCGGTGGCGGAGGTTTTATCCTATGTCTATCGTGCAAATGGCAAGGCAGACCCCTTTAATGTGCAGCTTGTTGATGATAAAGATTAGAGCATGGGTGATTTGCAGGAACAGATTGAGAACATGATTTTGCTGGTCGAGGGTGCGGATCGCAAGGTGCGTGAGGGGGTGATTGTTGACATGAACTCTCTGGAGAGTGATGTTGCGGCATTATGCGCACGCGTTACGCAGAGCGATCCTGTGCTGGCCAGAGCGGTGCAGCCCCTTATGGCAGACTTAATTACGCGGCTGGATCAGCTGGTGGTTAGTCTGGATGATTTTAAGACACAACATACGAAAAGGTAGCAGACATCATGGAAAATTGGGGAATGTTGCCGGATTTCATCAGGATGCTTGCGGCCTTAGTGTTTGTTCTGGGGCTTATGGGAGCGCTAGCTCTTGCGCTTAAAAAAATGGGGCTTTCCGGGGTGATTGAGCGCCATACTCCCGGGGCAAAGAAACGCCTCAGGATCGTCGAGGCGCTTCCCATTGATGGGCGACGCAGAATTGTTTTGTTACAGCGCGATGATACACAACATCTGGTGATATTAGGGGCCAGTGGTGAAACAGTGATTGAAACCGGTATAAAGCCGCGTGATAATGACGACCATGGTGAATAGATTCTTTTTTAACGTGCTTAAATGCTCAACCAAACAAGTTATGACGCTGGTTGCGGGGCATCGGCGCGGCCTTGCCTTGCCATTGATTATGGCGATGGTGTTTATGTTACCCGCTGACGTATGGGCGCAATCAATTAATATTGACCTTGGGCAAGAAGGCAGCGGCAGCGTAACGGGGCGCGTTATTCAGATGGTTGTCTTGCTGACCGTTTTGTCACTGGCACCTTCGATTCTGATTATGATGACCAGTTTTACGCGCATTATTGTGGTGTTATCATTCCTGCGTACTGCCATCGGCATTCAACAAACGCCGCCGAATACGGTTATGTTGTCACTGGCCATGTTTTTGACGTTCTTCATCATGGCGCCCACACTTCAAAGTGCCTATGAAAACGCGGTGGTGCCGTTGATTAACGAAGATATTGACGAGGTTACAGCGTTTGAGCGCGGGGTAGAGCCGTTTAAGGCCTTTATGATCAAGCATGTGCGTCCGAAGGACCTTGAACTGTTCTTGCAAATGAGCAAAACGGATATGCCGGAAAATGTTATGGACACGCCGATTCAGGTTTTAATCCCCTCTTTCATGATTTCCGAACTGCGCCGCGCGTTCGAGATCGGGTTTATGTTGTTTTTGCCGTTTTTAATACTTGATTTGGTGACGGCCTCTATTTTGATGGCGATGGGGATGATGATGTTGCCGCCGGTGACTGTGTCCCTGCCCTTTAAAATTATATTCTTTGTGCTGGTTGATGGTTGGTATCTGATTACCGGTTCGTTGATCCGTAGTTTTGATCCGGTATCCTTGCCGCCACTGCCTTAGCGGTTTACTCCCCCTTAATGCTATCGTTTAGAATGCTGGAGAACAGGTCAACTTCGGAGACGATAGATAGCAGGGTTTCACGATCGGATAGTGTTATATTCTGGCGCGGACGACTGATGACTTCAAAGGTTTTCGCTTTTTCTGTCTGGCTCATGCTCTGGGCATATTTCTCACGCATGTTGGATAAAGCAACCCGATCGCCGGCAAGATTTAGCGCGATGGCGCGTTGCATAAGAAGCTCGGCATTTCCTTCTGTTAACGGACGGGTCAGGGAGATATTCTGATCAAGGATTACGTCTCTTAAAGCTTCCGCGGCATCTTCCCAATATGATGCTCTCCATGCGATATCAGCGCGTAAACGGTTTACATCTGGCGTCAGATCCATCTCGACGAGAAGAGCCAGCGCCTGATCGGGGCGCCCTTGTCCGGAAAGAGCGCGGGCGTGTAGAAGAGAAATTATACGATTATTTTTTTCGGTTTGCAGCTCCTCCGGCAACTCTTTTAGCGTTGCTCTGGCTGTATCGACCATGTTCATGGCATCGTCTGGCCGATTATCCAATAAACGAATCGCGGCGAGGCGTATAGCAACGCGGTACAGTTCATGCCCTCTCAGGCGGTGTTCAACCTGACGCTGAAGAAGATCGCCGCCGCGCCCCAACAAGCCAGAAGTCACAAGGTGTTCGGCCAGTTTCTCAACCACCTCGTCCCCCTTGGAATCCGGCGGCAGCAATTCGGAGAATTGTTCATATAAAGTCACGGCATCAATCGCGGACACCTTACCAAGCTCATCACTGGTAAATAAATTGACGAAGGTTTTGCTCATATCGTTTGCGATACGCTGTGCCAGCGCAGGGCGGGAGGTATATGTTGTGGAATCGCGCATGATATTCAGGCCCTTTACGTGCTGGCCGCCCTGAAAGTAGGTTTTTCCGAGCCAGTAATTGACCTGTGCCTCCAGATCATCTCCACGCCAGGCGTAGCGCAAGTGCTCCAGCTTATCTATGGCGTGCGCGGGAGACATATTTTCCTTTTCCATCAAAAGGCGCGTTAGAGCCAGAGCGGATTTGACGCGGTACAGATCATCCTCCCCTCTTGCCAGTTTCAGCCAGTACATTTTTGTATCATCGAAAGAGCCTTCCTGACGGGCCTTTTCACCCTTTAGATACTCAAGTTCGGCCTTCAAATGTCTGGGCAATCGTCGTGCGTATTTTTCGACCATTTGCAATAGCTCGCCCGTGCCATGAGTATCGCCAGCGCGCAAGTGAACCTCGGCAGCGCCAAGTGCCACAGGGACTTTAATAGCAGGTGGATAGGCGGCCAAAATTTCTTTCGCATTTCCGGGCAACAGTTCGGCGGCTTGCTGCCAATCACCAAGGTCACGCAGGACATAGGCACGCCAGAGGCCAATTTCAGGAAAATCGCGCAGTCCTTTGTGCGAAAAATCTTTGAAAGCGCCTTCGCTTTTTCTGCTCATGGCTTTGGCCACACCGGTCAGAGATTTAAATGCAGGCATTTGCTCCATCTCGGGGACTTCTTGCTGTGCGAAACCTAGCACGCCGAGAGCTTCCGGCCCCATGCTGTTAGCCAAATATGCCTTGGCCAACGTCATAAGATTTTCAACGCGCTCGGATGGGGAAAGCTCATGGATACGCGCAAGGATCAGCGTACGGTTTTCAGGAAGAGCCGATAAGCCACCCATCCGCCAGCCTTCAAAGTCAAAAAGGCGTTCTTGTGTTTCATCATCAGCCGTATGGGCATCATGGTCGCCGCTTTCAGCCATGCGTGTTGCGATTTTTGCCCGGAACTCCTCTGATAAGGCCAAACCGCCGGGGCGGGAAATCTCGACGCCACCACGAACGATTTTTACTTTCAAATCGTCGACCTTGGGAATGATGGCCAAACCAACAGGCGAATTAAGAACGTCAAAATCTACAAAATTTTGTGGCTTACCGGAAAAATCACTGGCTTGATCCACGGTGACAGCGCGCACATGCTCCCCGGTCAAATCGTCTTTTATTTCAACGATTTTTCTTGCGCTCTTAAGGGGCCACATCAGGTTTCCGCCGCGTGTTTTTTGTGGATCCACATGCATTCTTAACGGGCAAACCGGATCTTTTATATTGAGCTCTTCCGATGCGAGCACACGCCAGAGCACACCGCCGCCCTGCCCCTTCATCGGCAAATTATCAGGGGCTCGCAGGGTGAAGCTTTTTGCGCCTTTTGTATCCACGGCCTCAACCGG
>SPJJ01056466.1_pt1 | contig 10264 bp, 10 predicted proteins | sample 3741741 | NCBI WGS metagenome assembly SPJJ01 (sample SAMN10925908, study PRJNA522277) | cold seep metagenome | isolation source: Elba SIP-enriched marine methane seep metagenome, extraction at timepoint T1 | place: Italy: coast of Elba, Mediterranean Sea | collected 2014-05 | reverse complement strand
TTATTTACGCAAGCCCAAGCGCTCAATTAATGAACGGTAACGCGACACATCTTTCTTTCTTAAATAATCCAGAAGTTTGCGGCGCTGGTTAACCATTCTTAACAAACCACGACGAGAATGGTTATCTTTTTTGTGTTCAGCAAAATGTGGTGTTAAATGCGTAATGTGTGCAGTTAACAAAGCAATTTGCACTTCAGGCGAACCTGTATCTGTGTCAGATAAACGATATTCTTCAATAACAGCTTGTTTTTGTTCTGCTGTAAAAGGCATATATTTCCCCTATCGGTAATAAAAAAGGCCATTGAAATGACCCGTGCTGCGATATGTTAATTCCACAATAGGGTGTAGAAAAACATATCTAATACCTCTGTCGTTAGACAGAGCTATTCATTAGATTAAAAAGCTTTCGAGGTGCTAGTTTACCACCTCTAAGCATTTCACCCAAACCTAAAAAACCCTGTTCATCATACATGCGCACTGTACCCGTCAAATTTTCATTCAAATTAAGCTGCTGTCCCTGGTTAATTCGCAGAGCGTCTTCATTTGATACATTAATGGCCGGATAAGATTGAAGTGGTTTATCGACGGCAATCAAAGCTCGCTGGATGTCTTCGGCGGTCATTTCCTGCAATTGCTCCCAACTTAATGCATCTTCAATTTTAAATTGTCCTGCATGTATTCTACGTAAACCCGCAACTGTTGCACAGGTGCCCAGGTAATCTCCAATATCTTCCGCCAGACTTCGAATATAAGTTCCCTTGGAACAATGCACTTCCAAGCTCAATATATCGTTTGTCCAGCGTAACAACTGACATGAATAGATTTTAATCCTGCGCGGCTTACGCTCAACATCCACACCTTCTCTCGCCAACTCGTACAATTTCCGTCCTTGATACTTCAGAGCGGAATACATAGGTGGAACTTGTTCAATTTCACCGCAAAATTGTTGCAGACATTCCTGAACATCTAACTCTGATAAGATCGGCACGGGCATTTTTTTTAATACCTCACCTTCCGCATCTCCTGTCGCCGTCAACACGCCTAGTCTGACGCTAACCTGATAACGCTTATCATCATCTAACATCATCGAAGAAACTTTGGTTGCTTCTCCAAAACATAATGGCAATAAACCAGTGGCTAACGGGTCAAGGCTTCCTGTATGCCCTGCCTTGCGAGCATTCAATTTTATTTTGACTTCCTGCAGCGCTTTGTTCGAAGAGATCCCTAAGCGTTTATCCAAGAGCAAAATACCGTGAATATCGTTGCCTTTTCTACGTCTCGCCATTGCTATTGTTTTTATCGCTTAACAGTTCTGCGACCCGCATTCCCGTATCAAATGAGTTATCGTAAAAAAAACGGAATTCGGAGATATGACGCAAACGCATTTTAGCCGCCACCTGTTTTCTTATTACTGGTGCCAGATCATTTAAAGCATCAATATTGGTCTGCTTTTCTTGTGCGTCTGCATTTAATACCGTGACATATATTTTGGCAACTGCAAGGTCTTTTGACAAAACCACTTCATTCACTGTCACAAAACCCAAGCGATCATCATGAACGTCTCGTTGCAACACAACGGCCAATTCCTTTTGCATTTGTGATGCCACACGATCACTGCGCCCATACTCTCTGGCCATAAATTAGATTTCCCGACGCACTTCGACGCGTTCAAAAACCTCTATCTGGTCGCCCACTTTGACATCATTGTAGTTTTTAACGCCTATCCCACATTCCATGCCCATTTTGACTTCATTGGCATCATCTTTGAAACGACGCAGGGATTCAAGCTGACCTTCAAAAATAACCACATTATCACGTAATACGCGTATAGGTAGATTACGTTTAACATAACCATCTACAACCATACATCCAGCGATGGCACCGAATTTAGGAGAACGAAAGACATCACGCACTTCTGCCAGCCCCACAATATTCTCTTGAATATCTGGCGATAACATACCACTGATAGCGCGCTTGACTTCATCAATTGCATCATAAATCACACTGTAATAATGCAGATCAATTTCCTTGTCGGCTATAACCTTTCTGGCCGTCGCATCAGCACGTACATTAAAGCCAATCAAAATCGCGCCGGAAGCCAATGCCAGATTAGCATCGCTCTCATTAATACCGCCCACGCCCCCATAAACACACTTCACCTGAACTTCTTCAGTTGACAATTTAACTAAAGATTCACGTAGCGCCTCAAGACTTCCTTGCACATCTGTTTTGATCACCAAATTAACGCTGGCAGACTCGCCCGCCGACATTTTGGAAAACACTTCATCCAGCTTCGATGCAGCCTGCGCAGCCTGCAATGTAGATTTTTTACGGTCTTCACGATGCTCCGCCAACTCTCTGGCTACACGTTCATTAGCCACCACCAAAAATTCATCGCCTGCATCCGGTGTGCCAGACAAACCCAACACTTCCACCGGCGCACATGGCTCAGCCTCTTTAGCCACTTTTCCATTCTCATCAAACATTGCACGCACACGACCGTATTCATGCCCACATAAAATGATTTCACCTTTTTTCAACGTCCCTTTTTGTACTAATAAAGTAGCCACTGCACCGCGCCCTTTATCGAGTCTTGACTCTATACAAATACCCGATGCAACGCCTATAAAAGGCGCCCGTAATTCCAAAATTTCGGCTTGCAGAATAAGCGCTTCAATCAAATCATCGACCCCTTCACCTGTTTTGGCTGAGACTTTTAAAAACTGCACATCCCCACCCCATTCTTCAGGCACCACGTCTATAGTCGCTAATTCCTGCATCACCTTATCTGGGTTTGCTTCTGGCTTATCAATTTTATTGATCGCGATAATCAAAGGCACATCCGCAGCACGCGCATGCTCAATCGCCTCTTTAGTTTGCGGCATGACCCCATCATCTGCAGCGACAACGACAATCACGATATCGGTTACCTCTGCGCCACGTGCACGCATAGCTGTAAAAGCGGCGTGCCCAGGCGTATCAAGAAAGGTCACTGAGCCATGATCTGTTTTTACCCGATAGGCTCCAATATGCTGAGTAATCCCACCAGCTTCACCTGCCGCCACACGTGATTCGCGAATATAATCCAACAACGAGGTTTTACCGTGATCAACATGCCCCATGATGGTGACAATCGGGGCGCGCGGCGATTGTTCACGCGCATCTTCTACCGCTTGAACCCCCGCTAACATCTCCTGTTCAAGGTCATCTTCACTTTGCATAACCGGTTTATGCCCCATTTCTTCAACCAAAATCACCGCGGTTTCCTGATCGATAGTCTGGTTAATTGTGGCCATAATCCCTAACTTCATTAAATGTTTAATGACTTCTGCCGCTTTCACACTCATTTTCTGCGCAAGATCGGAAACCATAATGTTTTCCGGTATTTGCACATCTTTAACCACTGGCGCAACCGGTTTTTCAAAACCATGTTTGCCTGCGCCTAATTTGTTCTGATTTTGCTCTAATTCAGCCTTTTCTCTACGTTGCTTGGACTTTTTGCCTTTTCCGCGACGCGTATCATTGCTACCTTTATCAGCATTATTTTTCGTGGCATTCTGGGCTGGCGCCACAGTGCCTCTGGCCTGACGAGTTTCCTGTTTTTTCTTATGTAAGGTTTGTTGTTTTTTAGCTTCTGCCTGCTTTCTTACTTTTTCAGCGGTTTTCTGTATAAAGCTTTCTTGTCTGGCCTGACGTTCCTTTTCTAGGCGCTCTTTTTCTTTTTCTTCATCGTTTAATTGCGGTTCAGTGCCAGTCGCTACTTCAGCTTTGCTTTCTTTTTCAGTAGATTCAGGCTGCGTCACTTTTTCGGCTTTGCTGGTTGCCGTCTCAACATCAGTCACTGGCGCTGCAGCTTTTTCTTCAACAACTGTTGCCGATGCCTGCTGTGTAGATTTTTCATCAATCTTTACATCTTCCTGCAATTCTGGCTGATCTTGCGTTTCATTTTCAACCTCCTGTTTAAGCGCTTCGGCTTGCGGTTGCTGTTTTTTACGTTGCTCTTCTTCATGAGCCATCAGCGTTTTCTGTTCTTCCAACGCCTGACGTGTACGCGCCAGTTCCTCGCTATCCCCTGCGCTACTGGATTCACTACGCTTGATATAGGTTTTTTTCTTGCGCACCTCAACACTGACTGTGCTGCTTGACGTGCCATGTGCAGTAGCTTGCTTCAACTCAGTCACTTTCCTTCTTTTTAAGGTAATACGCTTTGGTGAAACATCACCCTCACCCTCTGTTTTACCGTGTCGTTTACGCAAATGCGCAAGCAATTTGACTTTTTCTTCTTCGTTTACCAGGTCACCCGGTTGATGCGGTGGCAAACCCGCCTGTTCCAGTTGTTCTAAAAAACGCTCCAGTGGTATACCGACCATTTTGGCCATTTCCTCAACAGTTTTTTCACTCATGCTTTCCCCCTATCCTTACCCCTGCTCGTCAGCAAACCATGGTTCGCGCGCTTTCATTATTAATTGCCCAGCCTTTTCCTCAGTCATCCCAGTAAACGAGAAAATATCATCAATCGACTGTTCCGCCAGATCATTCATGGACACTATCCCTTTGGCCGCCATTTCATGTGCCAATTCAGGGTTCATCCCTTCCATTTCAAGTAAATCTTTATCGGGCTCAGAGTTTTCAATTTCCTCTTCCGATGCTATCGCACTGATCAACACCGCATCTTTTGCCCGACTTCTTAAAATATCCACCAACTCTTCGTCAAACCCATCTATTTCCAGCATTTCGTCAACCGGAATATATGCAATTTCCTCAACATTAGTCAGTCCAACTTCAATCAACACATCCGCGATTTCATCATCAACATCAAGTTGATCTATAAAACCCTGTTTGATTTTGGCGGTAATTTCATCATTATTTTTATCAACAGCCGCCGAGTCCAGAACATTTAACTCCCACCCCGTCAATTCTGTAGCCAAACGTACGTTTTGCCCACCTCGACCAATGGCCAGCGACAAATTATCTTCCTGAACAGCCAAGTCCATTGAGTGCTTATCTTCATCCAGAACAATAGATTCAATTTTGGCTGGTGACATGGCATTAATCACAAATTGTGCTTCGTTCTCGTTCCACAGGGTGACATCCACGCGTTCTCCAGCCAGTTCATTTGAAACCACTTGAACACGCGCACCTCTCATCCCGACACAAGCACCCACTGGGTCAAGTCTTGGGTCATGCGTTTTTACCGCAATTTTTGCTCTGGAACCAGGGTCTCTAGCGGCTCCCATAATCTCAATCAGACCTTCGCTCACTTCTGGCACTTCCAGCCTGAACAAGGCAACCAGTAATTCAGGCATAGTGCGGCTCACAAACAACTGTGGACCGCGCGGTTCGGAACGTACATCTTTCAAGTAACCTCTGACCCGATCTCCCATGCGTACGGGCTCTCTAGGGATCATTTCCTCCCTGGGAATAAAGGCCTCAACATTTCCGCCCAAATCCAGGTAAACATTGCCTTTTTCGATACGTTTTACGACGCCGGTAATCAACTCACCGACTTTACTCTGGTAAGCTTCGACGACTTTTTTCCTTTCCGCTTCTCTAATCTTTTGGATGATAACCTGTTTGGCAGCTTGCGCGGCAATGCGGCAAAAAGCAACGGATTCTATTTCTTCCTCGATAAATTCGCCGATTTCAATATCTGGATTATCAATTTGTGCGGCCTCTAATAGAATCTGGCATCCAGGAAACTCCACATCACCGTCCACTTCATCATTTACATCAACCACTTCCCAACGACGAAACGTTATGTACTCACCCGAGGCTCTATCAATTTTTACTCGCGCCTTAATTTGATTCTCCTGGCGCTTGACGGTTGCCGCCTCTAATGCAGACTCAATCGCCTGAAAAATAATTTCTTTATCAATTTCCTTTTCATTAGCAAAAACATCCGCCACCAATAAAATTTCTTTATTTGCCACTTTGAACTCCTTTGTCATTCGAAAAATCTGGAACCAATCTCGCCTTACTCATTGCCTTTAAAGGGATTTCAAGCGTTTCCCCAGCTTCCTCCAATACAACATTGTCATTTTCGACCCCCTGAATCATGCCAATCAACTTTCTACGCTTGTTCACGGGTTGAAACAACGTAATCATCACCTTGTGTCCGATAAAACGCTCAAATTGATCCAATTTAAAAAATGGTCGATCCGCTCCGGGTGAAGACACTTCCAGTTGATAATTTCCTTGTATTGGATCTTCAACATCTAATACGCCACTCAATTGGTGGCTTACCAAAGTACAGTCATCCAACAGAATTCCATTTTCATGATCAATATAGATTCTAAGCAAACCATTCTTGGGGTGAGGATTGTATTCTATTCCAACACACTCATAGCCCAAGCCTTCCACAACGGGCTCTATCAAGTTTTGTAAATGAGCAGGCACCTGCCGCATTATTTCTCCAGCTTATTCAACACAAAAAAAAAGAGCCAACGGCTCTTCCTTAAACAATTAAATGGTTAGATCAGGAAAATCATATACCTGAAAATAAAAAACCCCTAACAAGGGGCTCTTAAAACCATATAAATTAATTCAGCTATTATACGCATTTAATTCTATCAAGCAAGCTGGCATTAGGTTTATTTGGCTGTGAAATCATTAATCTAGCATTTCATATTCATTAACATCCTGTTAATTGATAATAATCGTTACAATAATGATAACTTTTACTTATTACAAGTGTATGAACAAACCGCGTATCGCTTTAACCTCTGGAGAACCCGCCGGAATTGGCCCCGACTTGTGTTTGATGGTGGCCAATTCGGATCTTGCCAAGCACATTGTTATCCTGGCCGATGCAGATTTACTCCAACAAAGAGCCAAACACCTCAAACTAGATTTTGATATTAGTATTTTTGATCCGCAAAACCCTTCCCCTCCTCCTCACGGCCTATGCGTTTTACACACACCTTTAAACGCCCCCGTCGTAGCGGGTGAACTAAACACTAAAAACAGTGAATATGTTTTGCATCTGATCAATCAGGCAGTCTGCGGCTGCCAAAGTGGTTTATTTGACGCTATGGTGACAGCTCCCGTTCACAAAGGCGTTATTAATGACGCCAACATAAAATTCAGCGGACATACTGAATATATTGCCAAACTAACATCTGCAAAACCAGTCATGATGCTTGCAACACCGGGTCTGAGAGTCGCATTGGCGACCACTCATCTGCCCCTGGCAGATGTGCCAAATACGATTACCCAACCCTCTTTGACCCAGATAATCAATATTCTGCATACAGACCTGGAACACAAGTTCAATATTGCCTCACCAACTATACTGGTTTGCGGACTTAACCCGCATGCCGGTGAGAGCGGTCATTTAGGGCGGGAAGAAATTGACGTCATTATCCCTGTTATATCGTCTTTACAAAAAAAAGGGATGAATGTGCAAGGCCCGTTTCCCGCTGATACCTTGTTTAATCCAGACTATCTTCAGCAAGCCGACGCTATTCTTGCCATGTATCATGACCAAGGGTTACCAGTACTAAAATATAAAGGATTTGGTAACGCCGTAAACATTACCCTGGGCCTCCCCATTATCCGCACCTCTGTAGACCACGGCACAGCTCTGGACTTAGCAGCCAGCGGCCAGGCTGATTGTGGCAGTCTGCAGTATGCCCTTCAAACCGCTTTTGACCTGGCAACTTCCTTATGAAACATCAAGCACGTAAACGATTTGGCCAGAACTTTCTGCACGATCAACGCATTCTTTCTGACATTATTTCCTACATTCAGCTCAACCCTGGAGAACACTGGCTAGAAATTGGCCCGGGGTTAGGCGCTTTAACCCAACCTTTGCTATCACATGACATCAAACTGACTGTCATCGAACTGGATAGAGACTTGGTCAGCTTTCTAAACAAGAAATTTGCCGACTCAGAGCGTTTCACCATTCATAGCGCAGACGCTCTGACTTTTGATTTAAATTCGATTATCGACGGGCAAGAAAAGATTCGCATCATTGGTAACTTGCCGTATAACATTTCAACGCCCTTATTGTTTCATCTTTTAAATTTTGCAGCACATATACAAGACATGCATTTTATGTTGCAAAAAGAAGTGGTTGACAGAATTTGCGCAGACCCAGGCAGCAAAACCTATGGACGACTGAGTGTGATGATCCAATACCATTGCAGGGCAGATTTTTTATTTGAAGTGCCGCCTGAAAGTTTTAACCCGCCGCCAAAAGTAACCTCTGCTATTGTCAAACTAAGTCCGCACTCTACCCCGCCATTTCCGGCAAGCAGCCTTGAAATGCTAAATGCAGTAGTGAGCAAGGCTTTTTCTCAACGTAGAAAAACCATTAGAAACTCTTTGCGCGATTTTCTTTCTGAACAACAATTGAGTGATTTAGATATAAACCCAGGGCTACGGGCCGAATCACTGAGTTTGCAAGAATTTGTCAGCATCAGTAATCACGCCTCCTTTTTGCAGACCGAGTAATAATGCATTAACATTTATGTCATAAAATTGCACCTATTTTGCCATTAAAAGACAGCTCCATGAAAAAATTTATTACCTTCTTCCCCTTATTATTTATCGGGCACATACTGCCAGCTACGGCCATCACCATTAATCTAGACTACAGCTATGACAACAATGGTTTTTTTGCCGACAATACCCGGCGCAACATTCTTGAAACTGCCGTTAAGTTTTTTGAAACCCGTCTCACAGACAATCTGGCAGCGATAACTTCAGATGACGTTAATTATTTTAACGTTGTTTTTAATCGACCTGACACTGGGCAAGCGATCACATTAGAAAACTATGACATCGCTGAAGATACACTCACTATATTTGCCGGAGGACGCGACCTGGGTGGATCACTCGGCATTGGTGGCCCAGGAAGCTCGTCATTTGGTGGCTATTCATCCTATGTCAACACCATACTGGCACGCGGCCAGGGGGATGGTAACAATACCTCTGTAGATGGAAATAGTGCCACTGACTTTGCTCCATGGGGCGGCACCATTAGTTTTAATTCCGCGTTTGACCGCTGGTATTTTGATACAGACCTCAGCACAGATGACGACCTGCCTTTTAGCGACTACGATTTTTATTCCGTAGCCTTACATGAACTTGCCCACGTTCTGGGCTTTGGCACGTCTGATTCATGGGCAAACTGGATTGTTGAAGGCAAATTCACCGGTCTCAATGCCATAGCCGCCAATGGCGGTTCCAGTGTTGCACTGACCAACTACCAAGGACACTGGGCACGTGGCACGCAAAGTGATGGTCAGGAAACTGCAATGGATCCAAACATTACCAATGGTTCACGTAAGGAAATGACATCCCTTGATATGGCGGCACTGGCTGATATTGGTTGGGATATTGCACAAGAACCGCCAACTCCGGAAGCAGTGATGATTCCTATCCCGGTTGAAATGCTAGGAGCTGCACTGGGGATATTTACTCTTATCGGCACACTCCAAGCCCGACATCGTGAGGCGTAACAAATTGAATATGGAAAAAGCCAGATTTATCAGTCTGGCTTTTTTTATATTTGCTCATTTAGCCAACGCACAAACAACGCTGTTTTCAGGCACTCTGCACATCCAATTAGCAACAAGTCAGCGTTTTTATTATCGGCTGGATATTGTAGAAAAACCTAACTCAGATAAAAATCACCTTCTTAATACGGTGACTTTTTCGCAAGGAAAACATTCTGCGTTTGCCTTTCAACTTGCCATTCCTTTAGAACGAATAAACCGGCAATCAAAATTTGCCCTGCACGTGACATTGGCTCATGACGCCAAGGGGCAACAGCAGATAGGTCAATATTTTTTCCCGATCAACTTAGTCACACCAGATCCAGCTGCCATGAATTTTGTTATCAACCTGGCTGCAGACCCCATAGAAGCCAAATTTGAAAATTAACTGGCTTGCAGCATATTATCCAGCGCTTGTTTTGCCAGAGCCGATTCTTCCTGTGACACACTGACCTGATTCACTACATGACCAGCCACCAGGTTTTCCAGCACCCAGGCCAAGTGTTGAGGATCGGTTCTAAACATGGTGGAGCACATGCTCAAGGTCGGCGCCATAAAATGCACATTTTTTCCTTGATCCTTACACGCTTCATGCAAGCGGTTGACCAGATTTAATTCAGTCGCCACCAGCCAGCGCGTGTCAGGTTCAGCTTCTTTAACAATCTTTAGAATATTCTCGGTCGAACCGATATAGTCAGATTTCTGGCACACTTCAAAGCAGGCTTCCGGGTGAGAAATCACTTTGGTTTCCGGATATTTTG
>SPJJ01048100.1_pt1 | contig 10265 bp, 7 predicted proteins | sample 3741741 | NCBI WGS metagenome assembly SPJJ01 (sample SAMN10925908, study PRJNA522277) | cold seep metagenome | isolation source: Elba SIP-enriched marine methane seep metagenome, extraction at timepoint T1 | place: Italy: coast of Elba, Mediterranean Sea | collected 2014-05 | reverse complement strand
CCGCGATGGCCAGACTCAGGTCGGGCAACACCAGGGTGCGGCCGTCGGGCATGGAAAGCGGAAAGTCGATGCCATCCGCGCTCGCTGTCTCCAGCTTGGTCGCCACGCGCTAGTCCCCTTTGACGTCGAAGCCCGCGAACTCGAACGCCAGTTTGTCTTTGGGGTAGGCGGTAAGCTGGAACAGGCGCTTGGCAGCGGTGACCGATGCCTTGGCGCCGCCGACCCCGATCAGGTCTTTCTTGCCGATATCGAGCTTCTTGGCCTGATACCCGTTGATCGTCAGAGTACCTTTTTCGTCGTCGCGGTTCTCATAGTTGACCTTCAGCTGGGTCTCGCTGCCGAACAGGCTCGCGACTGCGGAACCGGCGGACTGGAAGCCGCCTGTGGCCATGGCTGCAGCTCCCGACGCCGCCGAGTCGATGCCGGTGACCACCGTATCGGCCAGGGCGCCTTTGGTGCGGGCGTCGGTACCGCTTTGCTTCTCGCCTTTGACGCTCTTTTCGTAGGCCAGACGGGCTTTGCCCAGGGCCGCCGACACGGCGGCGATCGCCTGCATGATGAACTCGGCCATGTTGCCCATGTCGGCGCCCTTGACCTTGGCGCTGCCCGAGATGGCGACCCACATCTGGCGACTGTCTTCACCGTCGAGCTTCTCGAACCATTTGAGCGTGACATCGAGGCCGAGGGTGACCGGTCCGGCCTTGAACGAGGCCTGGAAGTTGAGGCCATTGACGCCCCGACCCTTGCGCTCTTTTTGCTTGCCGGTGATCAGGCCCTTGATGCCCTTGGTCTGCTTGCTCGGCATGGCGGCTGCGTCGCCGGTGCCTTCGCCACGCAGATGGCGGCCGGTGAAGCCGTGCACGCCGCCTTTGGCGCCCATGCCCGAGGTGCCGGCTTCGACGCGAACGCCCGCCTTGACCCCGGTTTCCACGTAGGCGCGCTTTTTGACCGTACCGTCTTCGTCCTTGTCGGCCAGCATGCGCTCTTCGACGCCTGCGGCCCAATCCTTCGCGGACGCCTCTTCGCGCGAACCATCGGCCGACGCGCCCTGATGCCACATCTTCTCGACCAACTGGTGCGGGATGACGTCGGATTCTTTGAACCGCCGGTACAGAGCGTAGGAAATCTGCTCGAGCGCGTGACCCGCGGACGCGCCACACGACTCCATGTAGCCACCCATCTCGGCCACGGCGCGGGCGAACACGACCGAACCAGCGACCCCGAGCATGAGCTCGGCCTTGAGGGTAACGAAGCTCTCGGACGCGGCGCCGGCACCACCGGCCCGGGCCACGGAGCCCTTCATGCGGATATTGATGAACGTGCCCGGCGCGGCAGGGATGGGCACGCTGATCTCGACATCGATTTCGGCCTGGTCGCCGGCGTCGGGAATCGCCGCCTCGAGCACGTTGGCGACTTTGGTCATGCGTTTGCCGATACCCGCCTCGGCGACGCCTTCGTGGCGCACCTGTTTGGCGGCAGCCGTACCGGCGGCGATAGCGCTCTGCTTCACCGAGGCTTCGTTGGCTGCCTTGGTCGCGCCGACGCTGGTACCGATCTGCGATTTGAGCGACTTTTGGGCCTGGCTCTTGCCCAGCGCGAGTGCCTGGGCCTGGGCGGCTTGCAGCAAGCTCGTATCCTTCATCGCCTCGACCAGCGAGTCCTCGGACATCTTGGCGACCAGCTTGAGCTTGTCGGCGGGGTTGAGGCTGCCGCCACCGTGATCGAAGAAGATCTCGGTGACCGTCTGCATCGACGAAGCCACGCGTTTCGTGGCCGCGGTGGCCGCGTCTTTGGCGGCGCCGGCCAGGGCTTGCTCGACCGTGACCATCGCCTGGCTCAAGCGATCGTCGGTAACCGTCGTGGCGATAGTTTTGGTGATCTCGAGGGCCGCCTTGCTGGCCGCTTCGCGTCCAGCTTCCTTGCCGTGGGCGTAGGCGCGCTTCTCAACGCGGTCCGGGCTATCGCCGGCCAAAAGCTCATCTCCGTGGGCTTCCAGGTGGGCGCGCTCCGCGGCCGCCACATCTTTCATCGCCTTTTTGAACGAGCCATCCTTGGACTTGCTGCGGCTCTTTTTGTTCTCGCCAACGACCTTGGCGATCTTTTTGGCCTCCGCTTCGGCGGCGGCTTCGGCGATCTTGCGCAGCGCCGGTGCCAGATGATCCTGAACCGCGCCTACTGCCGCCTGCTTGGCGATGGTGGGCGAAAGCACCAGCGCCTGGCCCTCGGCTGTACCGCGCAAGAAATCGGCAGCAAGGTCGGACATGGGCCGTCCGTCTTCGTCGCGTTGGGCACCATCGAGCACGCTCGCTGCACCGCGAACTTCGACGGTTTCACCGCGGGCTGCCGCAGCGCCCAGGGTGTCGGCTTCGTTCTCCAGGCTGCGGTCGCGGTTGATGATGCCGCCTTTACCTTGGGCCGTGGCCACACCGGCGCGCTGCTGCACCACGTGGGTCAGCTCGTGACCGAGCAACTCGCGACCGCCCTCGGAGATCGGGTCGTAGCGTCCCGGGGCGAAGTAGATGTTGGCGCCATGGGTAAACGCGGTGGCGCCAAGCTGACTCGCGGCTTTGCCCTCGTAGATACGCACATCGCTGAAATCGGTGCGGAACGCCCGCTCGAAATGACGGCGGGCGCCGGCGGGTAGGCGACTGCCACCCGACGTGGGAAACGCGCTGAGCTTGCCCTCCGCAGCGGCGCCAGTGTCGAGCCCTTTGGCCTGAATGGGCGGGCCATCCAGGGCGAAATCGTAGTGGATGCGGCTGCGCTTACCGGGCGTGACGCCATCGCGCTCGAGATCGAGATCGAACTCTTCGTCGTCGCGAAACGACTTATCGTTGCGGTGTCTGGCTTCTCTGATGGCCATAAGGGTCGCTCAGGTCATAGTACGGCGCCCGGCCGCGATAAATCCCCCACATAGTGGGGCAATCTTCGTAACTGGTCGATTTTACCGGGCTGGACTCAGGCGACACTCACACCCATAGCCCGTGAGATCTCCTCGGCCTCGTCGAGCCAACGGGTGATGCTGGCGCTGATCCCGCCGCGCCAGAACTCGGCGCTGCGCGGGTCGAGGCCGAACGGCTCCATCAACGCCACCGCATCCTTGGTGCTGCCAGCGCGCAGAAGGTCCACGTACATGGGCTCGAACTCGCCGGCGAATCGGCCTTTGGCCGCGAACAAACTCTGGGTGAACAGCTCACCGAACGCGTAGGCGTAGACGTAGAACGGCCGCAAAAAGTGGCTCACATACGTCCACAAGTTGCCGGCGTGCTCGTACGAGAAGATGTCGCCGTCGTCGCCGTAGAACGCGTGGGTGACTTTCATCCACTCGGCGTCGAACTGCTCCACGGTCAGCTTGCCGAGCTCGCGCCGCTTGGCGTGGACGGCGCGCTCGAAGTTGGAGAACGAGATTTGCCGAACCACCGAGTTGAGAAAGTCGTTCGACTTACTCATCAGCAGTGCCAGGCGCTGCTCATCGGTCTCGGCCTGCTTGAGCAGGAACTCGAACGTGGTCATCTCGCCGAATATCGACGCGGTCTCCGCGTAGGCCATGCCCGGACGGAATTGCAGCGGGCCCTGAGCGGTTCCCGACAGCATGCCGTGAGCGCCGTGACCCAACTCGTGGGCGACGGTCATCACGTCCCTGGTGCTGCCCATATAGTTGAGGAAGTTGTAGGCGCGGGCTTCACCGTTGGGCAGGCACACCGAGTAGTTGAAGGCGCCGCCGACCTTGCCCTCGTCCGGTGGTGCGTCGACCCAGCGGCGGTCGAACATGGTCTGCACCAAGCCGGCCAGAGTCTCGCTAAATGACGCGTAGGCCTGTAATACGGTATCTACGCATTCCTGCCAGGGGACCGTGCGCGTGTCCTGGAAGGGCAGCGGTGCGTTGCGGTCGGACCAACGCAGCGGCGACATGCCCAGGTGTGCAGACAGCAGCCGATAGTAGCGGCGGCACTGCTTGGCGCCATCCTCGGCGACGACCGTATGCAGCGTCTCGACGGTTTCGTCGTCCAGCCAGTTGCTGCGGTTTCGACTGGTCATCGGCGTCGGGTAACCGCGCTCGGTGTCCTCGACAGCCTTGGCTCCCATGACCACGTTGAGCGTGCGCGCCATGAACCGGTCGTAGCGCTGGCTCTTCATGCCGGTGCTGAAGCTCTCCAGGGCACGGGCGCGCTTGTCGCCATCCGCATCGCTGTTGATCACGTGCAGAATCTCGGGCAGCGAACGCGGCTCGCCGTCGAGCTCGAAACGCAGGTCGGCTTCCCATTCGTCGGCGTAGTCGGACCACTCGCTGGGGCCATACGGTGAGCGCAGGGTCAGGGCGCGTTCGACGGGCTCGTCGAGCAGGTACTTGGCGTCCTCGCGGATCTTGTCGAGCATGGGCCGGTGCTGGCGCGCGACCTCGTCGGTTTCGAGAACCTTCGCGTAGGTGGCGTCGTCGATGGCTGCGAGCTCGTGCTCGAAGAAATTGAGATGGTCTGCCGCGGCCCGACTCCACTTCTCCTGGACCTGGCCGATGCGCTGGGCGGTGAGTTGATTCTTGGCATCGGTGCTGCGGTTGAGGAACAAGTAGATGAACAACTGATCGACCAGCTCGGTCATCCGAGCCTGCTTGGTCAGCGCGCCGCCGAGGTCTTGCGCAAGCTTGCCCCGGTGGTGCTCGGAGAACTCCGCAGCCATCGCCAACAGCTTGTCCAGATCCGCATCCACGGCCGGGTCATCGATGGTCTTGTACAGGTCGGACAGATCCCAGCGAACGGATTCGGCTCCGGTAGTCGGCTTGGTCATGGCGCGAAGCATACCCGACCGCCGCGCAGCGTGCTAAGCACCAGGCCATGTCCGAGCCCTATCGCGGCGGCTGCGCGTGTGGCGCAGTGCGCTACAAGTTCGAGTCGTACACCGACGCCGGCTATTGCCACTGCAATGCCTGCCGTGCGGCCAGCGCCGCGCCGGTGTCGGCGTGGGCGCGAGTCGTGGGATTTCGCGTTACCGACGGGGCTCCCCGGGCGCACGCTGGCCGCCACTTTTGCGCCGACTGTGGCACCGGCCTGTACCGGTCGGTCAGCCCTCCAGAAGTGACGATCGGCAGCCTGGATGCGCCCGCCGCCATCGAACCCCGCATCCATCGGTGGATTCCCGAGCAGCTGCCCTGGCTCAAGCTCGCCGACATGCTGCCGTTTGCCGACGGCTCCGACCTGCCTCCGCTGGACGAGCGCAACTACGTGCGCCTGCCGGTGGAACCATCCGTTGGACGCGACTCGCAAGTCAGCCTGCGCGAGGTCACAAAGCAAAACGCCCGCGCGGTGCTGTTCGCCGACGTGACCGGCAGCCAACGCCGATTCGTAGCGCCGAACGCCGTATCGGTCGCACAGGGCGCATTGGCTGGCGATGCTTGGTATCGCGCCGTCTACGCAGATGACACTGCGGTCGGCTTCGTCATGGCGGCGGTTATCGAACAAGACGAACTCGGCCTGCCCACCGGCGGCGATCCCAACCTATGGCGGTTCATGATCGACGAGCACTATCAGGGGCTCGGCTTTGGCAAGCGAGCGTTGGACCTGACCATCGCCGAGCTGCGCTCCTGGGGCGGCTCGAACATCTGGGTCGGCGCCGTGCCGGGACCCGGCAGCCCGTACGAGTTCTACATTCGGGCCGGCTTCGTCGATACCGGTGTCGTCGACGACGGCGAGGCATTTTTGCGCCTGGCCGTCGAGCCGGGTTAACGCTGCAGTCCCGCCAAGGCGTTCGCGTGCTGGCTGGCCTCATTCAGCATGCGGTTACTCATGTTGAACGCCCGCTGCAACGTGCCTGAGAAGAACGGCGCGCGCTGGCCGTGGCGGCCGCACATCACATCGACGGCGAGGGCGTAGGTGCACACCCAGTAGCGGTCCACGGCCTGGGGCTGGGCGTCGGCGACGGCTTTGAGCCGTTCCGTAATCGACCAATCGAACCCGCCGGCCGCCGCGCGTTCCACCTGTACGGCGATGCCATCGGCGTGGGCGGCCATGTCTGGCAGATCGCAGATCGTGGTCAACAGACGTTGGCTACCCGGGTTGTGGACCAAAACGCTGCGCACGATGCACACGTCCACCAGCGCGGGAATGTAGCGAGCGATGGTGCGGCCGAGTTTCTCCGCCTGGCGCATAGCACCCGCGTGCCGCGCCGCGTCCAATAGCTTGCTGTGCTCCGCCTTGGTCAGCTTGAGGCCCTCGCGCAGCCCCACCAGGTAGGCGCGTTCGCTGTCGGCGATGTCGGCGTCCGCCGCCACCACTTCGCAGGCCATTGCGAATGCGAACAAGCGATGACTACGACTGGTCAGGTTGCGCGCGATGACCTCGATGCGTGCGTGCACGTCACGAGTGAACTCGAACGCGTCGGTGGCCGCCTTGATCAACTGCTGGGCCACGTGAGGGGGCAGGGCGCAGAACAGCTCGTGTTCGTCGAGGATGCGCTCGAGAGTGTGCAGCTCTCGTTCGTCTACGACACCATCGGCGTTCATGGCGGCGACCATGACCTCCACGAAGTAACGACGCACGTCACGCGCGCGCAGGGCGCCGGACAGGGCCGAGCGCAGCTCGCGATCATCGTCGAGGGGATAGGAACGGTCTGGGGACAATCTCATCATGTTGTTTGAGCAGGTCGCGCCGCGATGTGACGCGGTGTTTGGCAATGACGCGTTTGGGTAGTGCGCGGCCCGGGTCGATCGATCTCAAAAAACTTTCAAGCTTTTGTTTTTACAGGCGTAACTGGCGACCTGGTTGTCCCGTAGAGCCAACATCACAACCACGTTGGCTTAGGGAGAACAACATATGAAACGACGTTTATCAGTCATCGCATTACTCGGTCTCGGCATGGTCGCCTGCGGTCAGTCCGACGGCCCCGAACAGCCGGCCGTCAAGGCCACCGAGGCTCAGGAGTTGGCCAAGCCGGACGAGGCTGCAGCCAAAAATCTCACCGCCGTCGACCATGACGGCAGCACATGGACCGCGTTTGCGTCCGTGGGCAGCGTCGCGCTGACGCGGCTCACCGACGCCGACTACGACGCCTATCGACCGGTGTCACCGCACTGTGTGTTGGGCGAGGGACTCAGCTACGCCAGCAAACCGGGACCAGCCCGGCTCAGTCTGGAGTCGACCTCCGGGGCGATCGCCGACATGACCTACACCAATGATCGCTATGAGGGCGGCTTCGATCGGCCGCCGTTCGGCAGCGACGACAGCGTTGCGCTCAAAGATGCCAGCGGTACCAGCGTTGCCAGCGTTGACGCCTTCCCGGAGCCCGGCGATCCGAACAGCGCTCTGGGCGCACCCGACGGTTTGGCCACGATGCTGTACGCCGCGGACGACCCGCGCATGCATCACCTGATCGTGGTCGCGATCCTCGACGACGACAGCGAGCTGCGTTGCGCATACCCGCGGGACCAGCTGACCGCGAGCTCGGGCCGGGTTGGCACGGCAATGGTGGATGCCGAAGCCATCGCGGAGTTGGACGCTATGGGCTACCGCTATCAACGGGTGTTTGCCGGGGTCGCCAACACCGTCGAGGTAGCGGACGTGTTCGACGGGCCGATCAACCTCAGCGCGGGCTACGTGTTTCAGATCGATCGCTCCAGCCTGGAGCCGCCCATGGCCGGCGCGTGCGAGCTTCCGGCAGTGCTCACACTTTCGCCGGCGGGCAGCGCCAGTCAGTGTTTCGACTTCGAAATCGGCCAGTGCGTAACCACGACGACCGGCTGCACTGGGCTGACCGACACAATCTACGGATTCACGTTCTCGGTCGCCGGCGACACGCTGAGCGTGCGCCCGGACCTGCTGCAAATCGTGTCGTCGACAACCGGCACGGCGAGTACGCAGCTCGGCCGGGTGGACTTCATCCCCGCCAATACGCCGACTACGATCACTGCCGCCGACTTCAGCGGAAACACGTTTGCCATCGAGTTTACGTGGGTTGGCGCCACGGTCGAGGTGACGTCCATCAATCGAATGTGACGAGCCACTCCCGCGTGCTAGGCTTGGTTAACCACCTGGAAGTATTACAATGGGACACAAACCACAAAAAAAAATCACCTGCCCGGGTTGCGGCAGCGACCAGATCGACCACATCGGCACGTATTCGGCCATGGCGCTCCACGGCTGTCGCGTGTGCTTGACCGGATTCATGATCGATGGCGACACCATCCGGGTGTTGCCACGGCCGGGAAGCCAGCCGAACTAGGCCGAGCGGCCGGCGCCGAGCAGCGCCTCGAGTGCGACCGAGCTTTCGCTGCGACTGGTGGACATGCCGCCCAGCCCCGGATCCGCAAGCTCGACCCAACTGGGTTGCTTCGGCGGCGCCACTTCTTCATCCCCCTCACGCACGTCATCCCGCAACAGCAGATCTTCCAGGTTCTCTTCCTGGAGCAATACGTCCGCGCTGGCATCCGACTCGGGTACGGGCACGATGGCGATCGCCGGAGCGCTTGGCCTCGGGCTCAGTCCCGGGGGCGGTTCGCGCGGTGCCACCGGGGCAGCGGCAGGGGTCGGCGTGCGCAAATTGACCTGGGGCAGCGGGGTCGGTGTGCGCGCGACCGGCTGTTCGCTCGTCGTGGGCAACGTGGGTGCGGCCGATGGTCCGGGTGCCGTGATCGTGGCCGTCTCTTGCGACTCCGACGCGCTGGTCGTTACCGCGGGCTCCGGGGCGCGCTGCCGAACCACTTCGCGGGCCGGCGGGGTAGGGATAGACTTGCTGCCACCGTCGAGAATCTCCGGCTCTACCTCGGGCTTGGCGGCCTCGCCCTGTTGGACCAGCGATGCGATGTCGAACCGGTTCTTACAGCGAGAACACACCGCTTTGGTGCGCACGCGCATCAGACGCTCGACGTCGATGCGAATCTCGTACGCCCGCCGGCAATGGGGGCATGCGATGGAGATCAGGCTCTTGCTCATGACTTCACCCCGATGCCCAGGCGTTGGCGTAGCTCGAGATGCTCCTCGGAGGCGACGAATCCCAACGCGATGCGCGCTGCTTCGACCAGATACTGAGGAGGCGCGTCTTCATCGTCCTCGAACATGTGGCGATAGGTAGCGAGCGACTTGATCGCGACTGCTGGGTCGCATGCGGCCACCAACGCTGCCCGAGCCACGGCCGTGTTTACCGCCAGGCGCACGGTCGGCCCATCGAGGGGTTCCTCGTCCCAGACCAGCCGCGACGCGGCTTCGGCCGCGTTGACTTTGACCTCGTCCGTCATCGCTCGCTCGAGGCGCGAACGAATATCCTTATAGATGGCGCCGCTGGCCTCCACGTTGGTGTCGCCGGTAGCCAGCTCACACGCGGCGCCCAGCAGGTACTCGAACTGGCGCGCGCTCATCGCGTTGATGCTCGCGGGGTCGCCGACCAAACCGTGGAACGCGATGCGCGCCAATACGGCGCCGCACACGAACTGTTGCTCGCGCCGGGCCGAATCCTCGAGAGAGCGGGGCAGGATTGCCAATGGCGGGGCACCATGCTCAACCGCTGGGCCCAATTGGGACGCCACCATGGCGATGCGGTACTCGTCGACGCCGAGCAGCGTAGACACTTCTTTTAGCACCGGTTCCAACGTCGTCGGCGCGTCGATCTGGGTTTCGTCGATGCCATAGCCCGCAAAATCCACCGGGAACACGGCGGGCAGGACTGGCGTCAGCGCTTCGAGCAGGGCCAGAGCCGCGTGAGACGCCTCGGGACAAATCAGCTCGCGCTCGTCGTTGGTAAGCGTTCCCGAGATGCTCCGGGGAAGGCCGACCCGACGCTGGCGGTAGAAGTACTCCTCTTCCTCGTTGGCCGCACCAAAGCCGACGAGCACGGCTTCGCAGCAGAACGCGCCGTCGGTATTGCCGACTTGAAGGAACAGCTCGCGCAGGCTGCGGTACGACTCCAGTCGATCGGGCTGCGCTTCCAATAGTGCGCGGTGGTAACCGATCGCCCGCTCCGGGTCGTCGGCGCCCGACGCGTTGGCCAGCTTGGCCAAGGTGGCGATGTCGTCCGGCGCGAGCTCGGCAATGCGCTGGTAGTGCTTGAGTGCATCATCCGGGCGCTCTAGTGGGCCTTCCAGCAAGGTGACGAGGCGGCGGCGCACCGCCAGCTCCCACTCTTGGCCCAAGCTGTCGCCACGCTCCAGGGTCGACTCGAGCGCGCGGGCGGCCAGGTCCCAGCGGCCTGTCTTTTCGCCCAACTCGAACAACCGGCCGATGGCGTCTTTACGCTGCTCCAGCGCACTGACCTTGCTCAGAGATCGGAAGAGCGGGGGGGGG
>SPJJ01056240.1_pt1 | contig 10275 bp, 7 predicted proteins | sample 3741741 | NCBI WGS metagenome assembly SPJJ01 (sample SAMN10925908, study PRJNA522277) | cold seep metagenome | isolation source: Elba SIP-enriched marine methane seep metagenome, extraction at timepoint T1 | place: Italy: coast of Elba, Mediterranean Sea | collected 2014-05 | reverse complement strand
CGCCTTCGCTCCGCCAAAGAGGACGGGGTCGTCATCGAGATTCCAAATCCGCCCGCGCTCGAGCTGGAGGGCACGATGGCGGCGGTCGAGTTCTCGGTGGGGCACGGCATGGTCAGCTTCGTCTCGGAGATCGCCGAAGTCGTCGACCGGACCGAGCCGGAGGTTCCGGACCGCGTCATCCACGTACGGGTCGAGTTGCCCACTGAGCTCCGCAGCGAGAACCGGCGCGCGACCGTCCGCGTACCCGTTCCGGTCGGGAGCGTCGATGCTTCCATCGTTCAGGGCCCCGCGCGAGGTCCGGTACAAACCATCGATATGAGTCTGATGGGCATGCTGATCGAGGTCGAACCCAAGCGCGCCCTCGCCCTGCGTGCCGGAGACTCAGTCCCGTTGCGGGTGATTGTAGGGGGAATTCAGATGCTGCTCGAAACCGAGATCCGCCGCGAGGACGGGTGTCGGTTCGGCCTGCTGTTCAAGACCGACGGGTCCCCCCCGAAGGGAATGGCGAAGATCATGTGGCGAATCCAGGAGGTGAGACTCCTGGGACGCCTTGGGTGATCGCGCCGCACTCAGCTCGCGCAGGCCTGCTCGACCGCGGGGCGAAACTTCGCGCGCGCGTCCCCAATCACCGGCGTTCCGTGCACGGGCAGGACGTGCTCGAACTTGAGGTCGAGAAGCTCTCGGATCGGCGGGAGCTCAGGCTTGGCCTGCTTGAGCCAGCCGGGGCCGACGTTGTGCGGCTTGAGAAAGCCCATCAGCTTCATGATGACCTTGGCGGGGAAGTTGAAGTAGGGATCGGCGCTCGCCCAGTTTTGGAGGGCATCACCGGTGATGAGGATCCCCCCATCGCGCGGCAGAAGCAGAACGCCCTCGCCCGTCACGCAGGGAAGGGTGACCAGCTGCGCCCCGGCGACGGGGAGCTCGGTATCTTCGTTCATGTAGACGTCCGGCTCGAAGTATCCGGCGGCCGCCTCGACCTTCGGGTTGTCGAACCCGCGCGCATAGGTGTTGCCTTCGACGGCCCAGACCTTGGCGCCGTATCGATCCTTGTAGAACGGGTCGTCCTTGCCGTGGAAGCCGGCTAGGCGAACGACGTGCTCGACCTTGCCGAGCTTGTCGAGCTTGCGCAGCCCCGCGTCGTCGAGCCGGAGCGAGTGCACGAGCGTCAACGACTCACCATCCCTCAGGACCACCATGTTCCGACTGAACAACATCGGCAGCGGACCCGGCATCCGGACCGATCCCATCACGAAGAAGACGTCATCGAAGAGCTCTTCGAGCTCCCCGTGGCGGGTGGCGGCTGGGAACGTGCTCACGGCGTCGGACTTACCACGTCAACCCGGCGGTTTGATGGGCGCGAACGTCGACGACCCGGCCCCCCAGAATGAGACCTCGGTGGTTTCGATGACCGCAGCCGTGGTCGTGCCGTCGGCATTCTCGGTGATCTCGGTGAGGTTCCCGGTCGAGGAGAACCCGTACACCGTGCCGCCCCAGTAGCCCAGGCCCCAGACCGAAGACTCGTTGCCGATGACTCCGGTGTCCATGATCATCTCTCCCGTGGTGGGATCGACCAGCAGCAGGTGGTCGGCCTCGCCCGGGAAGTTCACCGAAACGTAGGTCGGGCCATCGTTGATCGACACGACGTCGCCCGACACCGAGTATGGGATGGTGCCGAGGTCGGTGACGGTGTCCGTCTCGAGATCCAGGCTGCGGTACTGGGTGCCCGCGTAGGTCACCAGGATCTCACGCTCGGGATCGAGCACGCCAGGCGGGACGAACGACAGATTGTTGCCGAACGCTCCGGATGTGACGAGCGTGCACGCGGCCGTCGAGGTGTCGACCTCGTAGATCCCCCCGGCCGAGGCGTAGACGTGGTTGTCTCGGTCGACGGCGATGTCGACCACCGATCCGCAGCCGGCGAAGACTCCGATCTCATCCAGCGCCAGCGTCTCCGGATCGAGGCGGTACAGCACGGAGGACGAGTGCGCGTAGACCACAGCCTCGAGCTCCGGCGGGTCGACTGCGACGTCGGGTTGCGAAGCGACGTCGAAGATCGGCCCCTCGCCGCCGACCGACTCGCCGTCCCCGGTCGAGGTGGGGCTCTGGCCGCTCGTCGGTGGGCCACTGGACGTCGTGCCGGTGCGGCCATCGGTGTCGCGATCCGAGGTCGCGCCCACCGGGTCGATCCCTCCCGACTCGGCACATCCGTCACCGCTACAGTCGTCAGACGACGGCGATGGACACCCGCCTGCGAGCAGGGCGGTCCCTACGAGCCCAGTCGACAACCACACTGTGCGCACGCCTCCACTGTACCCTGCGCCGTCGCGGGTCGGCGGAATCCCGCGGTACTCTGAACGAGGTGAGGGTGTTCGAGCGATTCGTGGGCATATCGAGCTGCGTTGCCGTGATGCTCGGTTTCGCCTGCAGCAACGGAGAGGGGAACGTGGCGGGAACGTTCGGACCACCGCTGGGGGGCACGACCGGCGCGAGCTCGGCGTCCGAGACGATGGAGACCGGCGCGACGATGGACACGGCCGCCACCGCGGATGCTGAGACCGGACAGCCCGACCCGTCCGGCTCCACGACTGCTCCGGTCGATACCGACGACCCGACCGTGGGCCAGACGACTGGGTCCGCCGAGTGTGGCGACGGGCAGGTCGAGGGCAACGAGGCGTGTGACGACGCTGGCGAATCGGCCATGTGCAACGACGACTGCACGGTCGCCGCCTGTGGGGACGGGGTCGTCAACACCACCGCCGGCGAGACCTGCGACGACATGGGCCGCTCCGGCACCTGCAACGACAACTGCACCGCGGCCTCGTGCGGCGATGGCTACGCCAACGTCACGGCGGGCGAGATGTGCGACGGCGATGGAGCCGGGACTCCGGGACCCACGGCCTCGTGCGATGCCGACTGCACGGTGGCAGAGTGTGGCGACGCAACCGTCAACGTGCTCGCGGGCGAGACCTGTGACGACGGAGCCGAGTCGGCCACGTGTGACAGCGACTGCACCGCTCCGATGTGCGGCGATGCGGTGATGAACGCCGCAGCCGGCGAGGACTGCGACGACGGCGGGGAATCGGCGACCTGCGACGCCGACTGCACGGCGGCGATCTGTGGAGACGGCACGGTCAACACCGCCGCGGGCGAGAACTGCGAGGGCGGAGGCATGGCCGACTCCCCCTGCCCCGACTGCTTCCTGCCCGCCTGCATCCCCGACCCGGTCGCTGCCGCCCTGGCCGCATGCACGCCCTACTGGACCACGTGCGTCGAGGTGAACGGTGGCGTCGTCGGCTACGACCCGCCGGAGAGCCAAGGCTCGAACTGTGGACCGCCCACCGATGCCTGGCGCTTCTATTGCACCGTGACCGGGGACAGCAACTACAACTGCTCGCCGTGCACCGTCGGGGAGATCCTCGGCCCCCACGAGCCCTGCGGTTGCACCCCCGGCAGCAGCCCCGTCCTCGGCTCCTTCTGCACCGGCTGAGCGTCAGCTCTCGGGCAGCGTCAGCTCCAGCAGCTGGAGCTCTTCATAGGTGTCGCTGACCCACTCGACCGTGAAGTCGACCGCCAGGGCGTCATCACCGAGGAAGCTGTAGAGCATCTCGAGGCACATCGCCATCCAGAGCTCTCGACGCGGATCGCTGGGCAACGTGCGGACGCGGGTGACGGCGGCGTCGACGTTGGGCGTCCCAGGAACGAGGTGGACCGGGTAGCTGTCGCAGAAGGCGAACTCGACGCTGACGGCTCCGTCGACGACCCTCGCTCGCGCCGCCTCGAGGGGGATGATGTCGGCGAGCACGGCCTGCTCGATCTGCCCCTCGCCGAGGTCGATGCTCACCCGCTCGTTGAACTCCTCGGGCATCGGGCATTGATCCATCATCGCGTGTACCGTGCCGACGTCGGTGTCGTCGGCGTGCGGGCGCATTCGCCTCCAGCCCTTCCTCCGCTCCTCGCCCTCCAGCGACCCGAGCACCAGGTCACGCAGGAACGCGTTGGAGCGCTGGGCGACGTCGAGGACGTCTCTCATCGGACGTACTCCGGAAAGCCGGACGCGCTCTCGGATCCGTTCATGAACGTCTGGTCCATCGGCAGCCTGATCTTGCCGTCCCAGGCCTCGCGGGAGGCGTAGTTGAGGAACGACATGCGGTTCATCTTCGGAAACTTGTACGAACAGACCGCGCGACCCGACGGCGTCGAGTGGAAGTCGAGAATGGGCAGCGTGTACTTGGCCAGGATCTTGGCTACGTGGGGACTGCCGTCCTTCTTGGACAGCTTGCGCTTGTGCAGCGGATTGGTGAGGTTGGCGAAGGCTTCCTTGGCGACCGCGCTGATGTCGGGATCGCGTCCAGCGTCCAGGAGCGCCTGCGCGAGCGTCCGCTGGGGCAGGTAGATCGACCACCGCACCTGGATCTGGTCTGCGGCCGGGACCCCGCGCAACGACCAGACGTAGCGTGAGATGGAGTAGTTCGCGAGGTCGTCGGCTTCGTACATCGGGACGAGGGGCGACGCGTACAGCAGCCAACGACCCTTCGGCGTGCCGATCTCCATCACGTCCTTGGCCCGGACCTTGGTCTTGGTCCCGTCGAGGATGAACATCCTCGCCAGTCCGAGCGGCCGCAACTTCGCGAGAACCTCGTGCACGTGATCGAACAACGGCTGGGCGTCGCTGACGGTCATGCGTGGCCAAACGCCGATGCCGCGGTTGATGTCGGCATGTTTGCTGGTGATCATCGTGCCAGCCGGGCCATCGAAGTTCCCAGAGTGGAAGCCGTGCCCGACGTTGAGCACGGTGACCCCGTCGCCTCGCCCGACGACGCCAAACCCACCGGTGTCGAGGAGCTGAAACTTGCCGTCCTTCTTGGGCGTCACGCCAGCGAGCACGGATGGATCCGTGCGGAGAACGAAACCGATATGGGCCCCGTCGGTGTTGTCGGCGAGGCGGCCACCGGTTCCGATGCGCCATCGAGCCACGGGCGTGAACCCCTTGTAGATGACCTCGTACTTGCCCTCGATCTGCGAACCGTTGCCGCCACTGTTCATGTCATTCTTGACGGGCCGGTTGGACATCAGGAACAGCGCCCCCGGGGCGAAGTCGCAGCCGTTGATGCCGTCGATCTCATACATCGTCTCGGCGTGCTGCAAGCTGGGCGCGCAGATCAGATCATTGGGATCGACCACGCCGTTCTTCGCTTGTTTGGCCTTGATCGGCGTGGGCGGGTTGCCGCCGATGATCCAGGTGCCGCCCATGTCGTCCACGATCCTGGCGGTGCCGGCTCCGGCCGAGACCAACCGACGCCCCTCGAGCCCGCTCTTCTCGTTGTAGTCGCCGAAGCGGTGATCGGGCCGTCCGCGACTCGAAACGCCAAAGGCCGCCAGATGCTGGCAAGCGTGGACGAGCCCGTACACCTTGGGCACGCCGGGGCGGCCATCGAGGTTGTCGGCTAGGAAGACGCTGTCGTGCTTGAAGGTGCCGAAGTACGCCAAGCCCGTGCCGGCGTACGGCGTGAGCGTGAGCATCTCACTCACCTGGCGTGCCCACGCTTCCTCGGCATGCGCCAGCTTGGACTTGGCGGGGAGCTTGGCGGGAAGCGGCTGCGCTCCTTGTACGGTCCACGCTGCGTCGAGCGGATGCCCACCCGAAGACTTGCCCTGCAGACGATGCACCACGTACTCCACCACCGGGCGGAGCTGGTCGGCAGTGCCGAGAAGCGGATCGAGCTGAGCCGCGTGTTTGGGCACCGGCGCCTGGTTGAGTCCGACCACGAGTCGCGGGAACTGGCCGACCTTCAGCACGATCTTCTGCGGCTTCGCGGTGTTGGGCTTGTTCGAGAACCTGGCCTCGACCGTCGCGCACTGGGGATGCTGCAGGAACAGCCGACCGTGGCCAGCCGTCGCCTCGATGAAGACCGTCCAGCGGACGAAGTTGGCTCCCTTCACCGGCGGGTCGTCCAGATCGACCACCAGGTTCTTCCGCTTGCCCTCGACCGGATCAGGCGGCGTCTTGGTGACCCATCCATCTCCTTTCCGCTCGATCAACGCCAAGCGGGGGATACTCTTCGAAGGATGGACCACCAAGGGCTCCGGCTTCACGTCCTGACCGCTCACCGCCACCGAGACGGCGAAGCGAAGTAGGCCGCCATCGTCCTCCAAGAACTGCGCTCGAATCGTCCCGGACTTGCTCATGCGTCGTCTCCGTGCCAGTCGAACGGGAGCTCGCCCAGGTGCACCAGCGTGCGGTCGCGGAGCACGACGGACGCACCGCCGGGCGGAAGATTGGGCACGTCGACGATGCCGTCCGGATCACTGTGCGTGGACCGCAAGCCCCAGGGCGAAACGATCCGAAGCGGCTGGTTGCCCAACACCGCCCCGTTGTCGAGCACGAGCTGCAGATGCAGCCGGTCGCGGTAGAGAACGCTCGTGCCCTCGACCCGACGGCCAGCCCCCTCGACGACGTAGGAGAACCGAACCTCCACGAACGGCGTGGCCTCGTCGAGCTCTCCGGCGTACACATAGCTCGTCGGGTGCTCCCACCCGTCGAACGGCACCGAAGCCTGCTCCGCGCCGGAGGTCGCCTCGAGCTCGGCGACCACGGCGTGTCCCTCCTGCTCGACCGTGAATCGGAGCGGCGTTCCCGGGGGGAGTCCCGGCGCGTCCACGACCATCTCCCGGATGGTGTCCATCTGCGCCGTCTCGCCGTTCCAGCGCGCACGCCAGCGCTTGGCGGTGAGCATCGGAGGCAACACGCGCTGCCGGAACCGCGTGCGGTCGTAGAGCTCGCAGGCCTCCGGGTTGCAGGTTCCGCCTCCTGGGTGGCAGGCGAACGTGGGGACTTCGCCAGGATCGAAGATCACGACTTCGACCCGGCGATTGGTCTGCGAGCGGAACTCGTCCACGTTCTCGGCCTCTTTCGGGTGATGCTCGCCGCAGCCAGCAAAGCGCTCCGGGGTCGCGAACTGAAGCTTGGCTCGCAGCGCCGCCAGCCCCTCCAGCTCCTCGTCGAGTTCAGCCATGAGCGCCTCCTCGTAGCAGCAGAAGTACGCGCGCCAGGTCTCGTCGTTGTTGGCCGGCCCGAAAGGCGTCACCTTGGGAGCCCAGCTCGCACCCGGTCCCTCGTCGTTGTACGCCTGGCGGAAGTTGTTCACCGCCGTCTGGGTCTGCGTCCCGTGCACGCCATCGATGCCCCCTGGGTCGCAATCCCAGCCCCGCTCCTCGGCCAGCCAGGTGAGGATCTGCTGGTAGTCCTCGACCTTCATCCGTCGCACGTCGTTGCAGATCCGGGCGAACGCCTCGGCGTCTCCAGTGAGCACGGCGGTCACGCACTCTGCCCGCCAGCTCGACAGCTCGAGGTTGAACGCGTCGGCACCGCTGGTGTCGGTGTGGCCGGCGACGAACACCTGCGTGTCGGGGTGCTCGTCGATGTAGCGGAGCACGGTGGCCGCGAGCCCGACCGCGGTTCGGTGTCGGCCTTCCCCGTCGAGCGCGCTGGGCCCTTCTCCGGCGGGCATCATCACGGCGGATCCATGCCGAAACAGAGCGTCCTCGAACTCGACCAGCGTCGCGCGCCGGAACCACGACACGACGACGCGGTGGGAGGCGCTCGTCACCAGGTTCTCGACCACCGGCCCGGGCGCGACGAGCCGCTCCCGGGGGATGACCTTGTCGCTCACGCCGTCTCCTGCACGGCGCCCGGCTCGTTCGCCGGCGACAGCGGATCCCACTCGCTCGCGTCTTCGGTCGGTAGCTCGAGCCGACACGCTCCAGGGTCCACGTCGTCGAAGCGAATGATGCCCGTATCGTCGAGGGTGCCGTCGCGCACGGTGCCATCGGGCAAGTGCAGGCGATACGGTCGGTTGCGGACCGGCTGCCCAAGTCCGTCGACCACCTCGATCTCGATCCAGGTCGGCCGCGGCGGCTCCGTCTCCAGATCTTCGTCGTGCTCATCTTCCGAGCCGAGCGTCTCCACCAGGTCGGTCAGGTTACCCAGATCCTCGAGCGCGTTGCCGGCCGGATGCCGCGGGTCGAAGCCGGCGGGCGGCGCGGTCGACTCCGCGACCAGCCGGCCCTGCTCCAGGAGCGCGAGCGCGTGGTTCAGCAGGCCATCGCGGTCCAGGCCTGCACGAGACGACAGCTCGGACTCGACGGCCGCGCGCCAGCGGGCTTCCGCGCCCGGGCTTCCGAGCTGGTCTTCCAGGACCGGCAGCGACGGACCCGGGCGCAGGGCGGGATCAGCCGTGCGGGCCGTCCAGAGCACGAAGTCGAGGTCTTCCGTCACGCCAATAGGACTGAGACCCGAGGAGAGGTTTGTGACGCCTCGAGCACGGGAAACCGGATCGGAATCGGTCACAACCCGGGTCTGGGCTCTCTACCGGGTGTTCGTCCCACGATGTCTACGGCAAACCCCGGGTCGCTCCCCCGCGCCCGCCACAGCTTCGCCACCACCGACGGTCCCGACGTGGACTGGCACGTGGAACGCTTTCGCTACACGGAACAGCTGAGCGTCCCCTACGCCCTCGACGCCGAGCTCTCCACGACCTCGGTCGACGTCGACGCGGAGTCGCTCCTTGGCGCCAAGTGCGAGTTGACGCTCGAGCGCGAGCCCTTGCTCCGCAGCGTGCACGGCATCGTTGCCCAGCTCGATTGGCTCGGCGTGACCCACGACCGGCTCCACGTACGCGTCACCCTCGTGCCCGCTGCGTGGCTTTCCTCGCTCCGGGTCGACTCTCGCATCTTCCAAGAGATGAGCGTGCCCGAGATCGTGACGGCCGTTCTCGAGCCCGCCCTCGCCGAGCACGATCGCACTCTGGCCTTCGACGTGAGAGACGAGTACGCCCCCCGCGACTACTGCGTGCAGTACCGCGAGTCGGACCTCGCGTTCGTCAGCCGCCTGCTCGAAGAAGAAGGCATCACCTTCAACTTCGACCACGGGCGCGAGGCCGACCACGAGGTGATGGTGTTCACGGACGCCAACGACGCGTTCACCGAGGTCCTCACCCTCGACGGTCTGCCGGAGCTACCGCTGGTACCCGACCATCCGCTCGCCTTGGACGTCGAATCGGTCCAGAGCTTCGCCTGGCGACGGCAGGTCCGCAGCACTGCGATCGCACGCCTGGACTTCGACCTCCAGCAGCCGCTCGACCCCATCGCCCACCAAGCTTCCGGCGCCGACGACCGCGGCTACGAACGCGAGGTCTACGGGCACCAGGTCCGCCGGTTCGTGCTCGACGATGGCGAGGCACTCGCCGAGCGGGAGCGCCAGCGCCACGCCCAGGGCGGTGCCGTGGGCCGGGGGCGGAGCAACGTCACAGGGTTGGCGCCCGGTTCGACGTTCGAGCTGTTCGATCACGGAAACGACGATTTCAACCGGCAGTACCTCGTCACGAAGGTGGTCCACACGGGGGAGCAGCCCGAGGCGCTCGGCTCGACCGCGAACGCACCACAGTACGTCAACAGCTTCGAATGCATCCCGCTCGACGTTCCCCACCGACCGCTTCGACGCACGCCTCGTCCCAAGGTCGAAGGCCCGCAGACTGCGACGGTCACCGGCCCGGACGGCGAAGAGATCCACACTGACGAGCTCGGGCGGATCAAGATCTTCATGCATTGGGATCGCCACAGTCCGCGCGATCACAGCTCCTCGTGTTGGGTCCGCGTGGCCCAGACCTGGGCGGGTCTCGGCTGGGGCTCGATGTTCATCCCCCGCATCGGGATGGAAGTGCTGGTGACCTTCCTCGAGGGAAACCCAGACCGGCCGATGGTCACCGGATGCGTCTACAACGGCAGCAATCCCCCGCCCTACCCGCTCCCGGACGAGAAGACCAAGAGCACCTTGAAGTCCAACACCTCACCCGGCGGTGAAGGCTTCAACGAGCTTCGATTCGAGGACGCGTCGGGATCCGAAGAGATCTTCATCCACGCCCAGCGGGACCTCAACGTGGAGGTCCGCCACAACGAGAGCACCACCGTCGACCTGCATCAGGCCCTCACCGTGCACGGCAACCAGACGGTCACGATCGACGGCAACCAAAATATCGTGGTCAGCGGGGCGCCTGCCGACGAGACAGGATCAGGCGCCGGCGGTGGTGGCGGAGGTGGTGGCGGCGGTGGGTTCACGGGCAGCTCGACCGACGTGACCGGTGACTACAAGGTCACGGCCAGCAGCACGGTGTTCGTGAGCGCGCCGAGCTCGATCACGTTGTCGTGCCCGGGGTCCTCGATCGTGCTCGAACCGGGGAAGATCACGCTGAAGGCCGGCGGCGGAGCGTCGCTCGTGCT
>SPJJ01025825.1_pt1 | contig 10275 bp, 8 predicted proteins | sample 3741741 | NCBI WGS metagenome assembly SPJJ01 (sample SAMN10925908, study PRJNA522277) | cold seep metagenome | isolation source: Elba SIP-enriched marine methane seep metagenome, extraction at timepoint T1 | place: Italy: coast of Elba, Mediterranean Sea | collected 2014-05 | reverse complement strand
CTCGACCTCGACCTGCACGCGGCCTATCTCGACCTGGGCAACTTCTACCAGTCGTTCGAGGTTGTCGCGCCCGACCCCGAGACCTTGGAAGTCGTCAAACCCAAGGACCCGTGGACCGCATTCCTCACCCTCAAGTGGCTGATGTTCTAGGGAGACCGACATGAACGCGCTCAAGCAACGATTCACCCTGCTCGGCCTCGGCCTCGCGATCGTGGCCTCGGTCGCCGGCTGCAAGCCTTCGCCCAAGATCGCGACGTTCGACCAGCTCGACTACGGCATGCCCGTAGAGAAGGCAGACGTCAGCGGCACCCAGCTCGCCTACGTCGACATCGGCGATGGCCCCCAAACGCTGGTGCTCATCCACGGCCTGGGCAGCTACATCCCGGCCTGGAAGAAGAACATCCCCGAGCTGTCCAAGAACTACCGCGTCATCGCGATCGACCTGCCCGGCTATGGCCGCAGCGACAAGCCGAACGCGCCCTACTCGATGCGGTACTTCGTCTCCAAGATCCACGGGCTTCTCGGCCAGCTCGGGGTCTCGCAGCCGGTGCTGGTCGGCCACTCGATGGGAGGACAGATCGCGATGACCTACGCGCTGCAGCACCCCGAAGAGGTGCACGCGCTGGTGCTGTCCTCGCCGGCGGGCCTCGAGACGTTCCGCGACGGTGAAGCCAAGTGGCTCGCCAATGCGGTCACCCCGGAGTTCACCTGCTACGCCAGCGACGAAGCGGTCTACACCCGCCACGCAGGCAACTTCAACACGATGAACGAAGAGGCCCAGTTCATGGTCGCGGACCGCATCGCGATGAAGGGCGCGGCCGAGTTCAAGGACTACTGCACCGCCGTCTCTCGCTCGGTGGCCGGCATGCTGGACGATCCCGTGCACGATCGGCTGCCCACGATCGACGAGCCGACGCTGGTCTTGTTCGGCAAGAACGACGCGCTCATCCCCAATCCGTTCCTGCACGGCGGCAGCACCAAGCGGCTCGCCGAGCGCGAGGTGGAGCGCATCGACGGCGCCAAGCTGATCATCCTCCCCAAGGCCGGTCACTTCGCGCAGTTCGAGCAGGCCGACGCGTGGAACGACCACGTGCTGGACTTCGTGCGCGGCCTGCCCGAGCCCACCGCTGCCCCGGCGGCTCCTGCGGAGGCTGAGGCCGGTGCAGACGAGGCGCCCGTGAAGGCCAAGACACCGGCCCCTGCCCCGGAGCCCGAGCAGGCCCCCGTCGCCGCGGAGCCGGCAGCACCACCGGCAGAGCCCGTCGCCGAAGAGGCGGGCTCGAGCCCGGCCGAGGACGCCCCGTCCGACGCCGAGTAGCTTGTGCTGAAACATGAACCATGCTTCAACTTTGCCCGTGCTCGTGATGGATCGGTGGACCAAGACCTCGTTGTTCGCGCTCGCCGCGTTCCTCTACAGCTCGAACGCAGAGGCCGCGTGGTCGAGCGAGAACCTCGGCGGAACTTCGGTCGACGTCTACACGCCGGCCACGATGTCCCCCACCGGTGAGGGCCGCGCGCTGATGATCGTGCTGCACGGCCGTAGTCAGGCGGCCTCGGCAATCCGCGACAACGGCAATCTCGAGAGCACCGCCGAAGCGCTGGGCGTCGTCATGGCCGTGCCCACCGTGCCGGGCGGCGGCGTGCTGGCGGGCTGCTGGGACTACTACGGTGCGATCCACACCCGCAACAGCGGCCACAACGGCGCGCTGATCAGCATCGCCGAGGGACTGACGGCGAACGGCTCGCTGATGATCGATGCGGACCAGGTCTACCTCGCCGGTTTCTCGTCGGGCGGTGGCCAGGCGATGATCACGGGCTGCCTCGCGCCGGACGTCTTTTCGGGCATTGCCGTCGTGGCAGGACCGGGCGTCGGCACCCAGGCCACCCAGATCGCCTCCGTCGGCACCACGGGGCCGCAGGCCGCGAGCACGTGCGAGTCGCTTGCGGGCGGAAGCTCCGGACAGCTCGCGACCCAGCTCGGGGTGACCTTCACCGACTCCTCGGATCTCGTGGTCGCCAACGGCTACAACGCCGTCAACGCGGAGATGTTTGCCACGGTCATGTCCGACGGCATCGCCTCGATGATGTCGAGCGACGTCGACATGGCCGGCCTCACCGGAACCAACCCCACCGGGACCATCACCGTCTACTCCGACGGCATTGGTCCTCGGGTCGCGCAGATCGAATCCACGTCGGGCACCAACCACGCCTGGCCCGCAGGCGATGGGGGTGCCGGCGGTGGTGGCCTGAGCTTCGTCTCGGGAACCGGCCTCGACTTCGGTTATTACGCCGCCGAGTTCTTCGCGACCAACAACGTCCGCACGGGCGGCTGGGACGGCGAGACCGGAAGCGGAACGGACAGCGACAGCGACAGCGACAGCAGCGGCGATCCCACCGACGGCTCGAGCGGCGGAGACGACTCCGACTCCAACTCCAGCGGCGATCCCAGCGGAGGCGGCGAGACCGATGGCGGTGACACCGACGGCCCGGTCGACGCCACCGTGAGCACCGGTGACGGCTCCGCCTCGGGCGGCAGCGATAGCGACGGCGAAACCGATGGCCTGGGCAACCCCGGCCTGGAGGAGCGCGTCGAGCCCTCTGGAATCCAATGCAACGCTGGAGGCTCGCGCGGCGGTGGTCCGCTCGGTCTCGGCTTGTTGATGCTCGGACTGCGCCGACGCCGGCGCCGAGAAGACTGATGCCCGCGACCGACACCCAATCCGCCCTCACCCCCCGCGGCCAGCGGACTCGCGCCCGACTCCTCGAAGCCGCGGAGCGGGTCATCGGGGAGACGGGCTACGAGCGAGCCTCGATCGTCGAGATCACCAAGTCGGCCGGCGTCGCCCAGGGCACGTTCTACGTCTACTTCGAGAGCAAGTACGCGGTGTTCGTGCAGCTGGTCGACACGCTCGGCGAGACGCTTCGCCAGGAGCTCGCCGACGCCGTGGCGGGGCTGTCTTCACGCCTGGAGATCGAGACGGCCGGATTCGAGGCGTTCCTTTCGTTCATCGAGAAGCACCCGCACCTGTACAAGGTGATCCGCCAAGCCGAGTTCGTGGACGAAGAGCTCTACCGCAACTACTACGTCCGGCTGGCCCAGGGCTACGCCGCGGGCTTGCGCAAGGCGATGGCCGAGGGCGAGTTCACGCAGCTCGACCCCGAGGCGATCGCATACGCGCTGATGGGGATCTTCGACTTCATCGGCATGCGGTGGGTGCTCTGGGAGGGCCAGCTGCCGCCCGAGGAGGCCCGTCGGGACGTGATGGCATTCATCGCCTCGGGACTGCTCGCTCAACCCCAGTAGCGATCCGTACGCTGGGTTACCGCGCGTTCCGCCACGCGATTGACCCATGTTCCTGAAACATGAATCGTGATTCAACTCAGGACATGAACGAACGAGGATACCGAGGCTGCGGCCTCGCGGGGGTCGCCATGGGCGTCGCTCTCCTGGGGACCGGGGATGCCCGAGCCGAGTGGTCGAGCCAGCCGCTGGGCGGGACCACCGTGGAGGTCTACGCGCCCGACGCCCTGTCGCCGGTCGGCGATGGCCGAGCTCTGATGGTGGTGCTGCACGGCTGCTCGCAGGCGTCGACCGCCCTGCGCGACGAGGGCAACCTCGAGCCCGCGGCCGACTCGATGGGCGTGGTGATGGCGGTGCCGGCCGTGCCGAACGGGGGCGTCATCGCCGGTTGTTGGGACTACTACGGCCCGGCCCACTCGCGGAACTCCCCGCACGTGTCGTCGGTGCTGGGCCTCGTGGACGGCCTCCTCGCCGACCCCGCCCTCGACATCGATCCCAACCAGGTCTACGTCATCGGCCTCTCTTCGGGCGGCGCGGAGTCGATCATCCTCGGCTGTGTCGCACCGGACGTCTTCGCGGGCGTCGGGGTGGTCGCGGGGCCCTCGTTGGGAACGGGGCTGACCGACATCACGACGGTCGCGACCACGGCCGACGCCGCGGCGAACCTCTGCACACAGCTGGCCGGAGCCGACGCGTCGGCGCTGCGAAGCCAGGCCGCGCTCACGTTCTCCGACGCGGCCGACTTCACGGTCGCCCAGGGCTACAACGCCGTGAACGCGGGCATGTTCGGCGCGGTGATCTCCAGCGGCCTGGACAGCATGGAAGCCTCCACCGTCGACTTCGCCGGGCTGGCCGGCACCAACCCCACGGGCACCGTCACCGAGTACGCCGACGACCAAGGCGTCCGCGTCGCCCAGCTCGACTCCACGTCGAACATCGGACACGCGTGGCCGTCAGGCTCCGGCATGGCCGGCGGGGTGCTGAGCTTCGTCAACGGCAACGGCCTCGACATGGCCCAGTACGCGGTCGAGTTCTTCGCCGCCCACAACCCCCGCGCGGGTGGGTGGGATCCCGGCGACCCGGACGATCCCGACGACCCGGACGATCCCGGGGACGACAGCGATGGCGACGGAGGTTCGGGAGACGGAGACTCCGGCGACTCCGGCAACGACACCGCGAACCCGGGGACATCGGACTCCAACGGGGACGACGGTGGGGACTCCGACGGGGACGTCGAGGGCGACGATGATGAACACGACTGCCCTGAGGCCAGCGGCGACGGAGGATGCGCCGTTGCGCCCGAGCGAACGACGCTGCCGGTCTTCCTCGGACTCCTCGTTGCGGGCGTTCGACGACGCCGACTCAGAAACGACCGCTGACGACGGCTCCGGCGGCGGTGGCCGACGCGTAGGGCGACATGTAGAACCGCTTCTGCTCTCGCTCCATGTCACGCCGCGCGGCCACGCCCACGGTCGTCATGATCGCGCCCGAGACGAGCACGGCAGCCGGTACGCCCCACTGGAACAACGCACCGGTCGCCGTCTTCGCGTAGTAGCCGTCGTAGGCGAGCGCGGTCGACAGCGCCATCCACGAGCCGCCGACGATGAGCGCCCCGATCCCGGGACCGAGCATCTTGCTGCGTCGGTTGAGACGATGCAGGGTCGGGTTCTCGCGCACCATCTGGTGCCAGTCCTTGGGTGCGAGGTTGTAGTTCGGCTTTCCGTCGGGCGTGCGCGTGACGCCCTGGACGTGCATGCCGTACGCGGGCCGGGCGACGGTCAACCCGTCGTCTCCCCAGTCCAGCGTGGGGTCGTTGCTCGTCGGGTCCTGGATTCTCCAGTCGTCCGGTGAAGCTTCGGCGACGGCGTCCGTCGAAGTCCCCGCGGGCGCCTCTGCCGGTGCCTCCGCGGGTGCAGCCAGCAACCCCACAATCAAGCCAATCGTCGAACAAGTCATGTTCCGATCGTCGGCGGCGAGGTCATTCGGACCCCGGCCGCGACAACCGGTCACGGTGGCACGCGCGTCATGGGACAGCGATGTCGCGGACCATGACAGCGCCGTCGCGTAGGGCGACTACACACCCATCTTCGCGCTGATCGCTTCAGCTTCGTCGAGCCACTTCGCGAGACTGCCTTCGATGCCGTCTTGCCAAAACGAGCGCTCGCGCGGATCCAAGCCGAACGGCTCCATCAAGGCAACGGCGTCCTTGCTGCCGCCCGCCTTGAGCAGATCGAGGTACATCGACTCGAATTCGTCGCCGAACTTGCCCTGCACCGCGAACAGCGACTGGGTGAACAACTCGCCGAACGCGTAGGCGTACACGTAGAACGGGCGCAGGAAGTGGCTGACGTAGGACCACAGGTTCTCGGTGTGGTCGTAGGTGAACAAGTCCCCCGGCTCGCCGTAGAAGTCGTGGGTGACCGCCATCCAGTGGGCGTTGTAGTCGTCGACGGTGAGCTTGCCGGACTTGCGGGCGTCGTGGATGCGGCGCTCGAAGTTGGAGAACGAGATCTGCCGGACCACCGTGTTGATGTGGTCCGAGCACTTGTCCATCAGCATGACCAGCCGCTGCTCGTCGGACTCGGCGCGCTCGAGGAGGTACTTGAAGGTGGTCATCTCGCCAAAGATCGACGCCGTCTCCGCGTAGGCCATCGGCGCCCGGAACATCAGCGGGCCCTGGGCGTTGGCCGCGAGCATCCCGTGCACGCCGTGGCCTGCCTCGTGTGCCACCGTCATCACGTCGCGCGTGGATCCGAGGTAGTTGAGGAAGTTGTAGGCGCGCGCCTCTTGGCCCGGCAGGCACACCGCATAGTTGAAGGCGCCGCCGGTCTTGCCCTCGTAGGGTGGAGCGTCGACCCACTTGCGGCTGACCATGGTGGAGACCAGGTCCCGAAGGGTTGGGCTGAACGATCCGTAGGCGGAGAGCACCGTGTCCATGCACTCCTCCCACGGCACCACGCGGTTGTCCGCGAAGGGTAGCTTGGAGTTGCGGTCGCTCCAGCGCAGAGTGTCCCGCTTCAGGTGCTTGCGCAGCAGGTCGTAGTAACGGCGGGCGTGCTTCGCTCCCGTCTCGGCCACGACCTCGTGCAGCGCCTCCACCGTCGCGTCGTCGATCTTGTTGCCCAGGTTGCGCGCCGACATCGGCGAGGCATACCCGCGCTCGGCATCCTCGACGCCCTTGGCCCCGATGACGACGTTGAGGGTGCGAGCCATCAAGCGATCGAACTTCTGCGAGGTGAGCCCCTGACTAAAGGCCGCCAACGCCCCATCGCGCACATCTCCGTCGGGGTGGTTGCTGATGATGTGCAGAATCTCGGGCAGCATCATCGGCTTGTCCTGGAAGTCGAAGCGAAGCTCGGCTTCCCACTCGTCGATGTAGTCCGACCACTCCGCCGGCCCGAACGGACCGCGCAGGGTGAGCGCCCGCTCCACGTTCTCCTCGAGCAGGTACTTCCCGTTGATCCGGATCTGGTCGAGCATCGGCTTGTGTCGGCCGACCCGCTCGTCGCTCGCGAGCAAGCCCGCGTAGACGTCCTCGGCCATCGCCACCAGCTCGTGGTCGAAGAAGTTGAGGTGGTTGGCCTCCGCCCGGCTCCACGACTCGAACACCACGCCCAGCTTCTGCTGGATCTTCGGGTTGGTGGCGTCGGTGCTCTTGCGCAGGAAGAGGTAGACCATCAGCTTGTCCGCCAGGCAGGTCATCGCCGCCTGGGCCTCGAGCGCGTCCCCGAGCTTGGTCGAGAGCTGCCCCTCGAAGCTCTTGCCGAACGCTTCTGCCATCTCGATCAGCTGCGCCAGGTCGGCGTCGAGCTGAGGGTCGTCCAGGTCCGCGTAGAGGTCGGCGAGATCCCACCGAACCTCTTCGGCACCCGTGGGAGGATTCTGCTCGGTGGCTGCGCTGCTATCGGTCATGAAGGCCCCCGATTCCTAGCATGGACGGGGTTCGCCGGGAGGCCCCGCCACCGAGGCGCGCTTCGACCGACCCTAGCTAGAGCGCATCTCAAAACCTCGAACGTTCGAGCGCGGCGAGCGAAGCGAGCAGGAGGGCGCTCCGCCCGACCTTGGAGGGCGAGCGTAGGGCGGCTTTGCCGGCCGGAGCGAGGGAACCGAGAGGTTCCCCGAAACTAGAGCGCGTCTCATAACCTCGTCACGCCGCCTCGCTTGGCCTTGGGCCCGCTGGCGGTGTCGCGAAAACTTGCAGTGGGGCCACCACAGCTGCGTTTCCGCTCCTACCCAGCGGACCCAATTCCGGCGCGACTCGACCCGACGAGGTTATGAGATGCGCTCTAGAACCGAAGCGTGAGGGCTCCACCCCAACGGCGCCGGCTGACGATCGGTGCGAAGCTCAGCCGGGCCACGCCAGCGGGCACGGGTTTACCCCTGAGCTTGCGGCGCTTGTTGCCACGGATCGTGAACGGGATGCCGACGCCCAAACCGACGGCAGAGACCGCAAGAAGAGGCACGAAGACCTTGTAGTAGCTGAGGCTGTAGGCCATGACCCCGACGCCGGCGACGAATGCGATCGCGCCGACGGTGGTCGAGACGATGCCGCCGGCGAACATGCCTTTTCCGTACGTGGGGGAGTAGACCGCCCCAGTCGGTGTGGTGGCATCGGCGCCCCCGGCTGCCGCCGGCTGTGCCCGCACGGCGGTCACCTGTGTTCGGGCGACGACGTTGACGGTCCCGTCCGCACCAAGCACGGTCACGCTGGATCCGTCGACGGCGGCGAGCGTGCCCTGAACCTCCCCTCCCGGCGTCGTGAGCACGACGGGTTTGTTCATCAGCACCTGCCAAGCGGAATCCGGAATCGAGCTCGCTGGCGCGGGGCTGGCATCGGACGGCGGGCTCTCCTCGCCTCCGCTCAGCTCGCCCCACGTCGGCTTCTCCGGCGCCGTCTCCTCGGCGGCGGGCTGCTCATCGGCCAGGCGTGCCGAGGCGAGCGCGGGCGCGGGGGCAAGGCCGGTCACCGTGACCGCGACGAGAACAACCAGACGTCCGACCACGTGCGGCAGCCCCGCGGCTTTGACCACAGGCAAAGCAGAGCGAGGTACGGCGACGAAGCCCTCCGCCGCCGCGCCCTCGATCCGCCACGCCTGAACGTCTCCGGACGCCCGCGTTCCGGTCCGAGGCACACCGAAGGCGGGCGTGTCGATGAAGAGACCGCGCAGTCGAGGCGCCTCGTCGCTTCGTAGCAGTCGCTGGAGTTCGACTCCGTCGTGACCAGGCGTCCGGTTGAGCTGGCACCCCAAGCCGGCATCGGAGTCCAGCCAATCCAAGTCCTCATCGGCCGGAGGGGTGCCGCTGTCCCGGTAAAGGAACGCATCGAGGTCGGGCTCGCGGACGTCTTCGGCGACCTCACGCCGCAGATACAGCATGCGGCGATGCTATCTGCCAGAGCGATCACCGGCAAGGGTGAGCCGCGGTGTCTCGCCGCCGGCGATCCGAGACGCGACGTCGAACCTGACCCGAGCGCGGTGTTCGGCGTAGTGCGGGAGGAGACGCGACTGCGTATCGTTGAGCCGGCCGATGAGCGCGTCGTCGAGCGGAGCCTCGTCCGAGAGCGTCTGGTAGAGATCGTCGAACAACTGGATCGTCTCTGGGTCGAGGAATGGATCGTGGACCTCCCCCATGAGCTGTGCCTCCTGGTTCCGATGTAGGCCGGGATCGACGGCCCCTGCGGCCGCATCGACGTCACCACCCCCAAGCCACTCGAAGATGGGTTCGAGTACCTTGCGCGGGTTCGCCAGCAGCGTGGAGTAGGGCTGCACGTGCACGGGATAGCCCCGGATCGCGGCGTCTCGGATCAGCGCGTAGTAGTCCGACCACCACTCCAGCGCCGGTGACATGTGCAGCTTGCCCGCCCGCGATTCGTCCAGGCCGTGCGCGCTTGCGCCCAGCTCCCGCAGCTTCTTCATCGAAACCGTGTGTTCTCGCCACGGGCGAATGGTGATGATGACGCGATCGAGATAGGCGACGTCGGTGCGGACGAGGCCCGGCGCGAACACCTTCACCGCGAGCTCACGCGTGTCGGCCGGCCGCAGGTACGCGCCAGTCCGCGGATCCGGGTTGGTGCGAAAATACACCCCGTGCACGAGCTTGGATTCGAAGAAGCCCCGCGGGTTGGCGTCTCCGATGCTCTCACGCCAGTTCGACGGGAACGGATCGCCCAGAACGGTGAGGCCGGCTGCCTTCAGGACCTGCATCCACATGGATGAGCCCGAGCGCTTGGAACCCGCGACGATGATCATCTGGGCGACCGTATCGCGAGGCTCGTGCGAATCGCTATACTCCTTCGCAATGCGGTGTTCGAGCACGCCAGAGTGCGTCACGCTCTGTCTTTCGGTGGTCCTGGGGGCCTGTGGTCCAGCAGTCGTGGGCGGACAGGGGTCGTACCCCGACCCTACGCCCGCGTCAGCCGCTCCGGCCAGCGGGGGCGCGGGCGGGGTCGCCGTGGATCCCGACATCGCTCCGTCGATCGCCGTGCTGCGGCAGGTCGTCGAAGGGCAGTCCTGCGTTCGGCTCAACAAGATGCCGGACCTGCTCGCGAAGCTGCCCGATGACGACTTCCGCTTGGACTTGGGCAAGGTCGCAGCCGAGGCGAACCGCCGGCCGGCATCCGCCCTCACCGAGTGGCTCGTGCTCGCGACGGAGTATCAGGAGCTTTGCAATCTGCACGGCGCGCAGGAACACGAGGCCTCGCAATACGTCGCGTCTGGCCTCCCCATCGAAGAGAAAGTGTTCGAGGGAGCGGTCAAGGGCCGACGCTGCCACTTCCTCGCGGCTGCGAACGCCTCGGATGCATGGCCCTACGAGGTTCGCATGGGCCAAGAGGTCCTCCGGCGCGACTTCAACGAAGCTGAAATCACGCGCCAGCTGTGGAAGGCAATGCTCGAAGACTTCCTGAGCACCTGCGGAGAGACGCTCTCGAAGCGCGAGACCATCCGCGCGCAGGCCGGAATCCGGCGACTCGACCG
>SPJJ01059371.1_pt1 | contig 10279 bp, 4 predicted proteins | sample 3741741 | NCBI WGS metagenome assembly SPJJ01 (sample SAMN10925908, study PRJNA522277) | cold seep metagenome | isolation source: Elba SIP-enriched marine methane seep metagenome, extraction at timepoint T1 | place: Italy: coast of Elba, Mediterranean Sea | collected 2014-05 | reverse complement strand
GTATTGGAACGGCAAGCAGAGTCCATTGTTCGGACAATCGGCCGAGCCGCCGGGGCTTTCGGTCGCTTGCTCGCAGATCCGCTGGCAGCGGCCCGTTTCCCCATCCGTTCCCCAGGGCAGGCACGCGTAGCCCTGGGTGCAACCATTGACGAACTGACACAAACCGCCGGGCGCCGCGATATCAGGGTGTGGCTCCAAGCAGACGCTTACGCCGGCCACTGGACTGAGCACACAGGTTGCGCTCGGCTGGCTGCGGGATGCGCAACTGTTGCCAGCAAACGGATCGCATGGTGGGCACAGGCCCACCGGAGACTCACCGAGTGGAGGATCCTCGGGCTGACACAGGATCTGGGTTCGTAGAGGAGGCGTTTGCTCTGAGGGTGGCCGGCGAACGTGCGGTCCGTTGCTCGCGTCGGAGGGGCCGGCGTCCTCATACAGTGCTTGCTGGTGGCTCGACACTGCGGGGGCGTCGAGGCAGGCTCCGACGGCCAGGACAGAGGCGACGATGCTGAGTGCTTTTGCGATGTGCATGTGGTGTTGGTTCGCAAGTGGCGTACCAACACCCGAACGGCGCGATTCTCACGGGTTGGTGGCAGCACCAACCAAGCCGACGACGTTGCCGACCGTCGGCGACACTCGCGAAGCGTCGGGGACCGAGTGACGTCTCGCTACCGGTCTCACCAAATCGACACGTTTCGCTCGGCCAGCGTGGTCTTGATCAGCCCGCGATTGCTCAAGTCCTGGAAGTGGTCAGCGAATGTCTGTTCCGCTGGCCGTGGCTCGTAGCCGAGCAGCGTTCTGGCCTTGGCGGCATCGTAATCGTTGTTGGCGAACATCAGGTAGACGATGGCCTTGGACAGGGGGAACTCGAACCGGCGGAAGATCCACCGATGCAGCCAATCCATGCTCTTACCGACGACCATCATCATGCGAAACGACAGGGGTTTCATCTTCACCGTCGAGCCGGTGGCCGCCGAGAAGTAGCTGGCGAACTGCTCCTGGCTGAGCGGGGTGGACAGGATGACGTGGTCGTGCACCTCGTTCGACCACGCGAGCCAGTGCAACTTGGCGGCGTCTCGGGCGTCCACGTACGCGATGCCGATGTCCCGCGGGTAGTAGTAGCGCTTGAGCTTGATGCTGGTCTCGATGACGTTGTTGACCAGAGCATCGGCGCGACTGTGTGGGCCCCAGGGCGTCACCAGATAGGTGAACATCACGCGCAAGCCGTCAGCTTGGGCCTTCAGTAGCTCCTGGGTGACGGTCTTTTTCGACTGCAAGTACGGCAGCGTGGAGTAGATCTCCTCTTCGGCATTGGCGTCCGACGGGGTGTCCTCGGTGATCGTTCCTTGGCGCGGGCAGGCGAGACCCGCCATGGAGTGCGCCTTGTGTAGGGTCAGTCCGATCTCCTTGGCTACTGCGATCACATTGCGGGAACCGTCGAGGTTGGTTCCGCGAATGGAGCCGTCCTTGTCGTCGTAGGCGAGATTGATGGCCGTGCACGAATCGAAGATCAGCGAGTCGGCGGTGAACCCATCGCAGGCCTGCCGAATGCTGGCGATATCGGTGACGTCGCCGGGGACGCAGTTGACGTGGGGGCCGAAGTCTTTGGCGTTGGTCATGTTGCGCAACAGCACGCGAAACTCCACGCGGTCGCCGAACATCTCCAAGCCTTGTTCGAGAAACAGTCGACCGACGTGACCGGTCGCGCCGATGATCAGAACGCGATCGGGGGTCCTGGTAGGTTCGATGGGGACGCCCGGCTGTGCACTCATGCGGCCGAGTCTACGGCGGGCGATGGCGGCTCGGCCAGACATTGATCGCGCACGTTGTCACCCTGGTGAGTCATCGCGCGCCGCGCCTGCGGCGTTTGAGCGCCGTTCGGGAGCTTGGGGTTGACGCGCCGGTTGGCGACGTATGCCCGCACACCACTCGCCCGACGAGTGGGCCTACGACGCTGCGAGTTTCGCGATGGCCGTCAGAGCGCGGCGCGGGCTCGACGCTTTGCGTAGCTCGCCGGCGATGCCCAGGCTGGTGAGTCGCGCGATCTGCGCCAACGTGTCCAGGTGGGGGCGCCCAGCTTCGCCGCTGACCAGCACGAACGCAGCGTCGATCGTATGGTTGTTGATGGCCACGGGCTGGGCCGGCACTACGACACACACGGCAGCATTCGCGCCCGGCACAATGGCGTGGGGCACCGCGACACCGTCGCCGAGCAGCGTCGGCGATGGCAGCTCACGTTGTCGAATCAGCGAGGCGATGGATTCCGCCGCGTGAGTGCGCGTCGCGCAGCGCGCGCTGCCAGCGTCGATGATGTCCTCGATACGATCGCAAGCGAGGCCGACGATGACGCGTTGGTCGATGAGTGCGCTGAGCGATGGAGCGCGAGACGGTTGCGGATCGGGTTGGCGCAGCTCGGAATCCATGAGCTCGCGCAGGCGGGCGAGCTGCGTCGCGTCAAGGTCGCGCCGGGCAACTTCGAGGAAGAACGCGCTCGCGGCCGGCACTCGCTCGATGTATCCCCCCCCCGCGGCACCCGTTTGATTGGCGAGCTCGACCAGTGTATCGGCGGGCAGCTCGAGGGCGCTGGCGATGGCCATCAGTCGTTCGGGAGTAGGTGCCGCGTCGTGCCCGTTTTCGACTCGGCTCAGGTATGCGCTCGACACACCAACCTGACGCGCCAATGCGCGCAGGCTCACACCGGCGTCCACGCGCAGTAGCTTCAGCGTGGCTCCAAAATGCACGACAGTTACCCGTTTACCGCCGACGGCATCGGCGCGCCGAGAGATGCGAAGGCCTTGTGCCATTCCACGCCAATGCTCGGTGGCCTCGCCTGCGCCAGCATCGCTCGTGCCGCAGAACGCAGGGCGACGGTGTCGAGCGGATCTTCGACCAACGTCGCCGGGGCCGCGCGAGCGACCAGGCCGCGCAGACTGGAATCGGCGACGACGGATGTCAGGACGAACGGCGTGTGCAGCCCGGCGGTGCGTGCCATGGCGAGTACCTGGGAGCCGCTGATTCCCGGCAAGGACGCGGAGGTGACGACCAGGCTATACGGACCGTGTTCGGCCAGGCGAATCAACAGATCCACACCGTCGGAGACCAACTCGGTGACGCATCCATCTACCCCGACCGCCAGGGTCGCCTCGATCCACTTTCGGGTGAGCGGACACGAGTTGGCGACCAAGACCCGGTCGGGGCCGGAGAGAGAGTTGGGACTGTCCATATGGGTGGTAAGTTACTACTTAACACCGGGGCAAGCAAGGAAGATTATTGATATATTACGGCAATCTAGCCATCCACTCGGCACACCTGGGCTAGCTGCGTTTGCAGGCGGTGCCGCGCTCGCCGGTTAGTCAGCCAATTCCGGGCACATCGACGGCTCCGCGGTGATGGCCGGTCACAATTCGGCCAACCCGCCTCAACCTTGCGTGAGGTCATCCAGATCAGAGTCGAAGCCGGAGAAGAAGCCCAAAAAGCAGCTTTCACGCTGGGCACAGGAGCGATTGCGTCATCTACAGGACACGATCGGCACCAAAGATCTGGACCGATTGCGTGCGGCGCTGGTGACCATGCTGCCGTCGTTGTCGGTAGAGCCACCGGCGCGTCTGGAGGACGCCGAAGACTTCGGCAAGTGGGAGCAGGCGCTCAGCGAAGTCGCCCTGGTCGGTAGCGCGAATCCGTTCGCGATTACACCGTTCCTGTCGCGGCACGGCAAGGTCGATCAAGATCAGGACGAAGGCGAGGACGAGCGCTTGCCCGACTGGCTGCCGGTCGATGCGGAGGCTGCGCGCGATCCCAAAAAGGACGCCCAGCAGGGGAACGCACGCGAGCCATTCCTCGCCGATCGAGACGAGCTATCTCGTCGCCAGAAGGAAGCCGACGCCAAAGAACAACTGCCCAAGTGGATGTCCATCGATGCGGATGCCCCGGTCGCCGAGCCGGAAGCTGACCGCAAGCCCGACTGGATGCCCATCGAGGCGGATGTCGACCGCGGTGACCAGGACGCACCGTTCCTCGACAAGAAGACCGACGGCGACAAGCGTGCCGTGGCCAGCCTGGCTCGGACCGAAGACGCGGCCACCGAGATAAAGGGCCTCGAAGGCAAAGACGTCGAGGCCAAGACCGGCGACCAGCTCGAGGCCGAGAAAGCCGAAGCCTAGCAGCTCAAAGAAGCCAAGGCCAAGGACGCTCAGGGCAAGGACGCGAAGGCGAAAGACGCCAAGGCCAAGCTCAAGAAGAAGAAGAAGGGCGCCGGCAAAAAGGATCTCAAGAAGCTGGCCGGAAAACGCGGCCTCAAGGGCGAAGGCGAAGAGGGCGAAGAGGGCGAAGGCAAAGAGGGCAAGGGCGAGCGCGAGGACGCCAAGGGTGACAAGCCAGACGCCAAGGAAGCCGACGAGGAAGAGGCCAAGGAGATCAGCGAGGGTTCTGCAGACGGTGACGTAGCTCCGGTCGAGGAGCGCCAGGAGGTGCTACCGGCTCTCGAGTTGCCGCCGCTGGTGGTCACCAACGAGAACCAGTCGCAGGAGTATCAGGAGCAGCACGGCATGGCGCCGCAGGCGCATCACCAGTTGGTGAAGCAAAGCCTCGGCCAGGTAGAGGCGGGGCTCAAGGGCGCGCACTCGGAAGTTCAAAAGCACGAGCGACAGGTGTCGACTGCGCTGCAGAACATGACCCAGTCCCAGCAAGCCAGCCTGAACTCCGCGGTGACCGGCGCCGAGGCGGGTATCCAGACGACGTTCAATCAGGCGCGCGCTGACGCCGAGGTGGCACCGCAGCAAGCCATGGAAACGGTGGAGGAAGCCGGCAAGGCCGCGTCGGGCGGTATCGCCGGTATCGCCGGTGGCCTGCACGCGTCGATCGATGGCGCATACACCGCTGCCATGGGCCAGCTCAATGGGGTCAAGACCCACGGCCATTCTATCTGCGACGCCGAGTTCGACGCAGCCGCGGGCAAGATGACCGCGGCGGGAACTTCCAGCGCGACCGCCGCAAATGCCAAAGCCAAAGCCCTCGAGAGCGTGTTCTCGGTGGTCGGTGGTTGGGAAGGGCTCAAGAACGTCCACTACAAGGCGGCCATCGACAAGGTCAAGGCGAAGCTGTCGGCGTCGTTTCCCAAGAGTGCTGCGGCCGCTGCCAAGGCGACCAAGGGCGCCAAGCCTCAGGGCAAAAAAGCCGTCGACGCGTTGATCAAAGGCCAGGCCAAGGCCCTCGCTGGTGCTCGGGATTCGGCCAAAAAATCGGTGTCGTCGTCCAAGCAGTCATCGATGAACAAGGTCGGCACGACCAAGAAGAAGGCCAAAGAGACCATCGATGACGCCAAGCAGACCAACGTCGACATGTTGCAGTCGTCGGAGAAGGCGTCGCTGGTTCAGATGCGCTCGATGGGCAAGAGCGTCAACAAGTCGGTGCGCAGCACTGGCAACATGCTGCGCCGCAACCTGATGACCGTCGGCAGCCAGTTGGGTAAGCACTACGTGCGCGAGGCCAAAGGCCTCGAAGACGGCATGAAGAAACAGGGCGGGACCAAGGCCGAGGGACTCAACGGCATGCAGTCGCGGTTGCAGGAAACTCCTCAGCGTTTTGCCGCGACCAAGGAAGAACACAAGCTCAAGCTCAGCGAGATCGAGCAGCAGGCGAACACCCAGCTGAACACCACCACCATGTCGCAGATGCAGATGCTGCAGCAGACGGTGATGACGCGCCAGCAAGACGCCGACCGCCGGCGGGTTCAAGCCGCGACGGATATCGCCAAGACCGGTGACGACTCGGCAAAGAGCCTGGAGAAGATGGCCTCGGGCTACTCCCAGAGCGCGAGTGGCTCGCTCACCAGCTTCCAGCAGTCGTCGTCGAAAATCATCGCCAGCGCGCGCAAGGGCGTGGAGAAGACCCGCGATGGCCTGAAGAAGTCATTGAAGACCTCGATCAAGAAGCTCGAGGATGCGTTCAAAAAGAGCATCAAGGGCATGAAGGGCATGGTCGAGAAGGCCGGCAAGCCAGGCTACTCGAAGGCCCGCAGCAAGGTCATGGGCAAGGTCACCGCCGCCAAGAGCGCCATGGTGGTGTGCGGCACCAACGAGGGGCCACTGATGAACGCCCTGTCGGGGATGAGCGGCGCGGAGCTGTCCGCGTTCAAAGAGGAGTATCCCAGCATTCACTCGGACATCGCGTCCGAGCTGTCCGGCAAAGATCTGGCCGAAGCCCAGGCTCACTTGTCGGGCAACAAGGTCAAGGCGGCGCTGGCGGCCCTCGACAACGCCGCGGGCTTCTGGGGCGACGACGAGGCCAAGATCGAAAAGGTCCTGCGCGACATGAGTCCCGAGGACCTGGCCGCGATGAAGGATCTGGCGAAGAAGGACACGCCGGAGGGGCGCAAGGCCAAGGCGATTCTGGACAAGTGCAAAGACAACCTGGGCGGACACGACAAGCAAGTGTTCGACGCGCTCATGGATGGCGACAAAGTCGGCGCAGACGCGATTCGTCTGCACGAAGCCATGGACGGTTGGGGCACCGACGAGGACAAGGTCTACGAGATCATGGAGCGCCACTCGGGCTCCGCCAAGGATCGCCAGGCCCTGGCCGAGAAGTTCAAAGGCTACTGCCAGAAGCACGACAAGGCGCTGGTCCAAAAATGTGAAGCCGATCCGCTCAAGGCGATGATCGACGAGGACTTCGATACCAGCGATCCGAGCGACGCGGACGCTAACCTGGCGGTCGCCCTTCACGAAGGCGACGCGGTCGGCGCAACCGCAGCCAAGCTGGAGCGCGCGGCCGATGGCATGGGCACCAACGAGCAGGCGATGTTCGACGCGCTCAAGGACCCCAATCTCAATCCTCCGGGGCTCGACTCGAAAGATCCGAAGGTTCGCGCCGCGGCGCAGAAGACCCAGAAGGCCGCCCAGGAGAAACGCGCGGCGGTGCAGAAGGTCTACAAGGAAAAGTACGGTCGCTCGATCGACGAAATGATCACCGACGAAATGGGCGACGTCAACGACAAGAGCAACTACGAAGCTCACGTCGCCAAGGACTTTCTGGATACCGGTAACGTCGACCCCGCGCTAGCGGTCAAGTACGCCACCGACGGCCCGGGTACCAACGAAAAGTTCATCAAGGACGCCCTGCGCGGCAAATCGAAGGCCGAGGTCGACAAGATCCGCAAGGACTACGCCGACAAGTACGGCGGCAGCCTCGACCGCGATATCGCCGAAGACACCAGCGGCCACGAAGGCCTCGACATGGACATCATGTTGATGGGCAAGCCCGAGACGCCCGAGGACTTCATGCGCATCGCCAACAAGCGGCGCGAGTTCCAGCTGGGCGAGGGCTCCGGACTGATGACCGATACGGCGGCGGCCAAACAGCTCGACGCCAACCACGCGAAGATGAAGGAGCTGTACGACAACTTCGACTGGGAGAACGCGTCGCCTGAGGAGAAGGCGGCGAAGATGGACGAGCTCGAAATGGCGGGCATGCGTGTCGAGTCCGCCGATTCGGTGTTCGATGCGGAGAAGGCTGATATCGCCGACAACGTCGCGACCGGTATCGCCGCGGTCGGCGCCATCGCCGCGACGATCGCAACCGGTGGCGGGGCTGGGCCGTTGGCTCTCGCGCTGCTCGCCGGCGGCTTCGGCGGCGCTTCCATGGCGGCCAAGTACGCCATCAAGGGCAACTCCTACGGTTGGGAAGAGGCCGGGGTAGACCTGGCGATGACGGCTCTGGACATGGCCACGGCGGGCCTCGGCGCCAAGGGCGGTGGCATCGCAAAGTTCGCCGAGGGCGCGGTCAAGAACATCGCCGGGCCCATGGCCAAGAAGGTTCTGGAAGGCGTGGTCAAGCAAGGCATTCTCGGAGCCATCGGCGGCCTCGGTCGCGGCCTGGCCAACGAGAAGGCCTGGGACGACGGCCTGGGTGGCGCGCTGCTCAGCGGACTCCAAGGCGCCGCGCTCGGTGCCGGCTCGGGCGCGGTCACGGGGGCTCTGGGTGGCTTCCTCGACGGCAAGTTCGGCGACCCCAGCACCCTGCTGCAACAGATGGTGCGCGAGGGCGGCGAGGAAGCATTCGACGAGATCATCCAGGTGTTGGCCAACCCGGACAGCTACAAAGGTGACATCAACGACTTGCTGGGCAAGTTGGGTGTGGCCGGGCTCAAGGGCGCTGGCATGGGTATGGTCAAGGGAGCGGCCGGGCACGGCGCGGGCAAGTGGAAGGAAAAACGCGACAACGCCAAGCTCGAGACCCACGACATCGGTGATGGTGAGACCGTCAAGGTCGATCCGGAATCGGTGGACGCCAACAAGATCATCGACGTCGGCGATAGCGACACCGACACGACCAAGACCGAAAGCGTGGACGTCGATCCAGACGCGATCGATATGAAGCCGGTCATCCCCGTAGGTGACGACGAGGGCTTCGCGGTACCCAAGACGGGAGACGACGAAGCGCCGGATACCAAGCGCCCCGGTGATCTCGATAGCGACGCGGATGCATCCAAGCAGAAGCAGGGCGACATCGTCGAGCACCCGACCGGCGTGAAGTTCGACGACGAGGCGGTGGATGTCGGTTACGTGATCGATGTCGGTGATAGCAGTGGCGGCGGTAGCAAGAAGAACAAGCCGGCCGGTGGCGATGCCGATGGTGGCAAGACCAAGACCGGCGACACCGATGGCGGCAAAACCAAAACCGGCGACACCGACGGCGGCAAGACCAAGACTGGCGACACCGATACCGATGGTGGCAAAACCAAAACCGGCGACACCGACACGGAAGGTGCCGTGCCGAAAAAGCCCGGCGACACCGAAGATATCGGCACCTCCGATACGATTCCGCCTCCAGAGGCGGCCGGGCCCGAGGCGAAGGCCAAGCAGGTCGCGGATGCCCTGGGCATCAAGCGTCCGCACTTCGACGGCAAGAACGTGTGGGACCTCGATACCGGTCGGATCTATGACCAGAACGGCCGCTGGATCGTCACGGTCGAGTACAACCCGAAGACGGGTAAGTGGGACAACGTCGCCTCGAACGACCAACCGTGGAAGCCTGTCGGCGATCAGCCGAACCCGGATGCGGTAGACGTGGATCAGGTTCTGCCGCCGCCGCCAGGACTCGAGAAGGTCGCGAATCCCGAGCCGGTGATGCCCGGCACCCAGAAGCGCGACGCGTACGGCGTGGAAATTGTCGGCGACAATGTATCCAAGAGCGCGCTCGACGCAGCGGAGAAGGTGCTGCACTACACGCTCATCGCCAACCCGGAGCTGGCCCAGCGACTAAAGGACCAGGGCGCGCAGATCATCATCATTCCGCGCGACGGCGACCTCACGGACCAGAGCCGGTTCGCCGACCTTAAAGGCCAACAGATGGGCGACGACCGCCCCTGGGACGCCCTACGCGGCGTGTTCCATCCAGGTGAGGACGGCGGTCGGCCGATCATGTACGTGGGTGAGGAGAGCTTGATCCACATCCCCAAGGGCAAGAGCAAGTACGACGGATACGAAGACGGTTACAACGTCGGCATTCACGAGCTGGCGCACATGGTCCACCTGTCGGGCATGTCGGACGCGGACAACTTCGCCATCAAACAGATGTACCAGGAGCGTATGGGCGTCGATGGCAAGTTCACCGATGCGTACGGCGCGACCAACGAGATGGAGTACTTCGCACAATCAGTCACCGCGTTCTGGGGCACCAACAAGCACCAGGGCCAGAACGGCGCCGAGTGGCTGCGGGTCAACGATCCCAAGATGTACAAGTTCCTCATCGACCACCTGGGCCCGCCCCCGGTGCGCGGTCCGGTGACTCCGAACGGCGGTGATGGAGTGGGCGACACCTTGCCTCCGGCTGCACCACCCTCTAGCGACCATAGGCCCGACTCGACAGGAACCCAGCCGGGTTCGACCACCGACGGATCGGACACCCATGCAGCCCCGCCGACTCCCAAGCCGGCGGATCACACCCAGACCGATCGTCACGCCGACCTGGCCGACCAGCGCGGCACTACCGATGACGTCCTCGCGGACAAGCCGCCGGGATGGACCGGTGCCAAGGAAGCCGAGTATCGCTGGGGACCCGATGCGAAGGCGCCGGAGGGATACAGCTGGCGCTACAACACCAGTGGTGGCGCGCCGATCCTCGTGCGCACCAGCAAGACCAACGTGGACGGTCTCGAGATTCCGCCCAAGCAGTACAACCCGGCGACCAAGACGTTCGACGTGGTCGAGGGAGGCACAACGGGAGAGGCCCGCAAGGTGTTCGACGCGACCTCGTCCGCGGACCAGGTTTACGAGCACCT
>SPJJ01051915.1_pt1 | contig 10287 bp, 10 predicted proteins | sample 3741741 | NCBI WGS metagenome assembly SPJJ01 (sample SAMN10925908, study PRJNA522277) | cold seep metagenome | isolation source: Elba SIP-enriched marine methane seep metagenome, extraction at timepoint T1 | place: Italy: coast of Elba, Mediterranean Sea | collected 2014-05 | reverse complement strand
GGGGACCGCCCAGATGCGGATCTGGGTCTGCCCCGGGTTGGGCTTGGGCATGGGGGATTCCAACCACACCGAGTCGTAGGCGGCGCGGGCTTGCTCGACTGCCGACTCGACGAATACTTCCCGAAAGTCCTCGGGCTCCGGTCGCAGCAGCTCGGCGAGCTCCGGGTCGACGTCCGGCTGCATGAACTTGCGCAGCAGATCCTTGGCCGCGGCCTCGATCTCTTTGACGTTGCTGATGGTCATGCGTTTCCTCCGTCTTCGACGAGCTTGCGCAAAGCGGCAACCTCGGAGTCGTCGAATGGCAGGTTCGACCAGGGTTTGGCCAGGACTTCCGCAGCCGACTGGGGCGACCAGGCGACGTTCGCTACTAGCTGGGCCCGGCGTTTGGCCCCCGAGATGTCTTCTAGTAGCCCCGGTAGCATCTCAGCGGGTACGACCGCTGCGGCATGCCCCACCAGCCAGTCCACGTCTTGCTTCGCCAGCACACCCATGAGCCAGTAGCCTCGTCCAGCGCCGGAATTCGCGCGATAGAGCTCAATGGCCCGATTGTCCTTTTTACCGATGCTCCGGCCCATGGCGACCAGGACCTCCCAGTACAGGTCGGGCTGGTTGATCTTGTGGCCCACCGGCAACACATCGCGAAACAGCGACTCGTTGTCGTCGAGGATCTTGGCGATGGCGTTGGCGCCGAGAATCTCGGCCAGCTCGTCGGACACGGCTACCGCACCTGTGCGGCGTTGCACGTCCGCATCGGTCAGATACGCGGCGACCATCCTGGCCAGGTCCTGCTTGTGTTTGCCGGCGCTGCGCAGAGCCCGGCGCATGCCGTCCTGGGCTTCGTAGTCTCGAGGATCTGCCCAGACCGCGCCGCCCTCTAGCTGCGCGCGAACTTTGGGCTCGAGGTCCTGTAGCTCGGCAAATGCAACCCCCGCGATCTTCATCGCCCGTACCATAACATCGAGCCGGATTGGGTTGGCCGCCGGGGGGCGACAAGGCGCATCGAAGGCGCCAAAAAGCCGGCGGAAATTGCTCCCCGCCGGCCTTGGTGAAGCGTTGTGCGCGAGGGCGCTACTTCTTCTTCGCGCGGCGTTTCGCCGGCTTGTTGAGTGCCTTGTCGATCTTCTCGATCGCTTTGGAATAGGCCTTGGCGCGGCGAGCGAGTCCGCGCATGGCTTTGAGCTCATCGGCGTTCGGCGCCTTGGCGGCCCTGGTCTTCTTCAGCTCTTTGGTGGTCGACGCCAGGTCCTTGGTCACCGTGCGCAGGGCTTTGCGCGTGTCCACGCTGGGCTTCTTCTTCGCACGGGCCGCGGCGAGGCGCTTGCGCTTGGTCAGGGCTGCTTTGCGTTTCGACAGTCGTTTGACGGCCGCTGCGAACTTCTTGTTCGCCTTGGCGCGTGTCGTTACCGCGGCTTCGCCGGCAGCAACTGCCTTGGCGATCTTTTCCATCGCGGTTGCCAGGTCTTTGCCCACAGCGGCAGATTTCGCGACGGTCTTCTTCTTCTTGGCCATCAATTCGTCCTTACGTAAGGTGGTGAAGTAATAGTTCTGCCGGCGGATCATTGGACGAATACGCTCCGCGCGCAACATTTCTGGGCTGGAAGCTGTGGTCGCGTTCGTGTGACCGCTAGTGAAGCGCAGAGATCCGCGGCTCGTCCATGGCGAACGAGTGGTCGAAAATTTCGCGTTCCACAGCCAGCTCACGCTCTCCGGTGGTGGCCTCTGCGCCCAAGAAATCCCGCCACTGGTGATTGCTGCGCGTCGCCTTGCAGTAACGGTTGAACAGGTCGTTGAGCTGCGGAAACAGCGTTTCGGTGGATGTTGGCAGGTCGAAGCCAGCCCGTTCGGCCAGCGTGCCGATCTTGCGAATCACCGAGCCGCCGAACACGAACGCGTCGATGCCGAGCTCGGCCATGTCTTCTTCGAGCAGGGGAATCAGCGCCAGGGCCGGCAAGATCAACCGCAACCTGCGCAATCGGGCCGCCGGATTGAGTTTCTGCCAGCGGCTCAGCGGAAACTCCTTGAGGTAATTGCAGGGCAAGGCGGTGTGCCTCGCCTCGTCGAGATGGAATAGCCGGAGCACCTCGAGACCGGGAAACTCGGACATCTGACCGAAGAAGCCCAGGGCGATGCTCTCCACCACCACGTTCATGCCGAAGAACTTCTCGATGCCTTTGGATTTGTGCACGCTCTCGAGCAGCATGTACTCCCACGCACTTTGGCGGCGAATCGGTACATTGAACGCTTGCAGCAGCTCGCGCAGCACGATGAAGTGCTTGGCCTCTTCGAGTACCTGCATGGTGAGCGCGCTGCGTCCGCCGGTGCTGTTGACCTTGTTGAGCAGATCCGCCGATACCAGCCACGCGTAGGCCTCGCCATGGCCGATGGCCGACAGGATGTTGACGATGGCTTGCTTCTCGCGCTGGGTGTACTCGGCGTCGAGCATGGCGCGATAGGCGGGCATCGAGATGCGCTCGCGGGCAGCCTTTTCTTCGTCGGTGAGCGACCGGGCCGCCATGTCGAGCATGTCGCGTTCGACGTTGGTGCAGTCGCGGAACGGCAGCCACGGGGTGTGCTCCTGGGCTTTCCACAGCAGGCGCAGGCTCTTGTCGTAGTGTTTGGCGCGCAGGTTGTCTTTGGGGCCGCCGATGAACTCGTAGGCCTCGTCGTCGTAGTTGGCTTTGCGACCGCCCAGGCGAAGTTTGGCCATGATGCCGTCGTAGCCCCGCACCAGTGTGTTCAGCACCTCCTCGATCTGTTGGCTGACCTGGGCGGCGCGGACGCTGACTTCGAGCTTGTTGAATTCCATGGCGTCAGGATCTCGTGCCTGGCCAGGTGGCTCACATGACCAGGGTCATGAGCTGCCTGGACTCTTGGTCATGCGACATGTGGGCGGGCGCCCGCGCTGCTGTTACTGCTACTGTCCGGTTCGGCGCGGTCGTGTTTGCGGCGCGCTTCGATGATGTGGCGGGGCGGTGCACGCAGATCGCTGACGATACGGAACCACGACAGCACCTTGAGAATGTAGAACGTCAGGTCGATCTGCCACCAACGAAAGCCCTGCCGGCAGGACACCTGGTAGTAGTGGTGATTGTTGTGCCAGCCCTCGCCCATGGTGAGAATGGCCAGGGTGAGTGTGTTGCGAGACTCATCTTTGGATTCGTAGCGCTGGCGGCCGACAGTGTGCATCATCGAGTTGATGGTGAATGTGCCGTGCCACGAAAGTACGGTTGCGGCGAAGAATCCCCACCACAAGGCGACGGCGCCGAAGGCGAAGTAGGTGATGACGCCCAGGGCGATCGGCACCAGGACGTGGAATTTGTCGAGGAAGCGCAGCTCCGGGTACTTCGCCATGTCTTTGATCTTGTCGTAGTCGGTGGCCTCGAAGTCATCGGCCAAGAACCAGCCCATATGGGCCCACCAGAAGCCGCCCTGTTTCACCGAATGGATGTCGTCGTCCATGTCCGAGCGGCGATGGTGGTGACGGTGGTGGTGCGCCCACCACAGGGGCCCCTTTTGCACGGTCGCGGTCGCGCCCAACGCGAGCAGGAACTGAAACCAGCGCGAGGTCTTGTAACTGCGATGGGAGAAGTAGCGGTGGTACCCGGCGGTCACGAAGAAGATGCGGGCGTAGAACCCGCCGACCAGCCAGGCGACGCCGACCCAGGTGAAGCCGGTCAGCCACAAGCCGACCACGGCGGCGATGTGTACGGCCCAGTATGGGATGGTGCCAATGTTGAAGTAGATCTTTCTCCAACCCGCAGCTTGCGCTTTTTCGATGGCATTCATGACTCCACAAATACCGGAACCGCGGCCCGCGTGATGTCAGAGGTCGAGCACATGTTCGCCACGGCCGTGCCATCAATTGATGAGCGTCATGTGAATGGCGCCGCCAACTGGTGAATCGATTTCGTGACGCTAGAACGGTTCGAGAGCGCCAGCTTTGATCGCCAAACCGGCGGTGCGCGCGCGGAAGTCGGCGAGGTCGCGAAACGGTGATTTGGTCCGCTCGCTGATGATGGCGTCGACCTGTGCCCGGGTCAGTGCGGGCACCAGGGCCAGGATGCGAGGGTCGACCGCGTTGACGTCGAACGACAACGCGAGTTTGCGGCCGAACATGACCAGTCCGACTTTCAACCCCTCGGCGCGCACGCGCAGTACGGCGCCGATTCGTCGCCCCAGTACAGCGACGGATGCGCGCGCGTCGCGCTGCCAGGTCGCCCGCCGCCTCTCGATGCGTTTGATGGCAGCCTTCATGGCGCGGCGGTCCAGCGTAAGACCCGCGTCGTACAACTGGCGCCAAAGGGCCGCGGCGCCGGCGTCGAGCGTGACCCCGCGAGACAGATCGAGAAACACGTCCAGGGCGCGGCGGGCCAACCCGGGGCTCGCCGCGACGACGCCGTGGATGAAGTCCAGAAGGGGCGTGTGGTCGTGCACCCCGTTGGTGGTTTCGGCGTGACGCAGTCCGGCGAACACGTTGCGATAGCGGGGCAACAATGCGTTCAGCGACGTGCAGCCGTCACCCGCGACCAGTTGAAAGACCACCGAGGCAACGAAGCCCTCGGAAGCGACCAACTCGCCAGCGCTGCGCAGCTGCCGGCGATCCCGCGCCGGAGTCAGCTGTAGCTGCAAGTAGCTGCGGCTGGGCCCCGCTGTGGCTGCCGCGAACGCGTACAGGCCGTCGCGCACCTGCTGGTAGCGAGCGAAGGTTTGGGCGTAGGTCATCAAGTCCCGGGCCGCCGCGTAGTACTCCGAGCGCAGTGCGCTGCGCTTGGTCCTACCGTGATTGAGTCTGCCGCGATCGTAGAACGCGCGCGTTTGCGGATCCCGCCCACAGTGGGCGTTGACCGTTTCCAGGTGGATGGCGAACCCCTCGTTGAATGCCGTGCGCCGGTCGGTGATCGCCGAGGTGCTGTGGGGAATCGGCGCGACACTATGATCCACCGCGCTCCCCTTGGCGGCTCCGGTTAGAAGAGCGTGAATCGCGTGCCCGGTTTCATGGAGTAGCGTCGACCGAAACGTGCGGGGCCGCTCGGCGAGGATCAGGTACGGTGTGTGCTCGTGCACGTGCCGCCGACCCGTGGAGTCGACCGTCACGAAGCCCTGCTTGGCGTAATTGCCACCGGGTTCCACCGCGATGTGCAGCACGGGACGTCCCGGTTTGCGCTGTAGGCGCCACGCCTCGGCGTATAGGGCCAGGGCGAATCGAGCGGGTTCGTTTGCGGCCAGCGCGGTGAGCTTGGCGATTCGCCGTGGCGCCACGATGCGCTGCCACACCCGCGGCTTGTTGCGGAGCTTGGGCTCGCCCGCGGCGGGTGTCATGAACACGAGCCGGGTGGCAGCTGGTCCAGTCGCCCCGGATTTCGAGGGTTTGGTTGGGCCGGTGTTGGCGGTTGGCGCCGGTGGAGTCGTGGCACAGGCCAGCGCGAGCAAAGGGGTAACGGCAAGGAGCTTGTGCATGGCTTGCGGACGGTACCGCTGCCGATCCGCCAAAATTCCCGCTCGCGCTACCTGGGCACCGTGTAGTGACGGGCTGCTGCGAGCTGTTTCCACAGTTCGGGCTGAAAGTCGGGATGCGCCACGGAAATCAACGCTTCACCTCGTTCGCGCAGGCTCATGCCATGGAGATTGACCGAGCCGAACTCGGTGACGACCCAGTGGATATGCCCTCGGGTGGTGACCACACCCGCGCCGGGCTTGAGCACCGGCGTAATCCGCGACAGGGTGCCCCGCTTGGCGGTGGACGGCAGCGCGATGATCGGTTTGCCACCCTCGGATAACGCCGCGCCACGGATGAAGTCCATCTGGCCGCCGATGCCGGAGTAGATACGATGGCCGATGGAGTCGGCGCAGACCTGGCCGGTGAGATCCACTTCCAGCGCGGAATTGATGGCGACCACTTTGGGGTTGGTCTTGATCCTGGCCGGGTCGTTGGTGTGGTTGCACGGGTAGAACTCGACCATCAAGTTGTCGTCGATGAAGTCGTAGAGGCGCTGGGTGCCGGCGGCGAAGCTGGTAACCGTGCGTCCCGGGTGCACCTTTTTTTGCCGGTTGGTGATCACGCCGCCTTCGATCAGATCGATCACCCGATCGGAGAACATCTCGCTGTGGACGCCCAACTCGTGTTTGTTGCCCAGACGAGCCAGGGCCGCGTCGGGGATCGCGCCGATGCCCATCTGCAACGTCGAACCGTCTTCGACGAGGTGGGCGATCAGCTCGCCGATACGCGCCTCCACCTCGGTTTCGGGGCCGCCTGGATGTTCGATCAGCGGCCGGTCGCTGCGCATGAATCCATGCACGCGAGAAAATGCGATCGCGCTATCGCCTGTCGTTCGCGGCATTCTGAGATTGATCTCGGCGAACAGTTTACGCGCGTGCTTGGCCGCAGCCAGAGCCGTATCGATCGATGGCCCCAGGGTGCAGTTGCCGTGTTTGTCCGGCGGCGACAGCTGCAACAGCGCGACGTCGAGGTCGATGCGTCGGCTTTCGAACAGCGCTGGGATATCGGACAAGAACACCGGAATGAAGTCGGCCCGGCCGTCTGCGATGGGCCGGCGCAAGCTCGGCCCGGTGAAAAACGAGTTGGAGTGTAGGCGGCCGGCGCACTCGGGCTCGGCGAACGGTGCGGGCCCGGCGGTGTGGAGGTGGTAAAGCTGCACACCTTCCAGGTCGGTGCGGCGTGCCAGTGCTTCGAGCAGTGGAGTCGGTGTGGCCGCAGCTCCATGCACGAAGACGCGCTCTCCGTTGTTGATGTGTGCGACCAGCTCGTCGGCGGTCTGTGCTTCGGCTTCCCAGTTGTGTGTGTTCGGCATCGCTCAATCTCGTCTGACGTCTGCGTCAGTGTAACCGCGCACGTTTCACGATCACGTGCCAACGTGCGCGGTTGTGAGCTGAAGCGAATTCTCGCCGGCTAGCGGACCTTGCGCGGGAACCGTAGTCGGTTGGACTGGTTGATCATCCGGTTGTACTTGGCGATTACCGCCGGGAACGTGCCCTTGACGTAGGTCGCACCGCGGTCGAGTTGTTTCTGCTGATACTTGCTCAGCGGCTTGTTGGTCTTGATGCGCTCGATCAGCTGGTCCACGGCTTTCTGATAATCCGAGGCGGCGCGCTGAAACCGGCGATAGCCGAACGTACTTGCCACTGAGCGGTTCCTCTCGGTGAGCTCGGTGATTCGGCTCACGCTCTCGCCGAGCTTGGTGGCGGATCGTTCCATCGCCAGGACGTCGGGCTGCTTGCTGCGCATCTGAGCGCGCAGCACGGCGAGGGTCGCTTTGGCATCGATGAGCTCACGCTGGCGCCAGTAGCGCATGCGCTTGCCGTACTTGCGGCGGATCTTCTTGAGCTGCTTGGCGGCGCGGGCGTCGTTGCGTTTGGTGACGAAGTTGCGGATGTAGCGGTCGGCGTCGATATACGCCGCCCAGGCGCGAACCAACTTGCCATGCAGGGCGCGGGCTTTGGCGCAGTTGTCTTTCTTGTGGCCTCGACGTCGGTAATACATGGAGGCTTCGCGCTGTAGGTCCCACAAGGCACCCAGTGCCTGCGCCATCTGTCTGGCCTTCTTGTCCAACTTGCCGAGGCGTGGCCGTTGGCGGGCAACCTTCATCAGATCGCGGGCGACGTTCTTGGTATAGCCGGGCGAGCGAACGCCGCGAACCCGTGGCTCGGTGCAGGTCGGACCGGTCTTGAAGTTGGTGACCCAGCGGCTGTAGTCTGCGCGGGCTTTGAACACCGACGACGCGGCCGTATTGATCACGTACACGTAGTGGCCGATTTTGCCCTCCTTGCCGCGAACGCGTCGGCGGGCGTCGGCGGTGGAGGTGGAGGCGATGACGAACAGAAAAGCGCTGGCGACCAGCAGATGATTTCTCATGAGTATGTTGGCTCCTCGGGGTAGGTGGCTGCGATTCCGAGAGCAGCGATCGTGCCAACCCGCAGGTTGGCGGCGGTGTCATGATTCCGAACACTTTGGCCTGCACCGGCGCACGGGGCGCTGCCCTTCAAGGGTAGGAGGTGGCGTCGAGGGAAACGTGACGCCTAATCGCGGACTGTCCGGCCGACGGTCGCAGTTGAGCTTCGACATGCGGCAAGCAAGCGTTGTGCGTAGTTAGCGCTGGCACTGGAGTTGCTCTTACAGCGGGCATCAACCACGAAAGGTCTGCCATGTCCAACAGCTCCGCCGTCTCCGACGCTCCGTCTCGAATTCACCTCACCAGTGCGATTGGCCTCGGCCTCGTCGCCGCTACCGTCGCCGGTTGTTTTCTGCCATGGATCAGCCCACTCGGTTTGCGCGGCGCCGAGTTCATCGCTGGTGAGCCGACGATAGGCTGGATCGTTGTATTGCTGGCGCTGATTCCCGCGCTGGTGTTCGTGCGGGGCTTGCGCAAAGGGGGCCTGGGCCGCTGGTCCACCCTGGGCGTTCTTCCCCCGGCGGCTGGCTCCGCCGCTGTCGGCTGGTCCATGTACTCCGATTTCGGCGAGCCCCTGCGCCCGGGCATCGGTCTGTATATCGTGCTCGCCGCCTCCGTGGGGCTGGCGCTGTTGTCGGCGTATCAGCTCGTCGCCGGCCGTCGCTCGCGTTAGCCGCTACTTCTTGTCGGCGGGCTTCTTATCGTCCGCCGGCTTTTTGTCGTCCGGCTTTTTGTCGCCCGCCGGCTTTTTGTCGTCGGCGGGCTTCTTATCGTCCGGCTTCTTGTCATCCGCCGGCTTCTTGTCATCCGCCGGCTTCTTATCGTCGGCGGGCTTCTTGTCGTCCGGCTTCTTGTCGTCCGGCTTCTTGTCGTCGTCGGGCTTCTTGTCGTCGGGCTTCTTGTCCGCGGACGCCTCACTCGCTGCCGGTGTGGGCGCGGCGGCCGGCTTGGGCTCTTGCTTCGCCGCCGGCGCAGCGCCTCCGCTCAGCTCGGCCAGGTACGCTTGCACGTTTTCTACCCCGGTTTCGAATTCGCCGAGACTAACGCTGACCCGGGCCACCTCTTCGGGGCTGTACGTGGCCTTGTCGCCCAGCCCGGACTCGGATAATGCCCGGTCGAGGACGAAACGCGCCGAGTGGTAGTCGAAGCGATACTCCAACACTGCGATCAACTGGTCTTTGCTGACGGCCATGGCGCATCATTGCGCAGACGGGTCGCGGGCCCAAGGCTCGCGCACGGCGATCTTTGCGCCGGGCCACTTTCGTGCCCGGGGACGACCGCGCGTTAGCGCGGCGGGTGCCAGACCGCGGGAGTGACCGGCGTTTTATTGACCATTTTCAGCAGCATGATCAGCACTTCGTCCTCGGGTTTTTTGAACTGCTTGATCGTCTGACGAAGGGCGGGTTCGGCCAACTTGATCAGTGGCGTGAGCTGGAGGCGCCACGTCCCGCGTTCCTTGATGAACGACCAGTTCATGGGGGTGGGCCTGCCTTTGTGCAGCATCGTCGCAAGGGCTTGGCTGCCCCGCACTCGCACGTTGCCGATCGCGCCCCGGCGTACGCCGCCGGCGCCCACCATGCCCTGGTCTACAGCGGCGATGAACACAGACCGCGCGGTCATCCCGCGTAGTTTCTTGCCGAACCGGGCCCGCAGCGACAGCACCATCAGCTTGTCCATCAGTCCCATATTCTTGACGGTCGTCTTTGGTGCCCGCAGGGCGTCGCGACGCATTCGCGCGTAGTACGCCAACGTCTTGGCGTCTACAACCGCCACCGCCGCCTTGCCGTTCTTGGCCAGCACGGCCGCTTTGTAGCGGTTGAACGTGGCTTTGATCGCGCTTTCGTCGTCCCCCGCAGCTGCGGGGGCGGGGAGTACGCCGACCGCCGCCGCGCACATCACTGCCAGAAGGAGCCGCTTCATGGCGCTTATTAGCACGTCTGTGTCGCTGCGGGGAACTAGATCCACCGGCGCGTACGGGCGCGATATGCGTCGTACGCTGGGCCGAATTGGCGCTGCATCGCCCGCTCTTCGAACTGGATGTACCAGCGGTCGGTCACGATGCCGAACGCGGCGACCGCGAACAGTGGTGAGGTGCTGCCGAGCACACCGGCGAGCCCGAGCAACGCCGTAGCGAAGCCCAGGTACATGGGATTGCGCGTGTAGCGAAACCAGCCATCCGTCACCAGCACATCGGGTTCGTCGAACGTCTTGATGTTGGTGCCGGCGCGATTGAACGAGCGGGCAGCGGCGGTCGTCATGACCAGGCCAAACACGAGCATGGCCAGGCCGACCAGGTTCGCGGGGAACGGCATCACGCGAGGCCCTGGTACGGCGAAGTGGAGCACGACCATCACGTTGATCGAGATCAGGAACAGGACGG
>SPJJ01019172.1_pt1 | contig 10289 bp, 9 predicted proteins | sample 3741741 | NCBI WGS metagenome assembly SPJJ01 (sample SAMN10925908, study PRJNA522277) | cold seep metagenome | isolation source: Elba SIP-enriched marine methane seep metagenome, extraction at timepoint T1 | place: Italy: coast of Elba, Mediterranean Sea | collected 2014-05 | reverse complement strand
GTCCGTCTGGGGCTCGTCAGCGCGGCCCGCGCCGACACCTGGTGGTCGTACTCCGATGAAGAGGAGTCGGTGCACAACGCGGTGCAGGCCCTCAGCGAGGTTCTGCTAAACAGCGGACTGCATTGGCTAGAGACTGAGAGCAGCCAGGATGCCTTTTTGCGCCACGCGGAGGTCCGCCTGGAGCGCTCCAAGAGCAAGCGGCACCCCAAGGGTTGCTTCTCGGAGTTGAGGGTGATGGCCGCGGTCTGCGCCTGGAACGATGACCTTCGAGCCGCGCGACGCTACCTCGATCGGGCAAGTAAGCTGTGGGAGGAAGAGCAGGCGCGCTTGCAGGCGGCACGCCGGGTCTATCGGGACCGGCACGCCTCGCCGCCCGAGGACCTCGCCGAGGTCCCCGACCTGCTCGCAGAGCTTCGGGCGATCATTTCGCCCACCACGGACGGCTCTCCTTTTTCGGCGGCGCAGGCTGCGCGCGCGCGGCGCTCGAAGTCCGCGCAGCCCGAATCCTCTCCTGAGGAATGATCATGAACCGGTCTGTGTCCCAGGCCACAACCCGTGAGTAGCCCAGTAGGCGCGCACGCCGGTCGAAGACCGGCATGCCCCGGGTCAGCTTGAGGTCGATGCGCGGAAAGCCTTGGTACTCTTGCAGCGTGCCCAAGTGGGTCAGCACGCCTTGGGAGACGCCGGATAGGCCCAGGGTCGACACGAGCGCGAAGACCGCCATGTCGACGGAGCGCTCCGTCTTGGCTACGACGCCGGCGACCGGGAAGAGCCCCAGCGACTGCAAGGCAACTTTCGGCTCAAGAATCGCGACGCGGCGTTCATGATCAAGCAGGATAACCTGCGCCGGCCCTCGGCCTTTCGGCCCGACGACGGTCACCTCGGTGGCGCCTTGCAGAAGATGGCTGAGGCAGACAATGCGGCGTGCACTGAGCACGACGCCATACCCAGTGCGCGGATTCTCTCCCCAGACCGAATTGTTGGCGTCGTCCACCTTGATCTCAAGGGAGGGCACATGCAGCAGCAGGCGCTTGGCCATCGCCTCCTGGTCTGCGGTGCTCATCGGGTCATAGACCCGATCGGTATCGAGGGCGGGCGGCGCGGCCCCGACGATGAGGCCCGCGCACAGGGCGAGGCCCAGTCGCTTCATCGTTGTTTGCTCTCTTGGCCGAGCGGCACGAGGGTGCCGCGGTCCCGGACCAAGGGCACGTTCGCGGGCAAGTTGTCCGGCACTTCGCGGATGACCTCGTCGGGGCGCATGACGACGACCGCGTCATTGGGGATCTCGCGGCCCGGCTGGATCAGCACCTTGGCAGCCACCTTCGCGCGGTGGCCGACGACGGAGCCCACGAAGGCGCGCTCGCTACTCACCAGTGCGCCGCCCTTGTTGACGCGCACATGACCCACGAACTTGGCGTCGACGAAGGAGGCCCAGACGTTGAGGTAGGCGCCGCGCCCTACGAGGCTGACCTGGAGCTTGAAGTTACCCACCGTGGCCTCAGGGTAGATGACGTCGCTCACCAGGAAGCTATTCGTGGTGATGAGGCAGTCCTGGCCGACCACGGTATTGAGCAGTACCGCGTGGTCCTCGATGATGGCGCCGTCACCCACAATGGAGTTGCGCACGGTGGCGTTGGCCCCGATCTGCACGTTATCGCCCAAGATCGAGGCGCTGACGGAGGCGCTGGGGTGCACATCGCACCCCCGACCGGTGGCGACCATGCGGTCCATGAGCTTGTGCCGGTTGAGGCTGAAGGTCGTCATGACCCGCCACACGGCCCAAAGCGGGCGCCGCCGAAGCAGGTCCATCCAGCGGATGCCAAAGGCTATCTGGTTGAGCCACAGGATGTGCAGCCAGTGGGTGATCGAGACCACGACGGTGGAGGTGACCGGGTAGCGCAGGGTGCGGCGCTCGCCCTCGCCGATGGTGGGCAGGGGCACATCGGCGACGATCTCTCGCTTTTCGACCTCCAGCGGGTGGGCCTCAGCCTTCAGCGCCTGCATCCACGCTTCGGGGTCATCACTCAAAGGCGCGGGGAGGTCTGCGCCGTCCACCCTCAGCACATCGTGCACGACGAGTGCGTCGTGCCGCAAGAGGTCTTGCAGCGGCAGAGTATACTCCACCGATGCGTTGACCTTCAAAGCTAAGGCGGCGGGGCGGGCTGCCGCGCGGCTGGCTTTGAGGAAGTCTCGGGCCGCCTTGTTAGAGATGTAGACCCGGTCCAGTAAGAGCAAGACAGGTTGACCCTTGGGGGCGCTCAGGACGGCCTCATGAGCCTGCGCTGGGGTCTGCGCACGGACCACCTCAAAGCGTAGGCCCCGAGCGAAGGCCTCGTCTTGGGTCTCGGCGATACTGGTACCGGTGAACAGCGCGTCCTTGGCTGGCTCGTTGAAGGGCGAGATCAGCTCGGGGCAGTGCAGGAAGACGGCGCGCCCTTTCATGACGGGTAGCCTGCGTTGAGGGGCATTGGGGGGCAAGTTGTCTTCACTGGGGCACCATCAGGGGTTCAGTCTGGTGAAAGCGGGTGTAGTCGAAGATGCGCTGCCCGTCGGGGCCGGCGCTGACCACATCAACGAAGCGCTGGTCGAATATGAGATCGGAGTGATTGTACGCGTGGCGGGCGTGCACCGTGGCCGCGAGCGTATCGTCGGTGCCCGATAACACCGCCAAGAAGGAGGCGTTGATATCTTCCAGCCCCTGCCGATCCAGTCCGTGCAGGGGGCTGCTTTCGTCGATCGTATGAAAGGCGGTCCAGCCCAGCGCGAAGATGGGGCTTCGGGACCGGGTCAGCGGCAGGTCCTCGAAGCGGCGCAGGTACTCGCCTTCTTCCGTGGTGTAGTCCCGCAGCAAAGAGACTCTGAGGCTCGCCTCCACGACTTGGTTGGCGCGCTCGTTCGCTACACGGAACATGAATACGCGTTTACCGTCGAACGTGGTGATCAGCGCAGGGTTGGAAAACAGGACGCGCGCGGAGGGGATGGCGAACTTGGCGAAGACCAGCCCGGTGGTCAGGGCCGTGATCAGCATGTCCATCAGGGCTTCGAGGGTCACCAGCGCGTGCGCGTATGGGGTCATAGGGCTCATCGCGCCGTAGCCGATGGTCGACAGCGTCTGGACCGAGAAGAAGAAGCAGGGCCAAAAGGCCCCGGGTTCGGCGCCCTGGATGCAATCGCCACCCAGCATATATAGGGCCGCAAACAGGGCATTGCACAGCAGCCACACCCCGGCCATGACGGCCAACAGCCGCGGCCAGGAGGCTCGATGAAAGGCGTGATACAGATCGCGCGAGACCCGCCGAGGGATGCCCCGGCGCTGCACCCTCAGGGTGCCATCGCGGCGAATAGCGGCCGGCGGTGGCATAGCCTTCACGGGGTCTGCACCAGCTCCTCCGGCTCATACTCCGGATCCACCTCTGTCGTGGGCACCAAGGCTCCATCGTACCAACAGCCGGCCACGCCCTCAGCAATGCGCGGATCGATGCGCAACACACCTTCCTCTTTTCGCATCACCACCGTGGTGCGGTTGGGCAGGGCCCGCCCCGGAGCGACGATGGTGCGCGCGCCCAATACGGAGCCATGACCTGCGCAGCCGCCCAGCACTGTGCGTCCTGTGGGCTCTTCCTTTCCGCGATGCCGCACCGTGATCTGCTCGCCGAGCTCATCTTTCCAGAAGATCACTCCGGTCGTTACGAAGACCTGCTTGCCCAGCAAGCTGTCCTGCAAAAGAAGGTTCGTCAGGGTGCCGCCGCCGCCTGCCACCATGTACTCAAAGTTGGCGTCGGCCAGGGTATGGGTCTGAGGCCCGAGCACGGAGTGTGCGACCTTGGTGAAGTCGGACAACCGGCTCTGTGCGCCGATGTAGCTGTTACGGATGACACACTGGGCGCCCACCTCGGCGCCCTCGGCGATCACGGCGCCTTCGAGGTACGCCGAGGGGTGCACGTCCGCGCCCTTTTCGATGATGCTGGGAGCGCGGCCACCCGGGCTGCGCCGACGCCGGCCCTCGGCGCGGGCCAGCAGGTTGGGCACCAACAATGGGGCGCCCCACAGCAGATGCACCCAATGTTCAAAGTGCATCGCGAAGGCGCCGTCGCAGACGATCGGTATGCGGTGGGGCCCGGGTCCAAAGCGGGGCAGGGCGCGCCAGCGTACGGCGGGCTCGAGGGGCACGAGCACCACCTCGGCATTCGCGCGCAGGGCGGCCAGGTCGTCGTCAGGGGCCGCGTCGATGAAAATGTCGTACACGAGGCGGTCCTCGAGTCTTTGAACGCTGGACACCGCCACCAGGCTCTCGAGGGCAGCGTGCCTGGGTAGGGCGAGCCGGCAAGGCCGCTGGCCGGACGCCCTTGCCGCGAAGGCCTTGAGCACCGTCGCGGTGGCGAAGGCATAGTCCGCGACCGTGAGGCGCTCGGCGTCGATGCCGCTGGCCGCCAGCTCCTGGCTGCGCAAGGTCGCCAGGTCCGCGCCACACATCGCGACCTGAGCCACCGGGTCGCCGAAGGGCTCGATCAGGGTCTGCTGCTCAAGGACCCGCATGCAGTGCAGGCGACCACGGGGCCCGCAGCGGGTCAATCCGTGGCGAGGGCGCGAAGCTGCTGCATCACAACCTCTAGGCCCTGCGGCCAGGACCACGCGGAGCGCAGGTACGCCTGCACGGCCTCGATCTGGCTTTCACGGATGGGCGGGGCGGCAGCGAGCGCCTTGAGCCGATCGGCCAGGGCCTGCACTTGGCCGGGCGCAAAGCTCAGATGCTCAGGCAGGGGCAGGGTAGGCACCAGGCCCGTCTGGGAGGCGAGCACGGGCACCCCAGCTGCCCAGGCTTCGGCGACGGCGAGGCCGAAGGTCTCGCCGCGCGAAGGGTGGATCACCAGATCGTGGGCCCGCACGGTCGCGGCGTAGTCCTGTACGCGCCCCAACGACACGAAGTGTTGCCCGGGTACCGAAGGCGGGGCCTGCCCGGTAAAGGCCCAGGTACACCGCGGAAGCTCGGTGCCCACCGCATCCAGCGCCGCGCAGAGGTCTGGCCAGCCCTTGTCGGGGTGGGGGCTGCCCGCCACCAAGATCTTTGGGCCCAGGCCCGAAGGCGGCGGCTGGGCGGGCGAGAACTCGCTGGGCAACAGGCCCTCCGAGAAGGTTGGGGCCTCATGCAGCAGCTGCGGTTCGCGCTGGGGCGTCTTTGGGCCCCGAACCACCAAGCGAAGGGCCGCCTGGTGACAGGCGTACTTGCGAAGATCGCGCGCGCTTGCGCCGTAGGAGCGCAGCACAACCGCCCAGGGGCGCTGAACCTCGCGGGACAGGGCCTGGGCCAGCAGGCCCTCCGGGTGGTCATTGGCGATGATCAGCTGGGGGTGGGGGATGAGCGCCCGGGCTCTGCGCGCGAAAGCCCGGTTGCCGCCCAGCCGAGCGGTCAGGGCGCGGCTGCTGACAAAGGGCGATACCGTCACGGGCACGCCCTCGGCGCGCAGCGCCTCGCAGAGCCAGCCTTCTTGCCCGCAGAGCACGTGCGGGCTGAGCCCAGCCCAAGCGCCGCTGCGCAGCCAGCGATGCAGGGAGACCTGCGCGCCGGCTTTGTGCGCGCGACGCTGCAGGATGAGGCAGGTAGGCGCCACAGCTCACAGCCCTAACAAGAAAAACGGCGCCAAGGCAGAGCCTGGGCGCCGTCGTTCGGGGCTAGGCCCCAAGCTTCGAAGCTCGGTTGTCAGACGACCGCGAAGCGTCGGTTCTTGCGGGCGGCCTCTTTGTTCCGCTCCACCAGGGTCTGCTCGATGTACTTCGTGGCGTTCTCGATGGAGTTGCTCATCATGTCGGTGAGGGTCAGCTCCATCTGCTTCTTCGTCAGACGCAGGGTATCGTAGTAGCGCTGGCGCTCCGTCGCGTGCCAGACCACCGGCATGTAGCCGTGGCGCATCAGCACGTAGTTCACCAGCAGTCGGCCCGTCTTGCCCGTGTGCTGGGCGAAGGGGAAGATGCTCATGTACTCGTGGTGCAGGTGAGCCGCAAAGCGCACCGCATCATCGTCTTCCGGGTCGTTCTCCGCGGCCCAGTCCATCAGCTGGCTCATGCGCGGCGCGATGGTCGCGGGCTGCGCGATCTCGTGGAAGTAGGCCCGGTGCAGCGGGATATCCTTGCGGTAGCGGGCGGGCTGAAAGTCCGGGTCATTGCTGCCCAGCACCGCGTGCAGGCGACGAACCAGGGCCATGTCGATGCGTCCACCCTCGCGCGCCTCCCGGCGGGCCAGGTCGATGCCGAGGCGCATGTTGCGGATGTCACCGTAGGTCTCTGGGGCGATGGGACGTCCCTTGAGCGCGCTGGTGAGCTCGGCGTGGGTCAGTACGATGCCCTCTACGGCGTTCTCATGGTAAATCCACGATAGCTCGTACTGGTTTTGAAAATCCTTGAAGATATCGGGATGTTGCGCGACCAGGTCCCGCAGGTCCTCCGTACGGTCGTCGATATCTCTCAAGCTCTCTCGTGCATTGGCCATTCAGTATCTCCCCCAAGATGAAGTCCCGGATTGTTTCACGGGACCTTGCCGTCATTGACCGGGCGTCCAACCCCCCGAAGTCAGGACATATCGAGCGATATCGAGGCGGTTTCCCACCTGTCAACTCACCCCCATGTGGCCAATCCGCGCAGATGTAACCCCCGCTAAGACCCCAGATCCGCGCCGGATTCTCGCTTCGAGCGTGGAACATTGTGACAAGCCCCGGCCGTCGCGGGGGTGGGGGAAAAGCTGTTGCAAAAGCAGGGGTTTAGGGGTGGGTCGGACATATGACCGACACACAAATGACGCAGTGCGCACGTTGTTTCACCACCTACGCCAAGGAGGGAGAGCATCCGACGTCGGCGCACCTTGCCCACCATGCGAAGCTGAATTCTTTTTTGGGAATTTTTTTCGCCGATGAGGGATTCGGCGCGTCGCGGGGGCGGGCGAGAGGGATCAGATGTAGGTCAGCCACTCGGGGTGGTTGCTGTGATTGCCGCGCACCGCGTGGAAATAATCCTTCTGGATCCGGGCGGCAATGGGACCACGTCGGCCATTTCCGATCATCCGACCGTCGATTTCGCGGACCGGGGTCACCTCGGCGGCGGTGCCACACATGAAGACCTCATCATTGAGGTACAGGTCGCTGCGCGTGATGGTCTCTTCTCGCACCGGGATTTCGGCGTCGGCGGCCAACGTGAGCAGCGTATCCCGGGTGATGCCGGCCAGGATCGAGGACCCGCGGGGTGGCGTGAAGATGGTGCCGTCCCGCACCACGAAGATGTTCTCGCCGGTGCCCTCCGCCACAAAACCCTGAGCGTCGAGAAGGATCGCCTCGTCGAAGCCGTTGGCGAGGGCCTCCCTCTTGGCGAGCACGCTGTTGACGTACTGCCCGGAGATCTTGGCCTTTTCGAAGTGGGAGCGCACCCCGATGCGCGAGTAGCTGGACACACACAGGCGCACGCCGCGCTCCAGGGCCTCGTCCCCTAGGTAGGCGCCCCAGGGCCACGCCGCGATGGCAACCCGGACTGCGTTGTCGAGGGCGGCGACTTTGATGCTGCCCTCACCCAGCCATACGAGCGGGCGGATGTAGCACTCCGCGAGCTTGTTGTGCCGAACCACGTGCAGGATAGCGTCGCAGATCTCCTGCTCGGTGAAGGGCACCTCGATGGTCGCGATACGGCAGGAGTCGAACAGCCGCTTGACGTGCTCTTTGAGCCGGAAGATCGCCGACCGACCGTCCTCACCCTTGTAGGCGCGGATGCCCTCGAAGGCGCCGAGTCCGTAGTGCAGGGAGTGACTGAGGACGTGGGTGGTCGCCGCCTCATAGGGCACGATCTCGCCGTCTAACCAAATGGGGTACTTGTCGGCCATGAGGCCAGGAAACATCGGGGCCTCGGACAGTCAACGAACTTCTCTAAGGTACCGTAATCGTTGACTTGGTATGGGTCGCTACTCAGACCGCGGGCTCGAGCAATTTCTGCAGGAAGGGGGCCTTGGAGGCCAGCTCTTCTTTGCCATTACGCATGGCGAGGTTCAGGGCTCGGGACTTCGGCACCAACGATGTGGGCGCGAGGGTCTTCTTGTACGTGAACAGGTAGTGGGCGAAGGCGCTGTCCTTCTGCACGTTCTCGGCCGCGACCCGCATCAAGGGCAAAAAGATCATGTTGCGGCCGAGCTGCGGCGCGAAACAGTCCAGGCCCACGACGGCGACGTTGCGAGTGCCGATCTTGCCCGCCTGCACGTGCTCCCAGGCGGCGCGCGCGGGCACATTCGCTGAGATCCCGCCGTCCGCCAAGAAGTCCACATCGTGGTGCTCAAGGGTGGCGCGCATCAGCGCGTGCATGCGCTCGTCGGCCCGGGTGATGTCGTACTGGATGATGGCGGGGATCGCGGCCGAAAAGCCCACCGCGTCGATGACGTCGAAGTCCCGCGTGGTCTCATCGGCGCCCAGCGAGATGGAGCGGATCGCGCCCGGCGTGGCGATGAGCTCGGACAAGAACGAGACGATGTTGGTGACCAGGTCCTTGATGTGCAGCAGCCGACTGAGCGCACCGCGCCGCAGCTCCTTACGAAAGAGCTTTTCGTAGTGGCGAACCTGACGAATGGCGTCCCTTTGCACGCCCGTGACGCTGCAGATCAGGGGCACGTCGAGGTCCGAAAGACGCATCGTGCCGCCGTTTTCGGACTCGAAGTAGCGGGCCAGCGAAGTGCGCAGGTACAGGCGCAGGGCGCCGGGCATGGCGTACTGGGTCTCGCTGTCGAGCACCCTGAACATCGTCTTGAAGGACAGATTGGACATCACGGCGGTGACCGTGGCGTCGCGAAACTCGTCTTCCCGGGCGCGAAAGAGGCCGAGGATCGAGCCGATTGAGCTGCCCGCGATCAGCTTAGGGCGAATGCCCAGGGACTCCAATAAGGAGAACGCGCCGAGGTGCACGTAGCCGCAGCCGCCGCCGCCGCCCACGGCCAGCACCAGCTGTTTGTCGCGGATCTCGGTCTCCAGCTCCTCGGCGCCGAGGCGGCCGGCCGTCTGGGCGAGCAAGGAGGCCTGGGCCGCCTTTAGTGGCGCCTCTAGGGCCATCGCATCCGCGCCGAGCACCCCGGGGTCCAGCTGGGTGCGGCCCCGGATGGACTCCGCCATCCGGCGCGCCAGATCTCGAAAGCCAGACAGCTGAGGGCCCACGACCACCTCGCCTTGCTCGTTATTGAGCACCCACAAACGAGCCAGATTTAGGCTGCGGCGGAGTATCACCTCTTGTGGGCGCGCCAATCTATCCGGACGGGCGACCAAGGCTTGGCACAGGGCGACCTCGGCCTCGTCGAAGGGGCGAAGTTGGCGGTATCGTTCGGCCAGGTCAGGGCGAATGTCTGGCGGTACGTCGAGCAAGGGCGCGCGAACCTTACGTACATGGGCCGGTTGGGAGCAACGGGCGAATCCAGCAGTCGGGGAGGCGTCTTGGAATGATCATTGACCGGGGCCCCGGTCGGGGCCGAAAGAGTGAGGGCGCATCATGAGCACGTCGATTCTCCCGGATGACTCGGTCGTGGTCCGTCTGCCGGACCGCACGGTTCATGTGGATGCCTCTGAGCACTGGGTTCGTGTGCGGGCCACGCACGCGCGGCAGCCCCTGGGCGGCGCCGTGCTCGCGGTCTACGACTTCAGCCAGATCCGCCGCCTGCGCATCGTGCCGCGCGCGCAGGGCGGGGTGGGGCTGACCTTGATGCTCCGGCACGGCGAGGATCTGCCCCTGGGGGTGTCGCCGAGCTCGGATGTGGCCATGCTGACAGGGCGTGCGGTCGCCGACATCTGTCGGTGCCAGCTCGATGCCGGCCATGGGGTGAGCGTGCTGGCCGAGTCCACCGTCCAGGGGTCTGACCCGGACACCTTTAAGGAGGCGCTGACGTCGAGCGGGGCCGTGGTGCCGCTCGGTGGCCCGCCGGCGCCCGCGGTCGCGCATGACCCGGATCGCATCACGGACGAGCAGCCTGTACCGCGCCGCGCGCCCGCCCGAGCCGCCTCCCTGTATCGCGTCACCCGTGAGCTCACTCGCGAAGAGGTGGACCGTGAGCTGGCCGGCGCCGTTGAACATCGAGCCCTCGTTTTTTTTTTAGCTCGCGATCGGCAACAGCACGTCGGCGCAGGCCGAGAATGAAGTCGCCCAACACACTGTCCGCCGCCTGCCCCCAGTCTGCGGTGTTCGCACGCAACGCCAACAGCGCGGCTTCCATGCGATCGGGATCGGCCAGCGTATTGGCGCGGTCGAGCCACTCCTGGGCCAGCTCGGTCAGGTTGGTAGCCATC
>SPJJ01030522.1_pt1 | contig 10295 bp, 3 predicted proteins | sample 3741741 | NCBI WGS metagenome assembly SPJJ01 (sample SAMN10925908, study PRJNA522277) | cold seep metagenome | isolation source: Elba SIP-enriched marine methane seep metagenome, extraction at timepoint T1 | place: Italy: coast of Elba, Mediterranean Sea | collected 2014-05 | reverse complement strand
GGTAAATTTGGCGATGGTGGCTATAAGGTTTCGGGCGGATTGCACGGGGTTGGTGCTTCGGTTGTTAATGCGTTGAGCGAAAAATTTGTGGTTGAAGTGTGTCGAGATGGCTCTGTTTGGAAGCAGACTTACCAAAAAGGTATTCCTGGAGGCGGTGTTGATAATATTGGCGACACCAAAAACACAGGGACAAAAACCCACTGGTGGCCAGATGGCAGTATTTTTGAAACTACCATTATTGATAGCGATGTCGTTGGGACACGTCTGCGAGAAATGGCCTTTTTGAATAAAGGGCTAAAAATTGTCTTTACCGATAGAAAGTCTGATACGACAGAGACCTTTCACTATGAAGGGGGTATTGGCAGTTACGTTACCTTTTTGAACGAAACAAAAAATATTTTGCATACCCCTCCCTTCTATTGTGATGACACAAAAGACGATGTGGCGGTGGAAGTGGCGATTCAGTACACAGATAGCTATAGCGAAAACGTGTTGAGCTTTGCAAACAACATTAATACTACCCACGGCGGAACCCATTTAACGGGCTTTAGAAACTCTTTAACTCGGGTTATGAATGATTACGCCCGTAAAGCGAATCTGATTAAAGAAAATCAGTCTAACTTATCAGGCGATGATGTTCGAGAAGGTTTAACGGCGGTTATTAGTGTTAAAGTTTCTGAGCCTCAGTTTGAAGGTCAGACCAAAGAAAAATTAGGCAACAGCGAAGTTCAAGGGATTGTTCAGGCGGTGTTGACTGATAAATTAAGCGATTGGTTGGAATTAAACCCTAAGTTTGCTAAAGGCATGATTCAAAAATCAATTATGGCGGCGCAAGCTCGAGAAGCGGCTCGAAAAGCCCGAGAGCTAACTCGGCGAAAAACAGCGTTGGAATCTTCAAGTCTTCCAGGTAAATTGGCTGATTGCGCCAGTCGTGATCCGGCTCAATCTGAAATCTACATTGTTGAGGGAGACTCTGCGGGCGGTAGTGCAAAACAGGGTCGAAACCGACAGTTTCAAGCGATTTTGCCTTTGCGTGGAAAAATCCTTAACGTAGAGCGGGCACGACTAGATAAAATCTATAATAACAACGAAATTCAGAGCTTGATTCAGGCTTTAGGTATTACTATTTCTCGGATGGAAGATGATTTTGAATACGAAAAGCTTCGTTATCACAAAATTATCATTATGACCGATGCGGACGTGGATGGAGCGCATATTCGAACTTTATTGCTAACCTTCTTTTTCCGTTACGCCAAACCCTTGATGGATAATGGTTATATCTATATTGCCCAGCCTCCTCTTTATAAAATTACCCAAGGCAAAAAAGAAGAATATCTCTATGATGAGCGAGCCTTAGAAACCTATTTAAGAAAACGAGGTTCCAATGATCTGGAGTTGTTTAGTAAGGACAAAAAAGTTTCTAAAAAAGATAACGAGCTACGTGAGTTATTAAACGACTTGTCTCGCTATCATCACGTGTTGACCTCGCCTTCTTTGGCTCAAATTCCTGATGATGTTCGTTTATATCTTTTAGACAAAGATATTGATGCGGCAAAACTCAACACAGAAGAATCGGCGGAAGCCTTTAAAAATGATTTGTCGTCTGCTTTCCCTGAACATCGTTTTGAACTCGAACTTCATCCTGAAGATGAGCATATGAGTTTATTAATTGATCCTGAGGAACTATCTGCCGAAGTACGAGAAAGCATGAAGCAAGCCCTGTTAGCAGAAAAAGCAGCAGAAAGAGCTGCTGAAGCGAAAGCACAAGCAGAAAAGGAAAAGGCGAATGCTGAGAGTGCAGGCGAATCAACTGAGGAAATAGGCGAGCAAAGCGAGCCAAAAGAACTTTCTGAAGAACTTTCTACAGAGGCTGAGCCATTGCTTGAGCCTTTTGTTCCTCAATTTACGGAGGATAGTTTCCGAGTGACAGTGGATCTATTTGAAAGTTTGGAATTTGAGCGCTTGAAAGAGTTGCGTCCTAAGGTGCTAGACTTTTTACCTGAAGGAGAAAGTGAAACATTATCTATTAAGCTTGCTGATAAAGATGAAGAAGAATTAGAGTCTTTTGAAGCGCTTCGAGACTTTGTTGAGGAGCGAGGCAAAAAAGGCATTTCACTTCAGCGCTTTAAAGGGCTAGGCGAAATGATGCCAAAACAGCTCTGGGATACCACCATGAATCCTGAAACCCGTACTTTGATGCAAGTAGAAGTTCAGGAAGCCGCTGTTGCCGATAAATTATTTGATACCTTGATGGGCGAACGAGTTGAGCCTCGTCGAAACTTCATCGAAAGCAACGCCCGAAAAGTAGGCAACCTTGATACTTAGGCCAGAAAGCTGGCTTTAATTTGGGCTTGGTTTCGTAAGCAGTTTTAGTTATTAGAACCGGCTCTAAGCAAAGGTAAACCAATGCTTCTAAATTCTTGCCTTCGCAAGAGTGATAAAAATAGGAAAATAAAACTTAGACTTTTTACGAAACCAGCCCTAAATAAGGGCAACTTGTTGCCTCTAAATTAAAGCTAACTTGTTGGTAAATTCTTGTAAAAGCTTAGGTTCTTAAGGGCTTTTCTCATTGGTGTTTCAGGGGACTCGGTGGAGAATAGAAATACTTATTTTGAGCTGAGAAAGCTATTCAATGATCCTGATTTTAAGAGATAGAGTTTTTCTTGTTTGCCTGATGCTAACGACTGTTTTTGTCATAGGCTTAAATCCTCAAGCCTTGGCGCAATATACGGCACAGCCTTTTAAAGCGGTGGAAAAAAACATAGCAGGAATAGCTGACTTGCCCGAAAAAGAGGAAGTGATTCTTTTGGGGCGTTTGATTAAAACTGAATCTTTCCCCATTAATTTAAAAACCGTTCTGAAACTGGTTAATGAACAAAACCTTCGGATTGCTCAAAATAGAATGGGAGCAAAAGTAGAAAAGAGTCGCTTCTATCAAAATTTAGCTGGTTTTTTACCGGATTGTAAAGGGACTTACGAGCAACGCCGCTTTCAAGGGGTGGTTCAGCTTTTTGGTAACCAAACTTTGTCCATTCGGCAAACGGTGATTCAACCCGGTATGTCGTTGACTCATCGTTTATATCCTGGAGGTAAACGGGTTTTTGATACTTTGGCTTCTCGCCGTCGAGTGAATGCGAGCCAATCTTTAGTGAAAGAAAGCTATCAACAGCAACTTTCACGGGCCGTTGAGGATTATTATTCGCTATTGGGTGCACAGTATTTGCAAGATTTTGCCACGAAGAGTTTGGCGGAAGCCAGAGCGCAAGTGGCCATTGACGAGGCTCGATTTAAAGCCGGTGTGGGGACTCGCTTGGAAGTGATGCTATCAAAAACAGCGGCGGCCAAGCGACGTCGAGAGTTGATTGATGCTAATAATGGTATTGCCAAGGCAGAACAAGTTTTACTGAATCGTCTGAATTTAGATGTCACGATTGGCCTAATTGCCGATAAGGCGGATGCGACTCAACATCGACTTATTAAAAAATCAGTGGCGTCGGATCGTTTAATTACTCAGGCTTTGAAAAAACATCCGGCCTTAGAGCGCTTGAAAAACGAGCTGAAATCCATGCGTTGGGAATCTCGAAGCGTTTTGTCTGAGGCGCTTCCGTCGGTAGATTTAAATGCGGCCATGAGTTATCGAGGCCCTCGTTTTAATCAACTGGGCTTAAATCGTTCGGGTGGCTTTTCTGTTCAAACCACTCTGGGGGATAATCTAGGCTTTTCTCTTCCTACACGTTGGCTGGAAAAACACCGATTAGTAAAGCAAAAACGCTTGGAGCAAGAAGCGCAAATTCGGGATATTGAATCTGCGACCATTAATGCCTATTTAGATAGCCAAAGCTTTGAAGAAGCCATTGAAGCCGCAAATGAAGAAAAGGCATCGGCTGAAGAAAGTTTTCGTTTGTCGATGGGGCGTTATAAAGCGGGAGTCGGAATTCAACTGGATTTATTAACAGCAGAGTCAGCATTGAGTCAAGCTCGTGCTGCTTGGGTTCAATCGGTGATTGATTTTAATAAGGCACAGATTCAATTATTAGAATCTATTGGTGAAATCTCTGAAGAAACGCTTGTCACCGGTTTTAATGACTTTACTTCTGCTAAAGAAAAGAAGGGTGTTAAAGAAAAGGGTGTTTCTCATGAAAAAAAATAAAGGCACCCTCGCTTTTTGGTCTCTTCTTAGTTTGGTTTTTCTCGCTGTTTTAGGAATGGTGGCATATCAGTTTTCTCAAATGGGTGGCGGGCCAGATCCGAGCAAGTTTCCTAAAAAAGTAGATACTCAGCTTGTTCAGCTTCGTCCTGTGGATATTACCTATACGACTCAGGGTATGATTGAAGCTCGGAACCGGATTGATATGAACGTGGAAGTGGCCGGAACCGTGGCCAGCATTGAGGTTGAAGAAGGGCAGTCTGTCCGAAGAGGGCAAGTGCTTTTAAGGCTTCGAGCTGGACGGCAAAACGCAAAGGAAGCAGAGTCTGATGCGGGAATAAAAACAGCAAGCTCTTTAGTTGCTTCTCGAAAAGCGGAGTTGCGTCAGGCACGGGCGAATTTGCATTTGGCTCAAGCCGGAGAAGAATTAGCGGCTTCTGAGTATCAGCGTTATGAAAAACTATATAAAGATGATTTTGTGTCGGCATTGGAATTGGATCAAAAACGTCTGGCTTTTAAGGCAGAAGCCGCACGATTAGAATCAGCAAACGATGCCTTGGCCCGAGCGATAGCCCAAGAAGCCCAAGCTAATTCGCAATATAGCGAGGCCGATGCTCGGCATCATTTGGATCAGGTGGCTCTTGATGAAACTGTGATTCGTGCGCCGTTTTCGGGCGTTGTGGGTGAAGAGTATGTGGATTTGGGCGACTATGTTTTGCCGACGGAAAAGGTTTTGACTCTGGTTGATAGCGAAGAAATGAAAGTCGCTTTCGAGGTGCCTGAGCGATTTATTCCTTATCTTAAAGAGGGCTTATCAGCTCAAGTGACCATGAATGAATTGCTTGAAAGGGATAAAAACAAACCTGAAAAAAATAAATTTAAAGCTAAAGTCACCTTTGTTTCGCCGGTGGTTCGTTTAGAAAATCGAATGGTGACAGTAAAAGCAAAATTAAGCCATGATGATCCTGAAGTTTTTAAACAATTGCGAGATGGCCAATTTACTCTGGTTGTTTTGACTCTTTTTACCAAGCCGGAAAGTCTTGTGATTCCTGAAGAATCCTTGGTTCCTCAAGGTGAAAAATTCTTTGTTTATTTATCAGAAAATAAAAAAGCCGTATTCCGTGAGGTTAAATTAGGACAACGAGAAGATGGATGGGTCGAAGTTGTTCAGGGCTTGAAGGCTGGTGATAACTTAGTAATTTCAGGACTGCAAAAATTATTTGAAGGCGTTATTTTAATTAATAAAAAAGAGATTAAAAAAAATAAAGAAAACAAATTGAATAGCGACAGGACATAGCAAGGATGTGGCTGTCTGATTTATCCATTCGTCGCCCTGTACTTTCCATTGTTATGGCCAGTATTTTAGTTCTATTTGGCCTTTTAGGTCTCTCTAAGCTTTCGGTTCGAGAGTATCCTGATATTGATCCGCCTATTATTTCAGTAAGTACCATCTACGAAGGCGCAAGCCCTGAGGTTATTTCCTCTACCATTACAGAGCCTTTAGAAGATGAACTCACCAGTATTGAAGGCATAAAAACTTTGTCTTCTAGCAGTGGTGAAGGCAGTAGTTTGATTATTATTGAGTTTGAGCTGTACCGTAATGTAAATATTGCGGCTCAAGATGTGCGAGATCGGGTGTTTCGGGCACGGGGGCAACTGCCGGATAATATTGAAGAGCCGGTCATCGTCAAGCAAGATTCGGATGCAAGACCTATTGTTTGGCTAGGTTTAGGCGGGAAAGGCTTTTCTCAGCTTCAGCTGACGGATTATGCGGATCGCTATATCATCGATCAACTGCAGGTGATTGCCGGTGTGGGCAATGTGGTGATTGGTGGCGAGCGAGAGTATGCCATGCGCCTGTGGTTAGATCCGGCGAAAATGGCAGGGCGACGGGTGACGGCCTTGGATGTTCGGGATGCCTTATTTAACGAAAATATTGAGTTGCCATCAGGGCGAATTGAAGGAAAATATCGAGAATTTACCATTCGAACTTTAGGCGAAATGAAGACCCCTGAAGAATTTAACCGCCTTATTGTTAAAACTGTTAATGGGGCTCCTGTTTACTTTCAAGATATTGGTCGTGCAGAAGTTGGGGCTCGTTCGGATCGTTCTATGGTTCGGATTAACGGAAAACCTGCCGTAGGGCTAGGCATTGTCAAACAATCGAAAGCCAATACTTTAGAAGTGGCGAGGGGTGTTAAAGAAGCGGCTAAAAAACTTCAGAAAATTTTGCCACCGGGTATGACTCTTGAAGTGGGCTATGATTCCTCCCGCTTTATTGCCCAATCCATTGATGAAGTGAAAGAATCTCTTCTTTTGGCTGTAGTTTTAGTGAGTTTGGTTATTTTCTTATTTCTTGGAAGTTTTAGGGCAGCATTTATTCCGGTAGTTGCCATTCCGGTTTCGCTCATTGCTACGTTTTATCTGATGTATGTCATGAATTTTTCGGTGAATACTCTCACCCTTTTGGCGCTGACGCTGGCTATTGGCTTGGTTGTGGATGACGCCATTGTGGTGTTAGAAAATATTAGTCGCCATATTGAAGCCGGCATGGAGCCGGTGAAAGCGGCTTTTAAAGGGATTCGAGAAGTGGCTTTTGCTGTGATTGCAACCACTTTGGTTTTAGTCGCTATTTTTACTCCCTTGGCGTTTATGACTGGCGTGGTGGGGCGCTTGTTCTCTGAGTTTGCGTTGGCTCTGGCAGGTGCCGTAATTATTTCAACCTTTGTGGCCTTGAGTCTCTCACCTATGCTTTGTTCTCGAATTTTAGTTTCTAAAAAAGATACTGAAAAATTAGGAGTGAAAAAAAGTAAATTTTTAAGGTCTTTAACTAATCGTTTTAAGCAGGGCGTTGAGTCCTTTCGTGAGCTTTATTTGCGGATGCTTGATTGGGCGATGGCGCATAAAATCCAAGTGCTTTCTGGTAGTTTATTGATGCTACTTTTAACCGGCGTTTGCCATAGCTTTGTTGCTAAAGAATTTTTGCCCCAAGAAGATCGAGGCTTTTTGCTGACGGTGATTAAAGCGCCGGAAGGCTCGACGCTGGCGTATACGGATAAATCTGTCCGTCAGGCGGAGACTGTTTTTGCCAATAATCCTGATATTAAACGTTATTTTTCTGTTATTGCTTTTAGTGGAAATGGAATTGGCTCTGTCAACGAAGCTATTATGTTTGTGACCCTTAAGGACTTAGATACGGGGAAACGAAAGCGCTCCCAAACTAAGGTTTTAGCTAAGGTTCAGCCTCAAATGTTTGGCATTGCAGAAGCACAGGTTTTCCCTTTTTCGCCACCTTCTGGCCCAGCGGGAGTCTTTAATGATCCTATTCAGCTGGTTGTTAAGGGTTTTGATATTCCTGAACTGGCGACGGTTTCCGAAAAAATTGTGGGACGCATGAAAGAACATGCTGGAGCCGGTGGTCTATTTAATATTCAGAGCAACTTAAAATTGAATAAACCCCAACTTAAGGTGAGGATTGATCGAGAGCGAGCGTCAGATCTTGGGGTGTCGGTTCGGGATGTGTCGACGACGCTTCAGATTTTGATGGGCGGTTTGGATTTATCATCGTTTCAACTGAATAATAAACGCTACGATGTGGTGGCTCAATTTGCGCCAGAGGCCCGTAGCACGCCGAATAAGCTAGAGGCGATTTATCTGGAATCGAAAAAGCCTCAAAGCAATTTAGATCGCCTTGTGCCTCTGACGAATTTGCTGACATATGAAGAATCCGTCGCAGCTAAAAGTATTAATCATTATAATCGCCTAAAAGCTGTCACCATTACGTCTGGCACTTGGAAGTCTCTTGGAGAGATGATGCCCATTGTTCAAAAAATTGCTGAAGAAGAACTGGTGTCAGGGATGAGTTTAGAGTGGGCTGGAGAAAGTAAAGAGTTTTTGAGTGCTCAATCTGTTACCACCATTGCGTTTTTGCTGGCTATGCTAGTTGTGTTTTTGGTTCTCTCGGCGCAGTTTGAGAGCTTTATTCATCCGATGGTGGTGATGCTAACAGTGCCATTGGCGATTTGTGGTGGGTTTATCACTATCTTTTTAGCGGGCACATCGTTTAATGTGTATAGCCAAATTGGTATGATTTTATTGATTGGCTTGGTGACAAAAAACGGGATTTTAATTGTGGAATACGCTAACACCATTCGTTTGGAAAACCCAGGTTATTCGGCTAAAAAAGCTGTAATTCAAGCTTGCGAAATTCGTTTTCGCCCTATTTTAATGACCGCCATTTCCACCATGTTTAGTGCCTTACCTTTGGTGATTGGATTAGGCGCCGGCGCTCAAAGCCGTCAATCCCTAGGCTTAACCGTCATTGGTGGCATGATCTTCGCTACTCTTTTAAGTCTCTTCGTCGTCCCCATCGTCTACGAAAAAATTAATAGGGCTACAAAGTAGCCTTTACTTAGGGATGGATTCGCAAACTTAAGAAGCTAGTTTTTCATCTTCTTGTCATTCCCGCGCAGGTGGGAATCCAGAACCAACAAGTTGGCTTGTTTGGGATTATTTTATAACTTTGCAAAATTTTGACTGGATTCCCGCCTGCGCGGGAATGACATTATAAAACTTCGTTATTAAAAGAAATCCAGCTTCGTCAATTTAAAAAGCCCATAAATTTTAACGGTTTACGAATCCAGCCCTAAATAAAGCCAGCTTGCTGGCCCCTAAGTAAAGTCGGCTTTGCCGACCTAGAAGCCGGGGAATTTGGGGAAGCCACCGCCTCCGCCGCTGGGGGGCATGCCAGGGAATCCGCCACCGGGCATGCCGGGGAAGCCACCGCCAAGGTCTTTGTCTTTTTTCTTTCGTTTTCGGTTGTTGCGAGGCATGTGGAGACCAAAGCCTTTTTTCTTTTTTTGTTCTTTTTGAGCCTTATCGCCCATGTTGGTCATTTGTTTCATCATCATTTTCATTTGCTCAAATTGTTGAACAAACTGTTTAATTTCAGTTTCAGGGAGTCCACAGCCTTTGGCGATTCGTTTAATGCGGCCAGAATCCTTTAACAAAATACTGTCTTGGCGTTCTTTGGCTGTCATGCTTTGAATCATGGCTTCCACTCGTTTCATTTGAGTTTCGCCACCGTGGGCTAATGTTTCTTTGGTATTTTTATCGAGGCCGGGGATGGGTAGCATACCTAGAATTTGATTCATACCGCCCAGCATTTTCATTTGTTTTTGCATGCGGAGAAAATCTTCGAAGCTGAAATCTTGTTTCCGTATTTTCTCTTCCAGCTTTTTGGCTTCGTCAACATCGATGACTTGTTGCGCTTTTTCGACGAGGGAAACAATGTCGCCCATGCCTAAAATTCGAGTGGCCATTCGCTCGGGATGAAAGGTTTCTAGCCCTTCCATTTTTTCGCTAACGCCGAGGAATTTAATGGGTTTCCCTGTAATTTTGCTAACAGAAAGCGCTGCACCGCCACGGGCATCGCCATCGGTTTTGGTCATAATAACGCCGGAAATTTCCAGTTGGGTATTAAATGTTTCGGCGACGTTTACGGCTTCTTGGCCGGTCATGGCGTCAATGACAAGGAGTTTTTCTTGAGGTTTATAAGTCCGTTCTAAAACCAAAAGTTCGGCCATCATTTCGGTATCGACTTGTAGACGACCCGCTGTATCAATAATCAGGGTGTTATGTCCGTTGAACTTTGCTTTCTCAAAAGCACCTTTGACGATGGCTTGGACATCGTTGGAGCCTTCAAGGGTATGCACCGGAATTTCGATTTGCTTGCCTAAGGCGATTAGCTGATTAATTGCAGCAGGACGGTAAACATCGGCAGCAACGAGTAAAGGTTTGCGTCCTTCTTTTTTAAGTTTTAAGGCTAGCTTTCCGGCGGAGGTGGTTTTACCGGAACCTTGAAGACCAAAGAGCATGATGATATTAGGGTCGCCATCTAAATTAAGAGGGCTATTTTCTTTTCCGAGTAAGATGACGAGTTCATCGTGGACGAGTTTAATCAACTGTTGGCCGGGGTCTACGGTTTTTAAAACGGCTTCGCCTTCGGCTCGATCTTTGATGCGGGAAATAAAGGCTTTAATTACTCGGAGGTTTACATCGGCTTCTAACAGGGCTCGACGGACTTCTCGCAGGGCATCATCCATGTTATCTGCTGTTAGGGTTTTTGTTCCTAATTTTGAAAAGGCGC
>SPJJ01021652.1_pt1 | contig 10301 bp, 13 predicted proteins | sample 3741741 | NCBI WGS metagenome assembly SPJJ01 (sample SAMN10925908, study PRJNA522277) | cold seep metagenome | isolation source: Elba SIP-enriched marine methane seep metagenome, extraction at timepoint T1 | place: Italy: coast of Elba, Mediterranean Sea | collected 2014-05 | reverse complement strand
TATTGATTCTCGAAACGCCTCTTTTTCTTCATCTGTTGCCTCGTCTAATGTATCTACACGACCTGTTACTAAGCCCCACAACGTATCTAAATACGTAGGAGCAATGTCAACACCTTGTTCCTCCAACTCGGTTTGCATTCCGTGCAAGTCTGCGGTGATTTTTTCCATCTCTTCTTGCGTGTATCGCGGAAGTCCGTACGCCACCGCCCGCTGCACTTTGTCAAGCTTATTGATTTCGTGCAGATGGTTGAGTTTTTGAAGAACAGACTCAGGGGTCATAGGGTCGGTTGCCACTTCCGGGAAGATGTCTTGTTGAGTGAGGACACGCTTGGCTGTGCGAGGGTTCCCGTCTGCGTCCAGTTCTCCTGTTTCAGCGTCAATGCTCTGCACCATTCCCGGGGTTTGCAATTCATCGGCACTCAGGCCCCCGCCCAGCATTCCGCCCTCCAGCAGGTTCGGGATGTCGACGAACAGGAACGCGTCTTCGTTTTTGGCCCAGTCCATGTGGATGAGGAATTTGTAGTAGGTCCACGCCTCCTCAAGGTTCGAGGGGGTACGGTAGGCCAATTTGGTGAGCTCGGTTTTCGTGTCCACCATGACGTCAACAAAACTCCCCAACCACTCCCTCACATCCTCCAGCTCAGTCAGTTCGGGTTTCCTTCCCCAGGGCGTGCGTCGATGGTCCTCTGCTCTGCCCTTCCCAATCAGCCACGTGTAAAAGTTCTTCAAAATGAGTGCGTCTGCTCCCTCCTCCAATGCTCCATGATCCATCTGAACATCCCACATATTCCACGCATTGAGCTTGGCGCGGAGGGTTTTTTGTTTGTGGGGGGGGAGGTCGTCACTGGCCAGCTGGTCTTCAAGGCCACTCACCATATCACCCACTAACTTCTTGACTCGGGCGCGTTTCTCGGCTGGAGCCATTTGCAATTTTTCGATGGCGCCCTCTTTCATGAAAGCGGACTCGATTTTTTGAAACTTGGACTTAGTGTCCTCGGCTAACTCCCCCTGACTCATGGACTGGCCACGAGGGTTCCCGAGTCCGCGAGTCGGTGTACCTAGGTCCATTTGCTTATGTTGAGAATTTTACTTTTTGGTCTTCTTTTTGCGCTTCTTGAGTTCGTCTGCCACGTTCCCAAATCCTGCCTGTGGATTGGCGTCTGCTGCACTTGCCACATTCGCAGCAGTTTGCCGTGCTTCCTTTTGTGCTTTTTGTTCTTTTTCCTGCTGTTCTGTTCTCTGTCTTTCGACTTCACTCCTAATTCGCTCGTCTTCTAAGTCTGCCATCAGACGTTCTGCTTTTGCCTTCAGGTCATCAAGCCTATCAGTTGCAGCCTGGGCCTTTCTGAGCTTCTCATCCATCTCTGCCAAGTCTGAAAAGCCACCAGGAAGTGCTACTGGTGGTGCTTCCACTGTAACATTCGGTCGCACATCAATTTGACCAACTGCCTTGCTTAGTCGATCGAAAAGAATTTGCATTCTGGTTAATTGTTTGTTCAAATCGAAGGACGTTTCGTATTCGGAGGTAAGTTTCTGACTCGTCGTGGCGAGTTCTTCGCGTAATTGTTGTGCGGTCTGCATCTCCTGTCTTTGCCCAACAAGAGCCTCAGTAGCCACGTCCTCGACCCCTTCCTGAATTCTGGTCGCTGTGGCGTTCAGAGCATTCTCCATTTCATTCAACCGCGCCATTAGCAAATCCATGTTGTCTTCTTGGTTTCCTTCTGCATTCATCATTGTATCTGCTAGTCGCTCAAGTCTCTCCATAACAGCTGTGCGTTGGGTTTCTTCAGCTTGACGAGATTCTTCCCGGAATTTGGCACTTTTCTGGGTCTCTTCATATTGAGCTTTCCAAAGAGCACGTCGTGCCCTGTTTTTCTTTTCTTGGTCACTTTCTTTTTTCCTCTGCTCTTCTGCTTTGGTTTCCTCTTCGATTTGTTCAATCGGTTTCCATTCGCCTTCTTGTTCTCTCTGAACTTCTTCGATTTTGTCTCGCACCGGATCGCCTTCCGTCCATTCACGTTCCTCTCGCTCTTCTCGCTCTTCTGGACTTTCCGTATCGTAGAAGACCGGCTCCTCTGTTTCGTCCTCTTCCTCCTCTTCCTCTTCCTCTTCAAGCTCGGGCTCAAGCTCGGGCTCGGGCTCAGGCTCGGGCTCAGGCTCGGGCTCAGGCTCAGGGTCCTGTTCCTGCAGAGCAAACATCGGGTTGTCTTCACCCATCAACGCTGCAACTGCCTGTCCAACACCTTTCAGCGCCTCAGTCCAATTTTTTCGATCTTCTTGTAATTTTGTCCTTTCGGCCTCAATTCCCTCTGTTAGAACCCCACTTGAAAGCGCCTTTTTCAATTCTTTGGCAAATTCGCTCGGTAAGCTGTCTAATTTCTCGGCCACCTCGCCGATTTTTTCCGCTGTCTCTTTGAGGTTTTGTTGTGCTTCTCGTTGACGTTTCAATGCTGCTCTCTCTTCTTTTTCTTCTTTTTTCCTTTGCTTTTCTTCTTCTTCTTGGCGTTTTTCTTCTTCCAATCGCTCCAACTCTTCTTCCATCGCCTTTTCCTCCTCCATCCGAAGACCCCCCGTCGGATCTCGGTCATTTTCGTTCATCACCAGTGCAATATTGTCTGCGTTGGTTGTTTTTTCTTCCGCTTCTTTGCTGCCATAGAGGGTATTGTAACGCTCGACAATTCTTTGTATGCTTTCATTTTTGGTTAACTCTGGGCTAACATCAGGAGCAAGAGCACCAACTTGGTTTCCACGCCAGGACATATATTCATAAACCTGTCTCGGGTCCATTTCCCTGACCTTTTTGTGTATTTTGTTCACCTCTCCGAGCATATTTTCGCCACGCCAGGCCTCACTCATCGGCAACCCAGTCAACGCCTTGAACTCCAAAAAGAACCACGGATCGTCGTGCTGGATGTAGTGCTCCGCGTTGAGGACGTATTTGTAGTAGAGGAAGTACTCGTTGAGGGACTGGGGACCTTTCCACACCAACTTCAGGAGTGCTACCTCTGTGTCCATAAGAGCGTCGACAAACCCATCGATGAAGTGTCGGGCCTCGGGCAGCTCCATGGCGTGCGTGGCCCTTCCCCACGGTGTACGCTGGTGGTCTTTGGTGCTACCCCTTCCGAGTAACCAGGCCACAAATCCCTTCAACAAATGCGTGTCTGCCGCCGTCTCCACCCCCTCGGCCTCCTGGAAGACGTGCCACATGTGCCACGCAGCCCGCTCCGCCTTGTCCTCACACGTCTCAATCTTCTCCTCGACAAACCGCCGCAAGTACTCCTTCCGTTCACTGGGCAGGGCTTGGATTGTGCCCAGCATGTCCTCCTGACGGAACTTGGTCTTCCATGTCTCAAACTTCTTCCCGATTTCGTCCGCCATCTCCTGTTTAGAGGGAGTGCGGCGACTCAAAGCTCCTCTTCCGAACATGTTTGAGTTTATTTACACTGAAGAAATAGTTCCCTCACCAGAATGGCCACCAACTTGAAGTGGGTGGGTCCACTACCTCCACAGTCGCAATCAGTTCACGTAAAGTGCGACTCTTGGCTCCCGCCGCCCGCGCCTCCACCAACTCACCAGCCTCCTGCCTCCTGAGGGTGTTGGCAGCCAGTTCAGCGGTCGCCCAGACACTCGAGTCCACACTCTTGGTGGGCGCTTTCACGAGGGAGGCCGAAAGGATTTCGATGGGGTCGGGGCCAGGCGGAGGCGGAGGGGGGAGTCCCATTGCCTGCCTCCGCATTCCGAGCACTTCCCTCAACTCGTCGATTACTTCCTGCCACATTCCTTTCTCTGTTGAAGAGAAATGAGACTGCACCTACGAAGCCGCTGGAGAAGAAGACGTAACCGAAAATTGGCTCTGGGACTCTCTGTTTAATAAAACCTAAATCCAACACGCGAAGGTTTGATGCCAATCTCCCCCATCATGGTTTGTATGTCGACCTTTTTTTCGTAGACAGCGATGGAGTGCAAATACTCGAGGTCTTCAGCCACCTCATCCAAATGAAGGAATTCGGCATTGTCGCTTTCAATAATTTCCCTCAAAGCCACCGCATACATGTCCAGCACCTCCAACGCAGCTTCGACGTTAGGTCCCATTTGCTCACTTCAAGTTTCAATTTACTGGAACTGCGTGTAGAGATTACCACCCTTGTAGAAGTTGAGATTTTTGACCGTGCCAAAACAGTCAATTCGGATGGTGGAGGCAGCGTTGCCCACGATTCTGGTGGCGTCGGCACCTACGGCGGTACCACCTCCCTCAATGAAAGTGAACTCCAAAATCGGCGCCGTAATGAGGCCCAGGTTGAGACTTCCGTACGCGTCAGCTGCGGTGAGTGGGTGCTTGCCGAAGTCAATGGCGATGAGGCGGTCGGAGTGGCCGGGGCCTTCACGGGTGTGGCCCCACATGTAGGGCTTCCACAGTTCGCGGGGAATCTTGCGCTTGATTTCTCCATTCGAGCTTTTGACAGCAATGTCAGTAAGAATGTACCTGGGGTCACCACCAGTCAGGGCAACCGCGTCACCATTGATGTCTGTGCTTTCGTCTCCTTGTCCTCGAAGAGTCCAGCGGTCCACGTTGCTAGGGGTCTGGAGTTGTTCAGCGTCACGGATGGCACACAGGATGTAGGAGGTGGAGGTGTTGAAATTGGTTAGAGGGACTTGCACAATTCGGGTCCCAAAACCATTGGGGAGGGCGCCGCTTGGGTCGATGACGGTTTGAATTTGCTGACGGTCATGGAGTTGCAGGATTCCCTTCTGAGCGTTGAAGTGAAGGCGGCTCTGTTCGTCGGGGCCAGCGTAGACTTGCTCAACATACAAAACTTGGTTCTGGATGGCGACTCCAGTCCCGGGGGCGGCTCCTCGGAGACATTCGGAAAGAGGGCGGTATTTGATTTTGTAGAAAATTTCACTTCCCAGGACTTGGGGCATGTACTGCTGGAGACTTCTTGTGTGCCAGAAGGGAAGCTCAACGGTACACTTGAGAGCAGCACGAGTACCACCACCCTGATCGATGTTGACTGTGTTCGTGTACAGGTCGTCGAGATTGGCCTGCTTGGCAGCCACCTGAGCTGCACGAGTGGCACCTGGAGCAGCAACTGGACCCCACACATTTGTGTCAATTGCGTCGCGTTTGTACTCGTCCATGCGCTCATCGTAGAACTTGAACTTCATGAACTCACCATCCAGCACATCGACGTCGTTCTGGCCGTAGGTGATTTTGACCTGCTCCAGCGCCGCGTAGGCAAGGAAATCATCGAAACTGTCTCCCGCCGCAAGGGCTGCAGAGGACCTAAGAACCTCAAATTCCAGAATCACTTTTCCTAGGTAAGTGGCGACGTTGTTGGGAATCAGGAAAGTAGTGGTGCCACCAAAGTCTCCAATGGACTGAGGAGGGTAAGAGACCATCTCGTACGAGTAGTTGGCCACTGTCTTCCACGCACGGGGGAAGAAGAGGGACTGGTCTTTCTGCCAGAGAAAGGCGTCCATAGGACCGCGGTTAGCTGCTTTGGCTTGCGACATGCTTGTTCTTTGTTCATATTTAGAAACCCGAAAGATGGAAGCAAGAGACGCAGGACTTCACGGACTAAAGGTGCTACAAGACGCGGCAACTCAAGTGAATGCTTTGGCATGGGCGGACCGATTAGATACGCTGTGGAAAATTTTTGCCGGTCTTGAAAGGGTCAAGACCTATGACGAACTTCTCAAAGTTCTTTGTATTGAAAGAAAGTACACCTATCATTTAATCGACTAAACTAGCCACTCCGCCCACCAGCAGCATCAGCCCCCCCGCCACCATCACATTCTGCGCAATGCCAGGCCAATTCGCCTCGAGGCCTTGGTTTTTGACGGTGTAGTTGTAGGAGGGCTGGTAGACGGTTTGGCCCAGGTACGCCTCTTCCTCTTTGGCCTCCTCGAAGTTGGGTGCGGTTCGGGTGGCAAATCTAACGTTGGAGTTGTAGGTTCGGGCACGGTTAAAGTCGTCCGGGTTGCCTGTGTTGGTTAGATTGAAGAGCTGCTCGTCTTCCCACGTCGCGATGTATGTGCCACTCTGACTCATGCTTCGTTTACTTCGTCCTGAGAAAGTGCCGCGTCGTCATAGTCCACCCCCACCTCCACTTCCACGTTTTCGTCGCCTCCCACTTCCTCGGCCTCTTCCCACTCTTCACTAAGCTCGGGCTGCGCTGCCGTAAACGGTTTGTAGGGCGTTGTGTTCCACTGGAATTTCGGGTTCCTCTCCGACATAGCCTTCATCATGAAATACTTGGCTTCGGGTGCCTCCGGCCACTCCATCTCATACAATTGGGTCACAATATCGTACTCTGGCGAAAAGGTGCGAAACCTCCCTCTCAACCAGTTCATGTTGCGTTTGTCCACTTCCGTGTTGCGGACCAGGTCGTATTTCAGGGCAGCACACCTCCAGATGTCGGAGTAGGGAGTTTTTTTGCTGGCTCGGTAGTATTCCTTCATGGTGGGGTCCCACAGAGCTTGAACCACTTTGAGACGTTCGGGGGGCACCATAGAGGTGGCCAGACTGACAGGGCGGGGCGGGCGAGAAGGAGAGTCGTCGCGACGGAAAAGGTTTGACATGTTTTGGGAAAGAAAATTCTGAAGAAAGGAAAAATAATGGTTTGCGAATTTGCCTAGAGGGCCCGCGCGCCAAACTTGCATTTCACAAAAACTCAAACATGGCAGCGTACACCACCTACATTATGCCGAAAATCGAGCCCAAGACCCCCGAGTCTCCCGTCGTCTTTCCTCCAAAAAATGCAGTGCTTTTCAAAGTGGAGAGGCAGTGTGCATGCGGAGAGGAAGCTGCACGGTTTGTCTGTAAAAATGGAAACAATGCTGGGAAAGCTTTCTTCAAGTGCCACTATCAAGGCAGTCAATTCAATCAAAAACAACGAGAGGAATTCCAGGAAAAGGGAACCACGTGCAACTTCTGGGAGTGGGAAGACGACGAAAAGAACAAAGAGCTCCAAGCAAAACGCGAGGCCGGAAGAGCGAAAGCGGGAGCCCGGAGAGACGGAATCGAGTCTCGGGTCACTAAGCTGGAAGAACAAATCGCCCACATTCTGGCCACCATGAACGCTCCGCCCAACATGGCTGAAGGAAGTTCTCTTGTCCCATAATTAAACAGTTACTCTTCTTCTTTTACTTCAAAAGCTAACGCTCGGGTGAGGGTTAGTGTCAAGTTACGTTCCGCATCAAATCCTTCACGCGACCAATCACAAAACCTGTTGTACTGAGTAGTGGGGAGTCGAGCGACAAATGTGGTCCCCAAAATTTTGACTGGAACAGCGGTGAATTCAATGGCAGGCGGCTCCTTCATCTTCAGGCGAGGCAAAACAGCGGGCAATTTCGAACGCCGTACAGGTACTCTCTTTTTGTCTGGGGGACGTGGGACCTTTTTTGATGGATTTTTTGGGGAAGGACGGAGGCACTGCTTGGTTTTCGGCATGTTGCTAGTTTTGGAAAGTTGTGGACTGAATTTCCAGAGACAAGGGTTTGATGAAGGTGACTGACTTTGACTTTCGTTGACTCAGGGGAAAGTTCACTTGTCATTTGTTCGTCAACAAAGAGTTTCAATATTTGGCAAAATACAAATAAATGCCTCAATCCCATCCAAGTTTTCCATGGGAAGGGTATGCCGAATTTGGATATCAGCAGTGTAAAAGATGTTGTTGGTTTGCTCGCCAAACAAAAATTTGTCGCAAATGTGGTCAAAGAGTTTGCAAACGTTGTCGAAGAGATGGTAACTCTTGTTGGTCTTGCTTTCCAATACCTTTTTCTTGGAGACGATTTTCACGAATGCTACAAATTCAAAAGGAAAATTCAACAAGTCCATTTTAATTTCCATGCTTCCCAGTATCCTCTATTTCCAGAGACAAGAATAAAAAATCGTCTCCAAGTTGTCCCAGTTCTACCAATCATATATTCGAGTCTGGGTGTTCGGTGATACGAGAATGCCTTCAAAATTAAATTGCATGCCAACAACCGCCACAATTCATACAATTATAATAGCAATTGTGACAACCCCCCCTCCAATAGGCAAGAATTCCATTTTTTTCCAATGTCCAAAGGGTACCCTCAAAATTTACCGGGTAGCGCTCTAGTCGGCTTTGTATATCTTTGCTTGTGCATGTGAACTTCAAGAAAACAATGAAATCCCAATCACATATTAAATTGACAATTTGCCTTGCAAGTTCAGAATTTGTTCCAAGGACACCCCAAATCGTTGGATCAAGATCTTCAAAACAAAGCTGCAATTTTGGCTCCTCAAAGCGCAAAGGCGAAAGATCACGTCTTTCCATTGTTCAACGAATTTGTGGACTGAATTTCCAGAGACCAGGGTTGATGAAGGCGACTGACTTTGACTTTCGTTGACTCAAGGGAAAGTTCACTTGTCACTTGTTCGTCAACTCGAAACTTTTTTTCGACGTGGATTTTCGACGTAGGGTTTTCTGGCCGCGCGCGTGCCCCAGTTGACGAATAAGTGACAAGTGAACTTTCCTCTGAGTCAACGAAAGTCAAAGTCAGTCACCTTCATCAAACCTCGACTCTGGAAATTCAGTCCATAACTTTCCAAAACAAACAACATGCCTCCCAAAAAACGTTCCTACGTCGAAAATGACTCTGTGTCGAAAAAAATCAAACAAGACCCTGACGATCTTCGCAAAGACAACGAACAGCTTCTCAAACAATGCAATAAGCTTGCCATTGAACTCCACGACGCAAATGTCAAGCTTCAAGACGAGATGCGTGAAAATAAATTACTTCGCAAGGACAATAAAGCCCTCATCAAACGCTCGAGCAACTACTACAACGCACTTGTCAAGGCACAAATTCAAAATCAAAACTGGCAGAAATTGCTCGACGAGTGGACTGGCCGACTCGAGGACGGAATGGAGCTCCTTCAAGAAAAAGCTGACAAAATAAACAATTTCGATTATTAATTTTTGTCTGATTTGAGAAGTCCACAACCGAAGTTCGATCGAAGTGCGGCCCCTTTTTTCGACGTGGATTTTCGACACAGGACTTTCTGGCCGCGCGCATTACGTCATAATTCGTCATCGGTCAACGCGCGTGCCCCCGGTCAACGCCCCCGGTCAACCGAAGTCAACGCCCCGCTCGAGACTCCCCAGTCCAAAACTTTCCAAACAAACAACATGAACTTTGAACCGAACTTCGAAAATCTGCCCGTCTGGGACCTAACCAATCTCCCTGAACCGTTGCCTGCCGAAATCCCAGAGCTGCAATTCCACATGGAACTCAACCCTCGCACCACGTGTTCCCGCTACCGAAGTTCGGACCGGACCCTATCCCAAGAAGCTGCGCCGCGCGACCCCATCCAAGAGCCACGTCACAAACTCGCAAAAAAAGCTGCGGTCAAATCTCGCGGAAGTCTGGCGCCTCGAAGACTTTTTTATTAATAAACCCTAAACCATGCAATGTTGGGAAATTTGGTGTTGGCGAGGACCAAAAGAATTTGAAGGAAAAATCTTCGCAAGAGGAACAGGTGGAGGAGGAGAAATTCTGCTTCGTGAAATGGGGGCAACTCAAGGCGGCAACCACAGCCATTTATGGTACAGAAGCCCATGTGAAGTCTACGAAATACACTACTGGCAGGAATAAACCATAATTTCGACACAGGGTTTTCTGGCCGCGCGTGTGCCCCAGTTGACGAACGAATGACAAGTGAACTTTCCTCTGAGTCAACGAAAGTCAAAGTCAGTCACCTTCATCAAACCTCGACTCTGGAAATTTAGTCCACAACAAACTCAAACATGAATAACGACCAACTCCAACTTCTCAAGACTCAGGGATTCGTAATAATTCCCAATGTCCTCAACCAGGGGCAAATTGACCGCAGTCGTGTTGACTTCTGGGACTGGATGGCGCAATTTCCCTCTGCTCCCGACGCCTCTGCACTCGACGGACCGGTCTCTGGGCTCCCACCCCGTACTCATGGTATTTTCAAGCATTTCAACATCGGTCAAAGCCAATTTATGTGGAATTTGAGGACTTTGCCTGAAATTCGTGCGCTTTTCGAATTTATTCATGGAACCGAGGATTTGTGTTGCAGTCTCGACGGTGCTCAACTTGCTCCCCCTCCTCGAGCGGAACCCAACACTTGGCTCCACATCGATCAGGGGCCGAAAAAGCGCGGGTTTCATTGCTACCAAGGATATGTGACTCTCAACTCTGCTCCTGGGGCTGGCACTTATTTTTTGAAGAACTCTCATCTAGTTCACAGCAAATTCTGGGACACCCATCCAGAAGAGGCAAAAAATTGCGGAGCTGCTGAC
>SPJJ01043122.1_pt1 | contig 10307 bp, 14 predicted proteins | sample 3741741 | NCBI WGS metagenome assembly SPJJ01 (sample SAMN10925908, study PRJNA522277) | cold seep metagenome | isolation source: Elba SIP-enriched marine methane seep metagenome, extraction at timepoint T1 | place: Italy: coast of Elba, Mediterranean Sea | collected 2014-05 | reverse complement strand
TATGTGATTTAGCAGCTTCTGCAAGTTTAAACCTTGCATAACTAATATTTGAAATATTAAGCTCTGAACATAAATCACGTACTTGATTGTCTGCTCGCATTTCCTTAAGGGCTTTTTCAGCATTGTCTGCACGTTCTTTTTCAACACGCTGCTCTTCCTTAAGGCGTTCTTGCTCAGAAAGATCAGACAAACGCTGTTCTTCCCTAGCTTTGCGAAGATCTTCAAGTTCCTTTAGATCATCTTTGAGCTTGTCAGGATCTTCAACTCCAATACCCTTAAGCTTAGACCGGTAATTACGATCCATCCGCTCACCAAGAGCTTTACTATCTTTAAATTCGATCTTGTCACCAGATGGCGGATCGGCCGGTGGTGGATCTGCTGCAGGAGGGCTTGCCGGTGGGGTAGCCGCTGGATCTGCAGGTGGTGTGGTAACTGGAGGAGTATTTGGTGCAGGATTTGCTGCAGGGGGGTTTGCTGGATCAGCCATTTTGTTTTTCCTTCTTCTCAGATATTAACCGTGATCTGTGCACGTTAGATGGACCCCAGGCTGACGGAAGGGCACGCCCTCCCAGGATCCAAGTCTTTTGCTTCATTGGCCCTTCAAGCGCTATTCTTACTGATTAGAATCAGCCTGCAGTGCGTCACTGACAGTTTCTGCCGGGTACTCGATGTACTTAACAGTTGCAGTCACAGGATCAGAACCAACATCAGTGGTATTAAACACAAACTGACCAGCCAGGTTAAGCTTAGCCTCTCCTGCAGAAGCAGCGGAAGCAGCACGAGCAACAACAGTCTTAGGACCAGCTGAATCGGCATCATCATCAAGTGATGCAGAAATAAGCACGATAGCAGATCGGCTATTAGGCAACTGAGTTGAACCATCATCAGCAACAGGAACCTGAGCTTCTACAACAGCACCCTCAGCAGAAAGATAAACAACCTCAGCTGCAGTCACTGCATCAGTAGCATTAAAAACAACATTGCCGTCTGCAGAGATCGAAACCTCACCTGCGGAAGGAGCACCACTAACAGGAGTCTTAGCACCAGCTGAAGTGCCCACCGTTGCAAAAACAGTGATGAGAGCAACAGCCTTAGCTGCATCAGGCAGAGTCAGCACATTGGTTGCAACAGTTCCTCGCGTATGACGAGCAATGTTGCCAAAAGCACTGCCAAGGCCGATGTTATTAAAAGATCCATCAATCTTACTAGGGTTTGCCTCTTCGAGGACTTGCTGATTTGAACGCATGATATTTTTCCTTGTTAAAAAATCTATTCCACAACGGCACTATTGCTTAGTTTGCTTCCTAGACAGAATATTATGCAGCGCCTGCTGCAGTTACCTCAATAGAAGAGGTACCAGAAACGTAGATCTTACTCGGAGCGGTTGCAGAGTCGAATTGAAGGAGGGCCAAACCACTCACCTTAAGAATCTCTCCAGCACCAACAGCTGATTCTGTACCGGCTGCACCAATGGCTGCAACTGCAGTATTGATCGCAACAGCACCATCAGGACCAACAACAGAACCAGAAATCTTAAGCTGTCCACCAACAACGGAGAAAGGCAGGAATGAAAGACCTGCACCAATGGCAGCCTGATTAAGTTCTGCTGCAACTTGATCTACGGTCTGAGCAGCTACGGTAAACGTGCCAGCAATACTCACTCCATCAACATCGAAGTCAAAAGCTTCTCCGCCTGCAAAACCAGTAGGGTAAGAACCACCAGCAAGCTGAATTTCTGCCGGAGCCCCATCGATAAGGAGCCACACTGTCGCAGTAGTCTTTACTGAAAGAAAAAGAACTTCACTAATGCCAGAAATCCCAGGCAGTTCCGTATATGCGCTACCAAGTGCACCAGTGGTTGCAACATTAACAGGGCAATCAGTACTAGAAACAGCTCCGTATGCGACACCACAGCCCAAAGACAAAGGGGTGATCTTCTGACTAGAGCCGTTACCACATCCAGTGCTGCAAGAAGTGGCACATGAGTCGCCGATTACCAGATTTGCTTTGAGAGTGAGACTACATGTCATGATTCTTCGTCCTTAGTTGGTGTGCCGAGTATATCACGTTCCAAAACGTAGATATACGAATTAAGAATCATTGAGACAAATCAATTTGTTCTAATACAGGAACTTGCATATCCTCTGTCTCATCCCATTCATCGCGCCATGGGATGATCGTCTCTCTATCATTGGGTCTAGCTGGTGGTCTTAAATATTCGCGACCTGCACCATCTACAAAATTTTCATCTAGATCTCTAACCTGTCCATGGACGGCAATAGAATCTTGAGCTGTTCTAATATCAAGAATAGCTTGAATCTTCTTCTTCATGTCAGGAAATTCTTTTCGAGCTTCCTTCATTGATCGAAGATTGGTGTCATTTTGTGCATTAGCGATCTCGGTACGCACAATCCGTTCTGCCCAATATTGCTTTCTAACGATACCAGTTGGTTTAGGAAATGATTGCGGCATACCTTTGTGTAGATATTCAGCGTCTATGTTTTTAACCGCTGCCTTTGTCACCAATTTTTCGATGATCTCAGAATGAGACATGCCTGTTGCTTGCCCAACCTGAAGGATGTGCTCGAATTCTTTTGTCAGTGCATTGCCATAACGCCTAAACGAGTTTTTATTTCTACGCAGTAGTATTCTATCACTCTTATTTAGAATCCTGTCCATAGAAGCGATCGATTCCAATCTCAATGTTGGCCTGGCAGTTTGGCCAAATTTAGACTCGAAATCTCTGATCATAGAAGTAGTGTCTTTATAAGCATGTTCTGCTGCTTTGTGAGAAGCACTAATGCTTAAACCACTAGCACGAGCTTCTACAAAAGCAAGAGTGGATTTGATTTCTGCTTGATAAGCACGAGCATTCGCTACTGTAAAAGTAGAGTCTGGTGAATCCGACCTGTTAATAAGTTTCTTGGCCAGCTCCTGTTCAGCACTCTTTAGGAGCCTGACTAATTGGGGCCTAGATCTAGCGTAAAGTCGGTCTGCTCTTCTGACCCTTGCCTTGATACCAGGCATCATTCACCATCGTCGTCGTCTTCGTCTGTATCTTCGTTGCTGTTGGGACCAGTTGGCGGTATGGGAGGCCCATCGATGTCTAGAGGGCCTGGAAACATAGCCGCTCTGGCTTCCGTTTCTTTATCAATCTTGGCCCTCTCAGCAACAACATCTTCCACCCCGAAGTAACTTGCAACATGCTTGGTTGCTGTCTCATCAGAGACCAATGTACCTTTGGCTTTGATCGCTGTATCTGTTGACTTCGAAATATCATCTTGGGTAGGCAAGAAATACTCACCCCATTGCAGTGAAATAAACTCGCTTGTACCTGGAACTCGCTCTGTGGTCTTAATGCTATCGCCGTCTTGTTCTACCTTTGGTGGCAAAACAACAGTAGGCTGTACTTCTACAAGCTCTCCACCAATTTCCATTGGATCAACGGCTGGTGTAGATTTGATCATTCTAGCAGCACGTACCATGCCCAAAATGAGCTGTTCAAGCAAAGTTCCATATTGGGTACGCAAAACATCACATTCATTGCACATAGGAGCATACAGCATCTTCAAAGCAGCCGCTGATTTGGCCGCTGATTTAGCTGTATCTTGATCTGGTACTACAACCCCAGCTTCATCAAAACAATATCTTGCAATATCACGTGCTTGCTCCCTACCAGATTTAGCGGCATCACCAGACAATTCTAGATACTTAGCGCCACCTTTAGCAAAAATAGCCTGGCCACTACCCTTTTGGATCCCACCTTTGCCCTTTACAGGATCATCCATGATGATGAGAGTTGGATCTACATTGGCAATCGTGCCTTTAGTAGTAGAAGACATCAAATAATTGATCTGATCGAAATTACCTTCTAGACCATCGTAGTCACCAAGTCCATCAATGCTGTTAGAACATGGCTTGTTTTGACACCAGTATACAGGACATTCATCATATCCATGCTCTACTACTGTGCCTTCAACAAGGGTTGACCAATTTTCATCTTTTTCAAGTTCTTTAGGAATTTCTTCCCAAACGATAGATCGAATCTCGTCCCAATATTGGGCATAATAGCAAGTACGAAGCTTTTCTTTGCCCTCTTCGTAATACTTTTTCTGATATCGATATACCTCTAGTACTACCTTAGGACGAAAATTGTCTTTATCTTCCCATTCAAGGATGCAGATATGTGCAGGGTTATGGATGCTAATTTTAGGCTTGCCTTTTACAAAAGAAAAAGACACACATGCAGAACCTTCACCACCACCAAAATTCCTAATCTCTGAGAATTTCTGCTTTAATTTAGCTTCTTTACATAGAGCTTTGGCATAGTCAGTAGCATCAACATCGTCTTCGAACTTGACTTCAGGCCAGCCACTTTCTCCGAGCATCATTGCTGTTAGCTTGCCAACAATAGTTTTGCCCATACCAACAGTAACAGATGGCTTCCTACCTGCGTAAGGTACAACAAAGCCTGGCCGAATGTCAGCCTCTTCTCCATAACCGTTAAAACGCCCATCCCACGAATACTGACGATCTTCGTACTGCTTGTTTTCAAAATACCTGTATTGAGCTTCAAGACCGGTAGTTCTCTCAGAATCTACCAATGCTACAGGTGGAGGGAGTAAATAGGGCATGCAAAATCCTTATGACTGGTGAGAGTATATCATCTTGTCTGTGTGTCGAGAAGTTGCATTCTGTCCCCACACATGTCTCGTGCACATTCTCTAGCAATCCACATAGCCATAAGATGATCAGCGGTATGTGTTTCTGGATCATAGACGGTCATTCCCTCGATGAGGGTTTTGCCTTCTTCTGGGACGTCTACACTAGTACCAGTACGACCAGAAGGCATGATCCACCAATTGCGAGCAAGCTCCGTTGCCAATGCTTCTACACCGAATTGCTCATGGTGCTTGTTCTTGCCAGTATGTCTTCCTTGTACAGGAACCTCTCCTTCACACATATCGATCAAGAATTGTTGAGCAGCGTTATTCTCAACCATAATTATACTGTCGTAAGCAGCATATGTGAATTTCAATCTTTCGATTATTTCAAATGATGTCCATCTACCAGATTCAATATTTACGATTAAACGATGTCCATTTTTGTCGATAGCTATTGTAAAAATAACAGATAGAGCTGAAGAGTCACTTTGGCCGATACCAAGATCGACGCCAGTGTAACACTCCATGTATTGACCATTGACATCTCGCGGCTTAGATAGCAAGAAACCACGCTTCTTGCCACGTTCAACCATGGCATCAATCCAAGGCTTCTTAAATCTCTGCGTCTCACCAGATACGATGAGACTCAAATATTTTCGAGACCAAGTGGACGGAGCCATATTGTCTCGACGTTTGACTAAGAGATCCCAAGTCCATCGAGCAGGCCAAAGGACACGCCACTCCTCGGGCGGATCGTCTGGATTTTCTACTGCAGAATACTTCTTGCAATAAAAATCAGGTTTGTTCTCCAAATAATGAAGTAAATCTTCTTGATGCCAGGGAGTCCCAACTGCAGAAATGGTCGCGTCTTCGGTCAGTCGCGTAATACAAGTGGTGTCGAACCACTCCTTCATTTTCTGGCGCTGCGTAGGACTACGAGCTGATTCAAACGACACAGCATCGTCGATGATCATCATGTCGACACGTGAGCCGTTGATCGGACCACCAACACCTAATGCCTGTACACTTGGATCTTTCGAGTATGAATCTCGTTCTACTGTAATGAAAGTTTGATTCCAAAAAGCTCCGTCTTTAGTAGAACGCTTGAGCTTAGGAAAAACCTTATGCAATTCTTTTGAACGAGCAATATAATCTCGAACAGAAGATAATACTTTTTCAGCTTGGGTAGCAGTGTCTGATACCAATGCAATACGAAGCATTGGGTTTCTACCCAAACAATAAAGAATACGCGCCACCATGGACGCGGTTTTGCCATGTGATACCGGAGCAACGACAACAGACCAGTTGTTATTCTCCCATATATGCTGCCATTCTATATGGTGTTTGGCGTTTTTTACTCTCCTGCCGTCGACCTCATCTCTGAGTACATATTCAGAAAATGCAGCTGGATCGACACGAGCTTTTTTGATCATTCTCGCGTCTTTAATTTTGACGCGTCTAATCCTCCGCTCTACTTCTACAGGATCTATGGTTTGCATTTAAGCAATGAACCAATAAAAATCACCGTCAACATCAGTAGTTACAGTGAAATCACCAGGTTCCCCTACCGTAGTGGCAGAAACAAACATCTGCGCAGCAACCAATGGTGTGATAATAACAACACTGTCTGCCATGACATTGGCCGGAATTGTAACAGTGAGACCGGCAGTTGTGCCTGTGCCCTTTTGTGTGCCGCCAGGAGTTTGCACAGCATCTAGCTGCTCAAATCCATCCTTCATAAGTTCAGGCAGATTTTCTTCAGTTACCACCTCTGCAGCCAGGGCTTCGAGCTGATCCAGCAAATCTTGGCTGATTACGTTCGGCATAACATTGAGTATATCATATACAGATGAGCCCCAGGAAGTTTTATCTACCTAGGGCCCAATAAGAAAATTATTTAGATTCTTCGAACAATTCCCAGTCTTTTGCACTTTTGTCTTGTTCAGCCTCGAAATACCTCAAATTATCTCTACCAAAAGAAATATTCTTGGTCAAAGGATCCATGGTGATATGTGTGTGTCCAGGCCAACTCTTACGGCGGACCTTTTTTTCTTCTTTGAGCTGCTTCTTAGCCCAGGTATAATCTTTCATCTGCTTAACTCCTGTATTTACTTAACCAGACCACATCATCAGCATCCTCGCCAGTCCCCAAAGCAGAGACAGCAACACCCGTCTTTCTTTCAAGTTCGTCGACAATACTCATGATGCGATCCGGAATATCATTGATTGATTGCACTTTGTAGGCGCGCCAATCCCAGTATTCAACAAAACTAAGGAAGATGTCCGTTGCTCCGTTGATACGACAGGCTTCTGCGGCGAGTTCCATATCGAACTCAGCTACGCGGCGAAGCCTTTTTGTAACTGTGGTGTGTTCTCTCTCTAGAAGACGAGCAGTCTCAACTTCACCCATGTTCGCATTCTTGGCGATTGTCTTCCAATCGGTTTCTTTGCATCCTCGGAAAGGCCCACTCCAACCTTCGCCATTACCTACCCGAATCGGGAAAGAACGCAAGACAATCCATGTCCTGTCCACGTCTCGCGGGTTTAGGCCCTGATGTGCTATTCCTGCAGCTGCTGTGCAGTTTCGACTAGTGGTGTGAGGGTAATCGCCATGATCAATAGAAAGAAACGTGCCTTGACAAACTTCAAGAAGCCCCTTCTGATCCATATGTTGTGCCCAAAGCATCGGTGGCAAAATCTCAACCTTGCCCTTGAGTTCTTCAGGAATATCAGTCACCGGGTTCAATTTTTCATGCTGGCGACTGATTTTGCGAATCATTGCCGCCGACGTGCCCTGTAACGTGGATGCCACGCCTTTGAGTGACGATGATAGGCGTTCGTTGTTGATGTCCTCTTGAGTGAGGAGTGTGGCGTTTGAGTGGATATAGACCATGCCAGCGTGGTCTCTCTGTTCGATTTCTTCTGCGAGACGATCGAGCGAGATAATCGACCCAGGTCCAAGGTAGCAGGGGTGCTCGGAAATCGCAGTTCCTGAAGGGAGAGCTTTCCAGATTCGCTTAACTCCATCAACGTGCGTGATATGGCCTGCATTAGGCGTGTTATTAGCGTGGTAAGCTTCGTAGCCATATCTTCGAGCAAGCGACGTACAGACCTTACCTTTTCCTGTAGATCCCCACCATCCATCAACAACGACGTCATATTTCATCAAATCTTCCTTCTAATGCCATTCGGCTAAATAATCTTTTTATCATGACTCAGATCGTCACGAAATGTTTTGCCATGTACGAAATGCACAAATATCTCGGATGGTTCCAGCTGACACATTAAATTCTTCTGCTAAAGATCGTGTGCTAACGCCTTTCCCCTTATAATACCTGATATCTGACACTTCTTTTTTATTCAACTTCTGCGTGTTGTGTCGACCTCTAATTGTTCGATCTCTCATATTCTGCACTTCTGTACCAGATACTAAGTGATCTGGATTACAACAGCATCTATTATCACAAGTGTGCCGAATTACGTGGCCCTTCGGTACTTTCCGTTTATAAACTTCATAAGAGTAAATGTGTGCCATTACTCTTTTTCCATTCATATATAATCGGCTGTACCCATTGCGATTCATATTGCTACGTCTTTCCCAGCAACCAGAGCTAGAAACTTTGACGTGAAATAATAATCTGCAGAGACTCACTTCTTTTTGGTCTTTTTGGTCTGCTTAGCCAAGCTTCCATTTTTGCCGTAACGACCAACAATCGCCTTATCTTCTGCAGCTTTTTGCTTAGCTGACACTTTTTTTGATACAGCTTTGGCCTTCTTCTTTCCCTCTTCGCCAATCTTTTTGTTTAATTTAACGATGTCTTTTCTGCTTGGTTTTTTCTTAGGCGGCATTTTTATTCCTCATATTTTTCTTTTTAGCAAACAAGCCTCCGAAAATTCGGACTGCCCAATACCAAATGGTAGAGCGGACAAATCCCATTCCATCATGGCGACACCACTTGCGAAATGTTATATCAGCTTGCTTGCGACATCGCGTAGGCAAAAAACCATCTGAGATTAGCTGATAAAGAGCATCATGTACCAAACTGCCAGTCATTGAATCTTCGGTGTCAATGGTTGGTCCTGATGCTCCGTTCCACGAATAGCCAGATTTGATCCATATATCACCAGTAGGGTAAAGAATTACCCAAGGATCTGGCTTTTCTGGATCATCAACATCTGCATTTGTGGGAATGCATTGGGTAAAGTCTGGTTTAACTGTAGTCTCAAACATCTGATCTTCATAAGTTTGATACTTGTAGATCTTACGATATTTAAGATTCGAATGCCCTTCGCTTCTCAAAATGGTTACGTCTGTCATGCCCCCAGTTTAAAGGACATGGCAGATCGCAGCAATTATTTTTTATGAGTACCTTCTACTTCTCGCTTTTCACGATCTTTGGTACGAGCGTCTAGAGAAGCAAGAGCTTTATCAATTGCCTTAATTGCAGCTTCGTTCTCTTTGCACTTGAAATCTCCACTTTGATAGAATTCAAGTCGATCTTTTGCTGCATCGAGCAAAGTCTCTACGAAGCAACCATTAGGAGGAACTCGCTCCTTACCCCTGCCCAACGGGCCATTCTGCCAATTTACTCGAAGACCAACTGCTGAAGTGGTACCTCCTGCAGGCTTCTTAGTCTTAGGATGAATTACATGTGTTGAATGGATCTTTTGTTTCATTGTTTTTCCTTAATCTTGGTCGTGAAAAGGAGATGGCCAATCCCAACTTTGCTCTCCACCCCATTTACAGAATGTCTTTACTTGCTCATGTAGCCATTCGTTCTGTCTCTTAGCATACCACTGAAGAGCGGTTTTTCGGAAGAATATAACGTCTCGATGTACAGCGAAAATCTCTCGTGCTTTGTCCATTACGAGAACGCCAAATATAACATCTTTACATTCTCCCACTAATTCATGATCGGAGACTTCTACATCATAATAAATTCTTGATATCACGTCGTAAAAACGAACAGTAATAATATTGCCTAACCGATGCATTCCATCATCTATTACAATGCATGGCTGTTCGAAACCAAATGGATAAAATTCCTCTTCTATTAGGACCCTACTAAAAGTATCTAATATCTGTAGAGTAAACATCAATTAAGCCTCTGGTCAGTCTCTCTTGCAACCTTCTTCTTGGCACACGGTATACAAGTTGTATAATGAACACGCCTGCCAATTTTCCCAACTTTAGGGATGACTCGCTCCCCACAAACGTTGCAGGGAGCGTAGTCCAAGAATTTGATGATCTTATTGATCAAGCCAGTCGCCTGAGACTTGCCCATTTTTAGCCAATTCGATCATTCCATTGCCAATTGCACTGGTATAAGCAACGAGTGTCATATTGAATCGTTTGATCATATCAGCAAGCTCTTCGCTTGTCATCGCCAGACTTGCAATTTCGACCTGCATCCAAATGGGCCATTCCTGCTGAATGCAGAAATAGGATTCACCACCGATTTTAACTTCGATTCGTGGCGCCTGCGTTTGTGTTTTTTGCAGAGGATGCGTGATAGGGGGCTTCTTTGGGGGCTTCTTTGGTGTCCTCTTACGCGGTGTCTTTTTATTTGCTTTTCGAGTTGCCATATTTACCTTCTATGTGAATCCATTACGATGATTTCTTTAACAGTTTTGCGATCTTCT
>SPJJ01043489.1_pt1 | contig 10315 bp, 7 predicted proteins | sample 3741741 | NCBI WGS metagenome assembly SPJJ01 (sample SAMN10925908, study PRJNA522277) | cold seep metagenome | isolation source: Elba SIP-enriched marine methane seep metagenome, extraction at timepoint T1 | place: Italy: coast of Elba, Mediterranean Sea | collected 2014-05 | reverse complement strand
GGCCGCGTTGGGGGAGCGTGCCCATCCGCTCTCGCATCGCCCACCGTTCTCCGGGTAGGCACACGCGGCGTCGGCCAGGCATCGCCCCTCGACGCCGCCGCGGTTGCAGTCTCCGTCGCGCGCGCACCGATACGCGCCGATCGACGGACACCCCGTGCTCCCGACGAGGCAGAGGATCGCGCAGGCACGCCGCATTCCACCCCCATGGTAGCAAGGTCGGCTGGGCCGGCGATCTACTCCTGCTGGACGCTAGCCGACACGGGCGCAGCCTCGCCCTCGAGCTGGTGCTCGAGCACATGCGAGAGCGGATACACCGCGACGCCGGCTTCGAGCAGGGCGGGCAGCTTCTCGGCCAGGACCTCGTACATCTCGGCGGAGGGATGACCGATCGCGACGGTCGGGCCGAGCTTCGACAGGCGGGCGGCTTCATCCAGCTGCGCGGCGATCGCCTCGGCCGAGAGGTCGTGGTCGAGGAAGACCTGTCGCGAGAGCGACGGGACACCGGCCGACTGAGCAGCAACGGTGCCCTGGGTGTCGTGGTGGGTGCGCGAGTCGAGGAAGAACAAGTTGCGATCCGCGAGCACGGTCATCACGGCATCCATCGCCCGGCGATCGGCGGTGAGGCGCGAGCCCATGTGGTTGTTGACGGCCACAGCCGCCGGCACGGCGTCGAGCGCAGCTTCGGTCTTCAAACGCAGCGTCGCGGCGTCGTCGGTAGTGAGCAGAAACGTCTCGCGCGCTTCGTCACCCTCGCGCATGGTCGAGGGATCGTTGGGCTCCATGGGGAGGTGGAGCATGATCTCCCGATAGCGCCGACGGTCCGCCCCGAGCCGTAGCTGCGCCCCGCTGGCGTAGATCGAGCCGGGCAGGATGGCGAACGTCAGTCGGTAGCGAAGCGAGAGCAGCTTCTCGAGCAAATGAAGCTCGCGCCCCACATCGTCGATCACGATCGCCAGGTGACCGTCGGCCTGCTCCCACGGCAGGCTTCGGTCCCCGTGATCGCGCTGCCACGCCCGGGTGTCGCGCACCACGAAATCGATGGTCCGCTGGGTCGCTGCGACGTCCTCGGGCAGCTGGCGCGGCGCCTCGGGCGGCCGCGGCGCGATCCAGAACAAGACCACCGCGGCCGCGATCCACAGCGGGAGCGAGATGCCGGGCTGATCGTCAGCGGCCACCGTGTCCTTGGTACCACCCACAGGGGCCCTGGCCCAAGACTATGGGGAAAACTTGGCCACGAACACGTCGGTATCGTCGCCGAGCAGCGAAGTATCGCTGACCCCAGCCAAGTAGCCCCCGGCGAGGAAGATCTCGTTGTCGTCATCGATCACGAGTCTGCTGGCGGTGGTGTCCATGCCATCGACCGCGAACTCTCGCTGCCAGAGGCGCGTTCCATCCCTGCCGATCTTCTGCAGGACGACGAGCTCCGTCCAGTCGCGGAAGGTCTCGAGGGTGTGGTCGTATCCGTCGTACGCGAGGACGACGTCACCGTCGGGGCCCACCGCCAGCGCCTCGAGAGACCGCGCGTCGGTGCATTCGGTCCATTGCTCGGTCATCGTGGCACCGAACGAATACATGCGAAGCACGCCGCCGCTGCGACCGCAGACACCGTCGCCCCCCGCGGCTCCGTCGTCCCCCGCGGCTCCGTGGACCACCAGCGTCCCGCTGGGCCCCGATGCGATGCGCCGCGGCAGCCCGGGGAGCTCCCGCTCTCGCACGACCTGCAGATCCGCGTTCAACTCCAGAATCAGTCCGCGCGAACTGGCGCCGAGAGACCCATCGCTCTCCAGCTCGTCGACTGCGGCGATGAAGAGATGGCCCCTTGAGTCCACGACCGCGTCGACGATCTCGTAGGGAGCGATCGCGACGCTTCGAATGAGGCCCTCCGCGCCGACCTCGTGCACCGTGATCTCGAACTCGAAGTCGTCGCCTAGCGCCTCGAAGACGTAGGCGCCCTCGGGCCCAGACACGATCGTGGAGCGCAGCATGCGGCCCGGGCTGCCCAACTCGACCGGCGGTAGGGTCCGTCCGTCCCGCGCATCGACCCCGAGCGCCACGTACTCGCCCGCCGAGACGAGGCCATCTCCGTTGCCGGCCAAGGCCAAGCCATTGGATGCTCCATCCGCTTCCAGCTCAGTCCAGACCTCCTCGCCGTCGTCGCCATCGAGCCTTGCGAGCAGCAGGTCGGCGTCGTACGTCGACCGGCCGATCGTGAAAGAGGCGAAGATCGCGTCTTCGCGACCCACGACGAGGCCGGTCGGGCGGTCCGAGCCGCTCCCTCCGCTTCGCCAGGTCCACTGATGCCGTCCCCCGCTCCCGCAGAACCCGTCGCACTCGGGCTCGACGCCCTCGGTGTCGGTGCCAGTGTCGGCGTCCTCGCCGAACCCGTCGCTCGCCCCGCCTCCGGCGTTGGACGCGTAGGGGTCGTGGCAGGCGGCGAGCGTGGCCGCGATCCACAGACTGGGTACAAACAGGCGTTGGAACGGCGATGAGGGGGCTCGCACGGCCCATATACGGGGAAGCCCTGACCACGGATCGACGACGACGCAACTTCGGCCGAACGGCTCCGTCTCATGGAGACGGGGCTCGTTCACCCCTTCTTCAGCGTCTTGCAGGCGGCCTTATGCATCTCGAGTCGCTCCTTGCCTTCGATCCCCATCATCACGTTGTTCTGGCAGGTGACGTCTTTGCCGTCGACGGACATGTGAATCATGAAGTTGTAGGAGGTCGACCCGTAGCCCTCGCGGGTCCACTCGAGGTGCCCATCCTCATCGACCAGCCACTCGACCTTCGACTTGCCCTCCGAAGCCTCCACCCCCTTGAGGATGCTGGCTTTGTACTGCGCCAAGTCCTTCTTCTTGGGGGCGAACTGGAGATCGAATCCGTGCCGGCCGTTGGCGGCGATCCGCGCCCCTTTCACGCCGTCCTTCATGACCTTGGCGCCCTCGGGGCCCTGCGCCTTCCACCCCTCCCACTCGGGATCGGCGGAGCTGAGGTCGAAGTCGACCATCTTGGGCGGGGGCTCGGCGGCATCGGCCTTGTCGGCCACGCCCGCCTTCTTCACCTCGTTCTCCATGGCTTCCTTCGCCTTTTCCTCGACGGCGTTGGCGAGCGCCTCCTCGTCGAAACAGCCGCTCGCGAGGGCGCTGAGGAGAAGGAGCGAGGCGGAGAGTGCTGCTGGCGTCTTCATCGCCCTCCCCTGACGTCCGGTCGCCGGGATGTCGCAGACCGATCTCGAAAAAAACTCGGATCAGTCGCTGGGCGGCTCGGATTCGAGGTCCGAGGCCAAGAAGCTCCGGATACTGACGTCCACCCGGCTGCGCAGAGCGCGAAGGAGGTCGCCGGCCTCCGTGGGCGAGCCGCCCACCTCGTGCGCGAACCCGGATTCGAGATGCGCAGAGAGATCGGACCTTGCCCGCTGCAGCCAGCGCGCGACCGTCGCCCGGTGCGTGCCGTAGAGCGCCCCCAGCTCGTCGATCGACAAGCGATGGAACACGCTCTGCCGGATGAGATTGCGTTGCCGGATCGTGAGGCGACCGAACGCCTCCTGCATCGCGCTGCGGACCGTCTCGACGTGTTCTCCCACCGCAACCGACAGCTCGGCATCGACCTGGGGCACTCCGTCGCGGGTGCTCGCCCACTCCACGACCTCGGGACGCCGCCCCTGCGAGCGCCGCTGATCGATCACCGCCCGCGTCGCGACGGCCCTCGTCCACGCACGCACGCTACCGGAGCCTCGGTACTGCTCGAGCGCCGGGCCGCGCTGACCGTCGCCGACCAGCAGACGGGCGTCGAGCTCTTGCCGCATCTCCGCTCGATCGCGATCCGGCAGCAGCCGCTGCACCACCCGATCCAGATCCGGGTGACACAGCGCGCGGTAGGCCGCGACGGCAGCCGGGTTTCCCGCGAGAACCCCCGCCACCAGGTAGACGTCGGCGGTCGCGACCGCCGACAAGTCCGCCTCGGGGTTGCGAGCCTTTGCGTGGCGCAGGGCCGCCGCCCACAGCGGAACGAACACCTCGGGCGGAACCTCCACCCCATGCTGGACCTGGGCCTGCTCGGCGAGCCCCGGCAGCGACGGCGCGTCGTGCCCGTCCTCGAACTCGAACTCGCTCGCCCACAGGCGGCTCAGCACCTCGCTCACCCCGGCAGTATAGGCGTTCCCCGAACATGACCACGGCAACCCCACCCTCTTTCGGCGCGTGCGTCGAGCCGTCGCTGCTGGCCGCCTGGTGCTCGGGCCGCCTCGATTCCAAGGACCGGGCAGCGCTGGAGCACCACGTCGATGGGTGCTCGCAATGCGGCGAGCTCATGGCCGCCGCGGGCCGCGTCTGCGCCAGCGCGACCGACTCCCGCGTAGAGGTCACGCCCTCGACGCTATTGGGGGACGACCTCTTCGCCATGAGTGCCCTGCTCGAGGCCCAGCTGGGCCCCTATCGCCTCGACAACGTGGTCGGCGGCGGTGGCCTCGGCTTGGTGTTCGAAGCTCACGACGAACGCCTGCAGCGTCGCGTCGCGATCAAGGCTCTGCGCCGCGCCTCGGACGAGCCCGGCGCGATCCGCCGCGAAGCGCAGGCCCTGGCCGCGCTCTCTCATCCGGGCGTGATCGACGTCTACGACGTGCTCGAGAGAAGCGGCCGCGAGTACCTCGTGATGGAGTTCGTCGAGGGACAAACGCTGCGAGCGTGGCAGGCTGGCCGTTCGCCGGTCGAGATCGTCGCCGCCTATCGCGAGGTCGCGCGAGGCCTGGCGGCCATTCACCACGCCGGACTGATCCACTGCGACATCAAGCCCGACAACGTGCTCGTCGCCGAAGATGGCCGGATCCTGGTCGGTGACTTCGGACTGTCGGTGCTGGCGAATCGCGACGGCGTGGCCGACCAGGCGCTGGGCGGAACACCGCGCTACATGGCACCCGAGCAGCGGGCTCGGGAGGCGGTGTCGTTCGCCTCGGACCAGTACGCCTTTGCGGCGACCTTGTGGGAGGCACTAACCGGTGAGATCCCGCGGCGCCGAGTCGACGCCATCCCGGCGGCACTTCGTCCGGTTCTGGAGCGAGCCCTCTCGGAGCGCGCCGCCAACCGCTGGCCGTCGATGACGGCGCTCGAGGCCGCGATGTCCCCCGGTCGACGTCGTTGGCCGCTCGTCGCGGCGGGACTCTCGCTCGCCGCCGGCCTGGTCGCCTCCGCGTTCACCCTCGTCGAGCCGCCGCCAGACGCATCCGTTCTCGATACCCCCTCGCTCTCGGCGGAGGCGGTGCAGCAGACGACGGTGAGACACGCGCTCGCTGAGGCCGAGACGGCGCGGGGTCGGGGAAAGCTCCTCCAGGCCCTCGCGGTGCTGGAAACCGCGATCGAAAGCCCCGAGCTCAGCACCACCTCGCGGCAGGTGCTTCAGCTGCGGCGCGCAAAGCTGCTGGACATCGGCGGCCGCCGTAACGATGCCGGCACCGCGCTGGATGAGCTGGAACGCGAGGCAAACGACGCCCCGGATCGACTTCGCGCTGCGATCGCACTCGAGCTGGCACGCACCCGTCCCCTGCCCGTCTCCTCCGACAGCAGTGAAGACTGGCTTCGCACCGGCCAGGCCCGCCTGCTGCGGGCCGGGCTCGACCCCAGCTTCGACCTGGACGCCCGCCGAGCGGCCGCGGAGGTCTATCGGCAGCAGGGCGAACGGGACTCGGCAGCCAAGGAGATCGAGGCGGCGCTCGAGCTCGTCGGCCCCGGCACCTCGCCCCTGCTGCACGCGCACCTGCTGCAAGAGCAGGCGCACCTGTTCGATCGCCTCGGCCGCTACGACGAGTCCGAGGAGATACTCGACCGCGCCACGGCGCTGTTGAAGGAGCACGAGCTCGAGGGCAGCGACGTCGGCGTATTGGTGCTACTCACGCGCGGCAACCTGCAGTGGTTCCAGGGCAAGAAGACCCGCTCGATCGCTACGCTGCAGCGGGCAATCGACGCCGGCGAGGCAATGGAGGGCGGAAGCCCGGTCGCACTGGGGCGAGCGCTCAACGATCTGGGCTCCTACGCGATGGAGCAGGGACAGTTCGAGCGAGCCGAGTCGGCGATGCTCCGGGCGCAGGGCATGCTGCCCGAGTACTACGCGGTCACGGCCAACCTGGCGATCCTCTACGGCCGCATGCCGTGTCACGACGCGACCGATCCCAAGGCCTGCAAGGCCCAGAACCAGGAGCGCGCTTACGAGTACACGTTCCGCGCCTACGAAACCGCCCGCGAGCAGCTCCCTCCCGGGCATCCTTCGCTCGCGCAGATGGCCGGCAACCTCGCGTTCGACTACAGCCAGCAAGGTCGCTACGTCCTGGCGCTGCAACACTACGACGAGGCCCTCGACGGGCTGACTGCCGCCTACGGCAAAGACCACATCAAGCTCGTGCGACCGCTTCTGGGTGCCCTCGAGGTCGCGGTCCGGACGAAGAACCAGGACTCGGCAACGCGGATCGCCAAGCAAACGCGCGCGACGGCCGACACCAATCGCGAAACGTTGGGGCCGGCAGCGATGAGCGTCATCGACTACGCACTGCTCAAGACGAACGCGTGGACGTCCGGCGTCGAGGCGGACGAGGCGGCGCTCGAGACCTCGATCGCGTTCTTCAAGGGGAGCCCGCCCCAGGACATCGGGATGGTGGACAGCTGGTTCGGGGAACGTGAGACCGAGACCGAATCGGGTTGATCGCTACGGGCCCTGCTCGAAGTTGTGAACCACCTCTTCGTCGGTCAGCGCCCGCTCGTAGATCGCCAGCAGCCCGAGCGTTCCGAGCCACGGATGACCGTTGTCGCTGGCGTTGGCGACGATGAAGGGCAACTGATCCTGCCACAGCATGGGCGTCTGCTCGGGAATCCTACCCAGCACCTCGAGTTGACCGTCCTCGTAGCCCGCGATCTGGCCGGCCGCGGACACCGTGAACACCACGTGCCGCAGGCCGGGCTCGACGTTGAGGAGGAACTGTTCCGTCCCGCCGGCTTCGTCTACGACGACGTTCATCCCGATGATCCCGTCTCCCCCCGCGACGTAGAAGTTGGCGCGCGGGGCGAGGTGGTCCTCGAACGCGACGATGCGAGGACCGTCGGCGATGGCGACGTCGGGGGACTGGGAGTCGACCCAAAGCTCGACCGTGAACGCCTGGGTGCCGAAGCGCGACGCTGCGAAGGCATCCGCGCTCAGGCTCGAGTTGTCGGTCACGCGCAGACCGTCCTCGGCCCAGGCGGTGGTGCTGTTGGGGGAGATCGTCAGGTCGACCGGCGGGTCGATCCCCGACACGTCGAACACCATGTCGGGACCCTCTGGGTCGAACACGAACGTGTACAAGGTGGCCAGGCCGTCGGTGATGCGCCCGGCCGGGAGCGAGCCTGTGGTGCTGCTCGAGCCAGCGGTCTCGTCGCCGGTCGATTCGGACGTGGTCGTCGAGGTCGCCCCGGTGACCGTGGATGTGGGCGAGGACGTACCAACGGATGTGGTCGTCGAGGACTCGCCCTTCGGCGTCGCCGACGTTGATCCGTCTGCGCCGGTCGACCCCTCGTCCACGGCTTCGTCCCAGTCTGGGTTCGAGCTCAGACAGTTGCTCGCGAGCGAAAGGCCCAAGACGAGCGAGAGGCGGACCATGAGCTGTCAGGATAGCAGCCGCTGTTCGTAGGCATCGATGGCAGCTTCGACCACAAGGTACGACGGGTCGTCGAAACACTCCCTTGATCCGTGGGCGCGGCGCTCGCTTCCGCTTCGATCGTCGGGTCACCGTGTTACCGTTCTCTTGGGGGATGTCGGCCACAACGCTCGTGCTGGTTTCGTTGCTCGCGGTCTTTGAGGCGCCGCCTTCCAAGGCTGTATCGCTGCTTCCAACGTCGTTCGACGGCGAACTCGAAGAACACTGGAAGCAGGAGATCGGGACGCGGATCGGAGACGGCTTCTCTCAGGGCGACTTCCAACTGATCACCGGTGACGCGCTGGGCCCTGCCGCGGCGCAGTGCCGCGCGGGCGCATGCGTGACCGAGGTGGCCACCAAGTCCGGGTCCGACATGGTCGTCGCCTCCTCCGTCAGCGTGGTCGAGAAGGATTTCGAGATCGCGCTGCAAGTCATGGACGGCAAGGACGGCTCGATTCTGGCCAGCGTCGAAGACACGTGCGGTCTGTGCGGTGCAGCGGAGGTGGCCGAAATGGCCAAGGACCTCGCCTCGACCCTCCGCTCGAAGCTGGACGCGATGGCCAAGGCCAAGCCCGTGCTGATTCTCAGCAGCGATCCTCCCGGCGCCACGGTGTTGATCGACGGGAAGGACTCGGGAAAGACGCCGGTACAGCTCGAACTCGACGCGGGTGAGCACGTCATCGTGTTTCGGCGCGAAGGCTACGTGAACGAAGAGCGTACGCTGACCTCCGTTGCCGGGGTTCGCGATCGACTCACCGTCGAACTGACCCAGGCCCAGACGGAGCAGAAGTGGCGACGAGGGGCCTGGATCAGCGGGTGGGTCCTGTTCGGAGCCGGGGTCGCTGGCGTGAGCTCTGGAGCGAGCCTCTGGGCGCTGCACGACCGCCCCTACCGTGCCGACTGCCAAGCGGACGCTGATGGCGACTGCCGCAACCTCTACGACACCCAGACGAGCGGGATCGTCAGCCTTGCTGCTGGCGGCGCCGCCCTGGTGACCGGCATCGCGCTCATCGCGGTCTCCCGTCCCGACAAACGGAAGAAGTCCTCGAACCGAGCCCACCTCGTTCCGACCCTCGGAGGCGTGGCCGCTCGGTTCTAACCCTGGCGTTCGACCCATGACCCGGCCCAGCCCACCCAAAGCAAAGGGGAAGCCCCCGCCTCCGCCTCCGCGGCCGCCGCGAGGCTCGGCCGCGGCCTTGGCCCAGGAGCTGGTCGATGAACTCGCCACGGGCGTCGTCGAGCCGGGCTCGAAACCCGTGACCGAGCCGGAAGACACGCCTACCCGGATCACTCCTGCGGCGCCCGTCGACGAAAACCCGACGCACGTCGCCGCACCCGAAGAGGCGCCCACCCGCATCGAGCCGCCGCCCGAAGACACCCCGACCCGTCTCCAACCAGCCGGCGTGCTTCCAGATCGACGGCCCTCCTCGGGCGAGTGGGTCCACACGTCCTCGAGCGCGCTGGCGCTCGCAACGAGTACGCCCTCCGGCCGCGGCAGCCTGCCGTCGGTGCCGCTGGGCCGTGGGACCGAGCTGGGTCGCTACGTCGTTCTGGAGCACCTGGGGTCTGGCGGGCTCGGCGACGTCTTCACGGCGTGGGACCCGGAGCTCGATCGGAAGGTCGCGGTCAAGCTGCTCAAGTCCGCCGCCTATGGGCGGGTGGACCTCTCGCGCCTGCACGGCCGCCTGCTCCGTGAAGCACAGGCGATGGCCCGGCTGTCGCATCCCAACGTCGTCACCGTCCACGACGTCGGACTGAGCGACTCCCGGATCTTCATCGCGATGGAGTTCGTCGACGGGGTCACCCTCAAGGAGTGGATCAAGGACGAGACCCGCCCTTGGCAAGAGGTTCGCGACGCGCTGCTCCAAGCCGGCGAAGGTCTCATCGCGGCACACAACGCCAATCTCGTCCACCGCGACTTCAAGCCGTCCAACATCATCGTGGACAAGGAGGGGCGCGTCCGCGTGCTCGACTTCGGCCTCGCCCGCCGGCCCTCCGACGAGCGCAACTCGGTCGACGATTCGCTGGACAGCGCCGATCCGGCGACGTCAGGCCGCGCCCTCATCGACGAGGCAATCACGCAAACCGGGACCGTGCTGGGGACGCCGGCCTACATGGCGCCCGAGCAGTGGGCGAAAGACATGGTCGACGGACTCGCCGACCAGTTCGCTTTCTGCATCACAGCGTTCGAGGCATTCTACGGAACTCGCCCCTTCGTCGGTAAAGGGGAAGACCTCCTGCGGGCGGTCCGCAGCGGCGACATCACCTGGCCCAAGAACGAGGGACGCATTCCCAAGTTCATGCGCAAGGCGCTCTTGCGTGGACTGAGCGTCGACCCGGCGAAGCGCTTTCCCGACATGCCCGCGCTCCTCAAGGCGATGCAGGCCGACCGCCGCTCGAAGCGACGGATCGCGACCGTGCTCGGGCTGTCGGTCTTGCTCTCGGCCGGCGGCGGCGCGGCGGCATACGCCTACTTGCAGCCCCCACCGCCGGAGAAGGACGAGCGCGTCGACAACCTCGTCGACCTGGCCCATGAGGCGGCGGCCAAGAGCTTCTACGTCTACCCTCCGCCCAGCGATCCGGACACCGCGACCGCTTACGACACCGTGCTGGAGCTCGAGGAGCTCGAGGGCGACATCGAGGAACTCGCCGACGGGGCGG
>SPJJ01047255.1_pt1 | contig 10316 bp, 8 predicted proteins | sample 3741741 | NCBI WGS metagenome assembly SPJJ01 (sample SAMN10925908, study PRJNA522277) | cold seep metagenome | isolation source: Elba SIP-enriched marine methane seep metagenome, extraction at timepoint T1 | place: Italy: coast of Elba, Mediterranean Sea | collected 2014-05 | reverse complement strand
TTAATGCAGGGTTGCTTACCAGCGATCGCGTCCGCCGCCACCGCCGTAGCCACCACCGCCGCCGCCGCCGCCGCCGTAGCCACCGCCGCCGCCGCGACCACCACGACCACCGCCGCCGCCACGGGGACGGTCCTGGCTCTCGTTCACCTTCAGGGTACGACCACCCAAGGAGGAGCCGTCGAGAGCCTGAATGGCGGACTGAGCGTCCTCCTCGCTGGCCATGGTCACGAAGCCGAAGCCGCGGGGGCGGCCGGTGTCACGGTCCATGATGACCGCAACTTCGCTGACCTGACGGCCATCCGCTCCGAAGACGGAGAACAGCTCGTCCTCGGTCACGGAGTAAGGGAGGTTTCCAACGTAGAGTTTCTTTGTCATTTGTGCTTTCGCCCTTCCAGACTGTCCAAACTAAGTATCCGACCGAAGGGGCGGCACGCGAACAGGTGGCGCCGGTGGTATTGCAGATTTTTTTTAGGAAAGTCTAGTCGGAAATCGCGGCGAATCGCGTCGGTAAGTGCCCGGCCTGATTAGTGGTTTACGTGGTTCCTTGACCACACCCCGTGTTACCTTCCGGTGATGCACCAACTTTGGGCGCTCCTCGCCACAGCCCTGCTGCTTCAAGGCTGTCCCGATGATCGACCGACGAGCAGCTCAGCGCCCGCCCGCGACGCGGGGCGCCAAGACTCTGGGGTTCAGGACGCTCAGGCGGGTGATGCCGCAGGCTTGGACGGCGCGCTCATGGATGTCGGTCCCAAGGATAGCGGTCTGGTGGACATGGGCAGCGCGGACGCTGGGCGGATGGACGCCGCGTCCCAGGATGCGGGCCCTCCAGACACCGGCGATCTCGACGCGGGCCCGCCGGATACCGGCGATCTCGATGCCGGTGCGGTGGACGCGGGCCCCCCGCCGGTCACGTGCACCGAGGCCGGGCTGGTGACCCGCACAATCTCCGACAGCGCCTCCGTGGGGACCCCGGATACGTACTTCTTCGACGTGAACCCAGGAGACCCGTTCTGCGCTGAAATCACAGGTGGAGGCTCGGGTCGGTGGGGCCTAACCGTGTCCAACGGCACATCCACCGGCATCTATTGCTCAAATGTGACGCCCTGCCGCATCCGCGTGGGCGCCAATGATCCAACCCTGCTGGTCACGGCGCTCACCACGGATATCGGTAGCTACACTCTGACCGTTCGCTCCATTCCACGCTGACCGCTCAAGGCTGCAGCAGCGGGTAGTCGGGGGACCAAACGGAAGCCTGCACGGCAGCCTCGATATTGGCTAGGGGCTCTGCGAGCCCCTGATCGATGGCCTCCTGGGCCACCGCCACTGCGATGCGCTCCGTCACCTCACGCAGGGCAGATAGCCGCGGAAAGAGCGAGCCTTCGTCCAGATCTTCCTGTCGGACCTGCTCGGCGAGGGTCTGGGCGGCCACCGTGAACATCGAGGGCACAATTCTGCGTGCCTTGGCGACCAGCGCGCCGAGGCCAAGGCCGGGGAAGATGTACACGTTATTGCCCTGGCCAATGCGCACCTTTCGCTCGGCGTGCTCCACCGTGCCGAAGGGGCTGCCCGAGGCGACGACCGCCCTGCCCTCGGTCCAGGCAAGCAGGTCCTTGGGATGGGCCTCGGACATCGAGGTGGGGTTGGAGAAGGGAAAGATGGCCGGCCGCGAGGTGCGCTCGCCCATCGCCCGGATCAGGGGCTCGGTGAAGGTGCCGGGGCGGCCGGTGGTCCCGATCAATACCGTCGGCGCCATCGCCTCGATGACCGCCTGAGGGCCGCTGGCCCCAGACAGCCCCATGCTGCTTGCCACCTGCTCGGGCCAGGCCAAGGCGCGCTTATAAACATCGTCGAAGTGACGGTCTGCGGTGAGCAGGCCCTTAGAGTCCAGCAGGGCGACCCGCTTGATGACCTCGGCCTCGTCGAGGCCCGCGCGCGACAAGGCATCTTGCACCAGCCGCGCGATGCCGACCCCCGCCGCGCCAGCCCCCAAGATCACGACGCGCTGGTCCTTCATCGGGACTTTGCTCACTCGAGTGGCCGCGATGATGCCTGACAGCGCCACCGCGGCTGTGCCCTCAATGTCGTCGTTGAAGGACAGGATGCGGTCGCGGTGCCTCTGCAGCAGGTCGAAGGCGTTCTGCTTTTTGAAGTCCTCCCACTGCAGCAGAGCCTTGGGCCACCGCTGCTTGACGGCGTCGACGAACTCGTCGACGAAGGCGTGGTAGTCAGGACCGCGCAAGCGAGGTTGACGCCACCCGATGTAGAGAGGGTCGTCGCGCAGGCTCTGGTTGTCCGTTCCGACGTCCAAGCTGACGGGCAGGCAGTAGGCGGGGTGGATGCCCGCGCCGACGGTGTACAGGGCCAGCTTGCCGATTGGGATGCCCATGCCCCCTGCGCCTTGATCCCCGAGGCCTAAGATGCGCTCGTTATCGGTCACCACGATCAGGCGCACATCATCGGTGGGCGCGTTGGCCAAGACTTCATGCACGCGGCCCCGGTCCTCAGGCGTGATCCAGACTCCGCGGGAGCGTCGGAAGATGCGGCTGTACTCCTGCACGGCCTGACCCACGGTGGGCGTATAGACCACGGGCATCAGCTCTTCGATGTGCTCCGATAGCAGGCGGTAAAAGACGGTCTCGTTGCGCTCGTGCAACGAGGCGAGCACCACGTACTTGTCCAGAGGGTCCGCCTGCTCCTGCACGTGCGCGTAGGCCCGCTCCACCTGCTCGGTCATGCTGGAGACATGATGCGGCAACAGCCCCTCGAGCTTGAAGGTGCGGCGCTCTTGCCGGCTAAAGGCGGTGCCCTTGTTCAGGATACCGTGGTGCAGCAGGGCTGGGCCCCGCAGGTCACATTGCACCGTCCATCGGCCCTGCTCATCTTTGCGGAATGAATGCGGCATGCCTTGTGGATGCCAGACATCGAGGCGAAGTCACAGGGCATGTGCAGAAAAAGGCCCCAACAGGGGGATCAGCTGAGTTTTCGTGGGTCGGTGAGCTTGCCGGTGACCGCAGATGCCGCGGCCACTGCGGGCGAGACCAAGTAGACAGGCCCCGGCGCGCCCATTCGGCGATCGAAGTTGCGGTTGGTGGTGCTCGCCGTGGTCTCCCCATCGTTCGGGATGCCCGGACCATTGCCGATGCATGAGCCGCAGCCCGGCGGGCTCACGACGGCGCCGAGGTTGCGGAACAGCTCCAGCAGGCCTTCCTTTTCGGCATCTGCGGCGACGGTAGCGCTAGAAGGACTCACGGTGACCCGTACGCCGTCCTTGATGCTCTTGCCCTTCAAGACATCCGCGGCGGCCCGCAGATCGGCGAGCGAGCCGCCCGTGCAGGACGCGATGACCACGTTGTGCACATCGACATCCTCATTTTCGCTCAGCGCGGCGCGGTTGCGGCTGTCTCCGGGCGTGGCCACCGTGAGCGGCACATCCTTGAGGTCCACCGTGATGACCTTCGTGTACTCAGCGCCTTCGTCCGCGCTGACGAACATGCTGTCGACGTCGACGCCGGGACGGCGGCCCTTCAAGAACTCACGCACCGGCTCGCAGGGGGCCACGATGCCCGTCATGAGGCCGCCCTCGACCGTCATGTTGGTCAGCACCGACAGCTCATCCACGTTCCACTGCGCGAGGCCGGGGCCGTCAAACTCCACAACGCAGGTATCGGTTGCGGACTCCCGCCAATGCTCCTCGCGGAAGTAGGGGTCACCGATGAGGTGAAGGATGAGGTCCTTGGGCGACAGGATGCCCTTGGCGTCGCCCTCGACGACGACCTTCACGGTCTTAGGCACGGTCACCGGGATCATGCCGGTGCGCAGCGCGAAGGCCATGGCGGTGGAGCCCACGCCAAAGGCGAAGCTATTGAGCACGCCAGCGGTGGGCGTGTGGCTGTCTGTCAGGACGATGATGGTACCCGGCAGCCCGTAGTCCTCCACAACGACGCGGTGGCAAACGCCCGGTGGCAGCGCGCGCCCGGGGCCATGCAGGCGGATGCCGTTCTTGTCGCAGGCTTCGACCATCTCCTTGGTGAGGTTCATGGCCGGCGCGAGGCGCTGGTTCTTGACCTTCAAGGGCACGGTGTCCTGGTTCAGCAAGACGAAGTGGTCTTCAAAGGCCGCGACCATCTCAGGGCGCTCAACTTTGGTATCGCCCCACTCCTGCGCGTACAGGTCCATCACCATGCCGGCGGTATACTCGTGCATGCCCCGAAAGCCGGTCTCGCAGAGCACCTGATCGCCCGGCTTCACGGAGTTGATGCCCTTGGGCTCATCCGGGGAGCGAAAGGCGCGTTGCGCGATGATCTTCTCGACGCAGTTCATGGGCCGGGACGGCCGCTCCAGCTCGTAGGAGGGTTTGATCTCGCCCGCCAGCAGCTGGGTGCCGTAGCGCATCAGGCCGCCGGCTTTGGCGACCGCGGCAAAGAAGGCCGGCAGGGCCTCGGCCAGCGCGGCGGTATCGACGTCCTCGCCCGCGATGAGCCGGTCCACCACCGTGAGGTCGGTCGTGAAGGGCAGCCCGCTGTAGACCATGTTCTCTTGGAAGATGCGCTGAAAGCTCTTTGCGACCACCAGCTCGATGCCCGCGCCTTGGTGCGCGACCACCGCGACCTCACGGGACGAACCGGAGCCGTAGGCATCGCCGCCGACGACGACCTGAAACCCACCGTCCTTGACGCCGGCCTTCTTGACGACCTCTTTGAAGTTCTCGAGGAAGTAGGGGCCAAGGATTTCGCCCGTGTAGCCCAAGGTGCAGGCTGCGCCGCTGATCATCGCATCGGTATTGACGCCATAGTGCAGCGCAGGCGGGCTTGCGCCCTCTGCGGCCAGGTCCTTGCCCTCCAGCTGGGTGCTGATGTCTTCGGAGTTCTCGGTGAGCCAGAGGGTGCGACCAGTCAGTTTCATTGTCGGGCGACGTACCACCCGCCGCGCATATGAGACAAGATGGCCCCATAAGGGCCGTCTTAATGTATAGCCTATGTTACATTAGGGCATGATGAGCCGCGCCGCCCTGCAGGCCTACCTCGACGTAGTGGACGCGGGCTCTATCCAGGCCGCGGCCAAGCGCAGCGGCCGCTCTCGGGCCACCTACCATCGCTGCCTCGACGAGCTGCGAGACGCGTTGGGTGGCCGTGAACTGCTTCAGCGCCGCCCCGGACAGCGCCAGGTGGTGCCGACTCCAGTGGGCAAGGCCTTCGAACCTCGGGCGCGGGCGATCTTGGCGCGTTGGCACCAGTGGCAGCTGGATACTCAAGACGCGTTGGGCGTCGCGGCTCGGTCCGTGCGCATTGGCGCCCTCTCCGGCGCCTTCGACTTGCTCGCGGACATCGTGATGGAGCTCGCGGAGGATCACCCGCCGGGCACCTTCCGCATCATCGAGTATCCCGCGGACCAGTTGCGGGCCGCGGTCTCCAGCGGGGCGGTGGATTTGGGCGTCGGTACCGCGGGCGCGGAGGGGCTGGAGGCGGGGCTGGCCTTCGACGAGATCGGCCCCCTGCCCTGGTCGGTGATCGTGCCGGCGGGTCAGGCCCAACAGTTCGGCGACCCGGTGAGCCTGCTGGAGCTGCACGAGGTGCCGATGGTGGTGCACCGCCAGGGGCCGGCGCGCACCCTCTTGGAGCGCTGCTTCGAGGCGCACCCCGAGGGGCCCCTGTCGCTGGTGAGCACCGTCGAGGTGCAGAGCACGCCCCGCATGGTGGATATGGTCGCCAAGGGGTTCGGGCCCGCGATCGTGACCCGATTCCGGCTGCAGTTCTTGCCCGAGCAGGGGGTTGTTGTGCGCGCGCTGACAGATGGCCCTGCGCCCTTGGTGGCAGGCATCTATACCCGAAGGGGCCTGACCTTATCGCCCTTGGCGCAGACCTTGTGGGCGCGCACCCGCAGCGCCCTACTCGACGTCGTTCAAGGCCGGCAGGAGGGATGACAGCTGCGCGCACAGGGCCGCGTACTCATCGATGTGATTGTAGGCCTGCGCGGAGATGCGCAAGATGCGTTGTCCTGCCCAGTTGAAGACGGGCACCTCAAAGCCCGCCTCAAAGAGTTGGTCTTGAAGCGGGTCCGAGTGGCCCTGGGGCACCTGGGGTTGGCCGGGCACCACCACTGAGGCCAGGCTTCCCAGCATGCTACGCGGCGCGCCGGGCGCAGTGCCCAAGGCCTCGCACAGCATCTCACGGGCCTCATCGACGAGGGCGTGATTGCTGGCGGCCAGCGCGGACCATCCGGCCGGCATGAGGGCCTGCAGAAAATCCAAGCTGGAGGGGATGCTGAGCCAGGGTGTGGGATCCCGGGTGCCCTGCCAGTCCATGTCGACCCACAGCTGGGGCCGCCCGGGTATAGGCCGGTTCATGCCATGGCTGGTGACCAGGGGGCGCAGCCTGTCTTGCAAGTCTCGCCGCACGTGCAGCATCGCAGCGCCCTTGGGCGCGCAGAGCCATTTATGGGCGTTACAGGTGTACATGGCCGCGCCGATCTCCTGCACGTTGATGGGCACCATGCCGAGGGCGTGCGCGCCATCGACGATGCACTCCACGCCGCGTGCTTTGAGCGCCTGCACCAGCTCCGCCACGGGCAGGAGCAGGCCGGTGGGGCTGGTGACGTGGTCGATGATGGCCAACTTCGTATGTGGGCTGACCGCGTCGAGCAGGGCGCGCAGCACATCCTGTGGGCCTTGGAGCGGAAACGGCAGGCGCGCCACCCGCACCTCGGCGCCGTGTGCCTCGGCGTGGCGGCGCGCGGCGTTGTGACAGGCATTGTAGGTGTGGTCGGTGACCAGCAGTTCCTGCCCGGGCGAAAGCTCGAAGGCAGATAGGGCCGTATTGACGCCGGTCGTGGCGTTGGCCACGAAGGCGAGATCCTCCGGGCAGGCCGCGATGAAGTCTGCGAGGCGCGCTCGCGCGCTATCCCACAGCCCCGGCAGCTCTCGAGTGAAAAAACGGACCGGCTGACACTCCATCTGGTCGCGCAGGTCCGATTGCGCGGCCCGCACCACGCGAGGGCAGGCCCCAAAAGACCCGTGGTTCAAAAAGACCACATCGGGGTCGAGATCCCAGTGATGGCGCCATGGTGAGGGCATGCCCCTGTTTTGGGCCTGCGCGCGTCCCGGAGCAAGAAATCCCTCAAGATGCTGAGGCATTCGGGGCAAGATGACCGCCTATGGAGCTGATGCTGATTCGCCACGCCCAACCCGCATGGGTCGTTGATGGCGCCGGCGCCCTGGACCCCGAGCTGACGGAGCTGGGCCTTGAGCAAGCAGAGCACCTCGCGCACGCCGCTCAACAATGGAAAAAGCGCCCTACGCATCTGTGGGTGTCTGGAGCTCGGCGGGCCCATCAGACGGTGGCGCCTCTCGCGAAGGTCCTGCAGATGCAGCCGGTGCAGCACGACTGGCTCACGGAGATCTATCTGCCTGAGTCTTGGCAGGGCGCGCCCGCGCTCGACATCGGGGCCATCTTCCAGGGGCTGAAGACGCGCGACGAGGCCGCGTGGTGGCAAGGTGTGCCGGGCGGCGAGACCTATCACGACTTTCACGCTCGTGTGAGCGGCGGTTTGCAGGCTGCCTTGTCAGACTTTGGGGTCAAGCGAACCGAGGGCGAGGCCCCGGTCTACGAAGGGGTGAGTGACGACATCCGCATCTGTCTTGTCGCCCACGGCGGCACCAACTCGGTCCTGACGAGTGAGCTGCTGGGTCTTCCGACCGTGCCCTGGTCGTGGGAGCGCACCGTGATGGCCCACGCGGCGCTCACCCGCATCAAGAGCACACCCTTATTGGGCGGACATATCTTCGGGTTGAGGGAGCACAGCGACGCCGGCCACGTGCCGGCGGGCCAGCGCTCCCGGTAGCCGTTATGGAGCTCCGCGAATTTGCACAGGCAGTTCTATTTGCCCCTGATCTGCAGGATAAGTTGCTCGATCCGGGCCGGTTCACGGACCGTGCTCCCGGCGCAGGGCTTAGCGAGATCCCCGAGCGGCCCGGTCGCAGCGCGGCGCTGAGGCTCAGTGATGGGCGGGGCATGCCCTTCCCCAAGCGCTTCGACGAGGCGAGTTCAAGAGGCCTCGCGCTTCACTTCTTTGCAAACCATGAGCTGCTCGCGATGGAACTCATGGCGCTCATGCTGCTGCGCTTTGTCGAAGCTCCGCCCGCCTTTCGTGAGGACCTCGCGCGCACGATCACGGAGGAGCAGGCACACTTGCGCTTGTACCGAGACCGCATGCACGCGCTGGGCGTGGGGCTGGGCGATGCGCCGGTGAACGGCTTCTTTTGGCGGGTGATGAAGGATGCACCCACCCCCTTGGATTTCGTCGTGCAGATGGCGATGACCTTCGAGCAGGCCAACCTCGACTATTGTGTGCACTACGGGCGGCTCTTCGACGGAGCCGACGATGCTGAGAGCACGGAGCTGCTCAAGCGGGTCTACGAGGATGAGGTCGGGCATGTGATGCACGGGGTGCGCTGGTTCAATGCTTGGCGGCCCGAGGGGCAAAGCGCCTGGCAGGCCTACTTGCAGCACCTGCCCGATGCGCTCACTCCGGCCCGCGCCAAGGGGCCCGTCCTGGACATCAAGGGCCGCAAGATGGCCGGCCTGGACGACGACTTCATTCGCCGCTTGAGGGTCTTCTCGGCGTCGAAGGGCCGTCGTCCGCGGCTGTTCGTATTTGAGCCGAGCATGGAGGAGGCCTGGAATGGCCCTGAGAAGCAGGCCTCGCCCGCGGTGGCAGCGCTCACCCGAGACCTTGGGCCCCTGATCGGGCTCCTGGGGGCCAAGGACGACCGCGTGGTCCTCGACCGGCCGCCCCGCTTGGACTTTTTGGAGCAGCTGGACGCGGCCGGGATTCACTACCCGGAGTCTCAGACATGGGACGAGGTGTGGCAGCGCGCCGGCCGCGAAGACATGGCGGCCGACCTTCCCTGCGCGCTGCACCCCTGGGGCTTTACGCCGGATCTGGCCGAGACCGCGCAGCGCTTGTGTGCCCAGTCTGTGCACATGGAGGGCATCCGCCGCTGGAGCAGCAAGTTCGAGGCTCGCGCGCTTTTGCAGGACTACTTGCGCAGCCCGGATCGGCCCGATGCGGCCCATGGGACTCAACGACAGATGTTGGGGGCCTTGGTACGCTCGGAGGCCGAGCTAGTGGCTGTGTGCGCCGATGATGAAGGGCCGGTGGTGGTCAAGGCGCCGTTTAGCGCCAGCGGCCGCCATCGGTTGAGGCTGCGGCCGGGGGCCGCGCTGAGCCCACCAGAGTTGGGCTTTGTTCGTCGCATGTTGAAGCGGCACGGGGCGCTGTGGGTCGCGCCCTGGTTGACTCGCCTGCGAGACCTCAGCGTGACGCTGTCGGTCGGCGCCGAGGGGCATGTGCGCCTCGACCCGCCGCTGTGGCTGATCAACGACGCTCAGGGCGCTTATCAAGGGCACGCCCTCGCCCCCTTCACTCAGGGGCTCAGCGATAGCGTCCGGCGCCAGCTCAATGAGCGTCACAATCTTCTGGCGCAGCTCAAACACGCGGCCACCTTCGTTGGAGAGGCGCTCGCCCGCTCGGGCTACGTCGGTCCCGCCGGTGTGGACATGATGCTCTTCGAAGACCATGAGGGGCAGGCCCGCTTGCATCCCCTGCTAGAGATCAACCCCCGCTATACCATGGGGCATATCGCGCAGGTCTTTCGCCAGCGCCTCGCGCCTCGTACCCAAGGGCTGGTGCGTCACCTGAGCCTCAAAGAGGTGCAGGCCGCCGGCCATGCCTCCTTCGCGGCCTGGAGCGCGCTGCTTCAGGCCCAGGCGCCCATCGTGAGCTCGGCACGCGGCATCGACTCCGGCGTGGTCTTTGGGACCGACCCGGCCGTCGCTGAGCGGGTGGTTGCGGTCCTGTCGGTGGCTTCGAGCCTTGAGCAGGCCACGCATCAGTTGGCGCTGTAACCCAGCGCTTCAGTCCAGCGCCCGAGTCTGGCCCACGTGACGCAGCCAGTGATCCGCCAGGCACGTGGCCACCATAGCCTCAGCCATGACAATGAAGCGCGGTAGCAGGCAGGGGTCGTGGCGGCCCTTCACGGTGACCTCGGTGGGCTGACCATCACTCGTCAAGGTAGATTGCGGCTGCGGAATGCTGCTGGTCGGTTTGAGCGCGGCGCGCAGGATTAATGGCATGCCCGTGCTTAGCCCTCCAAGCATGCCCCCGTGCTGATTCTTGGTGGTCACGACCCGTCCGGAGTCCTCCGCCGCGAAGGGGTCATTGTGTGCGCTGCCTCTCAACGCGGCCGCCGAAAATCCTGAGCCATACTCAAAGCCGACCACCGCGGGCAGCGACATGAGGGCCGCGCCGAGGTCTGCCTT
>SPJJ01016939.1_pt1 | contig 10321 bp, 6 predicted proteins | sample 3741741 | NCBI WGS metagenome assembly SPJJ01 (sample SAMN10925908, study PRJNA522277) | cold seep metagenome | isolation source: Elba SIP-enriched marine methane seep metagenome, extraction at timepoint T1 | place: Italy: coast of Elba, Mediterranean Sea | collected 2014-05 | reverse complement strand
TCGACATCGTCAGCGACGACAAGCAAGCTCGCGATCGCTACGCCGAGATTCTCTACCGCTTCGTGTTCGGTTCGATCATTCACTTCGGCGTATTCAACGGCGACCCACACCCGGGTAACTACTTGTTCGACCACGACGGCAAGGTGGTGTTTCTCGACTACGGTTGCGTCAAGTATTTCCCGGAGCCGATGCTCAAGGTGTGGATGGCGCTGGTGCGTGGTCACTACGGAAACGATCCGGTGGAATTTCGCCAGCGCGCCATCGAGTTGGGGTTCATGAGCGAGAAGCGAGATATTCCAGCGGATCTGCTCTACGAGTACTTTGGCTACTTCTACGAGCCGTTTCGCCACGACCGGATGTTCGAATTCTCACGCGAGTACAACGCAAAGTCTCTGGGCATGGTGTTCAAGCCTGACGGCGAATTCGCCGGGCTGCAAAAGAAGCTCAACATGCCCGCCGACTTCGTGTTCGTAAACCGCATCCAATGGGGCGTGTACTCGATCCTCGGCACCCTCGAAGCCGAGGGCAACTGGTACAAAATCCACCACGAGCTGATCTACGGCGACGAACCGTCCACCGAGCTGGGCAAGATCGAAGCCGACTATCGTAAGCGCTGGGCGGCCGAACGCGGCTTCGCCGACACCGAACTGGTGTTGCGCCCCGAGGGGATCCGCAAACGCGAAGTCCTATCGGGCGTCGGCATGCGCGTCGAGGCGTGAGTCAGGTCGCGGCTCAAACCCGGCAGAGCACGAACCAGTTGTCCATGTTCTTGCCGCCTTTGGTGGCGCGGCCGATGCACACGTGCTCGGACACGCCGCGAAGGATGTCCTGGGTGCCGTTGTAGACGAACCGGGACAGTCGGGCGGAGTTGGGCAGGATCTTGGGCCAGTGTTGGGGCTTCTCGGTTGGCACTCGCAAGTAGTCCACCAGCACTTCGTTCGTATTGTGGGGGTAGGCCACGAAGTAGCCGGGCCCGACCGGTACCATCACGGACGGGCCGTTGCGGTTGTAGCCCCACAGCTCGTCTTCGTTGGTTTCGTCGGCAGGGCGGCACATCACCTTGGCGAAGCGGCGAAACGCGGGCAGCGAGTTGCGACCCTCGTGAACGACTTCCTGCAGCGGTGGCGCGTCCTTCGGCACCAGATAGGCCAGGTCGATCGGCATGTAGCCCTCGGCGGCGTCGTACAGCGCCGCTTGCTCGCGCTTGGTGAGTGCCATGCACTGGGTCAGGCGCGTCGACGGAGACAACGTGTCGAGCAACTCACGAATCGCCGCCATGTCAGGGGTGCCGGTGGACAGCTGGCTACTGAGGAAGGACATGAGGGGGTAATACTGCGCCGGCTCGGGCCGGCGCAACATTTGACCGCGTTTGGCGCTAGTAGCGGCGCAAGAACTTGACGATCGCCGGCTGCTGAGCCTTTTTGAACGCCATGCACACCTGGATCTGCTCCAGGGTCTGGGCCAGGGTCTTCTCACCCCGGGGGATGTTCTTGGCGCGAGCACCGAAGAACTTCTTCACGTCCTCGTGGCCGGCCTTGTCGCAGAATCCAGCGCCCATGTAGATGGCGTAGAAGTGAGCGAACTTGGGCAGCTTCTTGAACATGGCGTCGATGTTCTTCTTCATGAACGCGAACGCCCCCTTGCGGGTCTCCGGACGACCCAGAGCGCCGCCCCAGATCGGCCGACCTTCGCGCAAGGCAATGTCTTTGCCCATGGCGAGCTTGAGGTTGTTTTCGACCAGCTTCAGCTGACGGAAGCCGCCGAGTGCGCCGATCAGCCGGCTGCGCATCGCCGAGTCTTTCTCTTTCTTGAGCGCGCTGAGCACCTGGTCATAGAGCGCCTTGGTGCCGTGATATGCCGAGGTCGCCAACACGGAGCCGACCAGGTCTTTGTGGATACCCTTGCGCGTCTTCATCCACTGTTTGGTCAGGGCGTTGGCCTTGTTGATGAGCGCGCGATCGGCACCGGTGGTCGCGACCATGGGGACCAGCTTCTTGCGCAGAATCTTGGTCTCCTTGGACTCGCCTTTGCGCGGCACCCAGCCCAGGGCGCGGGCTTTTTTGCCGAAGGTCTTGCGCACGAAGCGCGAGAAATTGCCGCGCATGTTTGCCGGGATCAGGTCTGGGCGTACACCGGACACGATGCTCAGCCCGCTCTCGACCACGTGGCGGCTCTTGTCCTTCATCAGCGACGGCACCAGGGCCATGGTGTCGCCGATGCTGACCTTGTTGGCCTTGACCAGCGCGTTCATGTCGCTGATCAGACCGACGCGCTCTTTGACGCTGAGATGCTTGTTGCCCTTCTTGAGCAGCTTGCGCAGCATGCCTTTGGTGTACTGCGTCCGGTAGTAACCGACTGCGTCCGCGTTGGCGGTGAGCCACGTCGGGCAGCCCTTCACCTTGTCGAGGGCGAGGGTCTTGGTCTTGTCGGTCATCAGCTGGCACGAAGACGCCTTGGCTTTGCCTTTGCCGTAACTGATACACACGGGGATGTGCCAGCTCTGCGACGCGGACGCTTTGGAACCAGCGGGAACGAAGCGCTGCTGGCTCAGGGTAAGAGACGCCGTGCCCTTCTTGCAGTCCAGGGCGGCCGTGACCAGCGGGGTGCCAGGCTGATCGAGGAAGCTGCTGAACGCCTTTGCCACCGCCGGGTTGGCCACCGACTGGATCTCGGCCAAGAAGTTGGTCGCGTTCGCGGTGCGATGTGAGTACTTGCGTAGGTAGTTGCGAATACCGTCGCGGAACTTGGTCTCGCCGATCCAGCGCTCGAACATCCACAGCAGGGCGCCGCCCTTGCCATAGGAGATGCTATCGAACGAGGCCGCGATGTCACCTTTGGTCTTGATCGGCTGGCGTACGGCGCGAGAGGTCTTGAGGCTGTCCGCCGCCATGATCTGGTTTCGCCGCGCTACCGCCTCATTGAGCATGTCCCACTCGGGCTTGTACGCGTTGGCCGCCTTGAGCGCCATCCACGTGGCGAAGCCTTCGTTGAGCCAGGTATCGTTCCACCACGCCAGGGTCACCAGGTTGCCGAACCACTGGTGGGCCAGCTCGTGAGCGACCACGTTGGTGTGACCGCGCTGGAACCGGGTCGTTGCCTTGTCCGGTTCGGCGAGCAGGATCGCCGAGTGATACGTGATCAAGCCCGGGTTCTCCATGGCGCCGAGGAAATGGGGCAGCTCGATCTGATCGAGCTTGGCGTAGGGGTAGGGGATGTCGAAGTAGTCCTCGAGGATTTTGAGCAGGGCGGGCAGGGACTTGACGGCGAACGTCGCCTTGTGGCTGCTGCCTTTGGTTACGATGATGCGCGCGGGAATCTTGTTGCGACCAATCGGGCCGACGTTGACTGTGTCGAACGGACCAGCGGCAAACGCGATCAGATAGCTCGGCAGAGGTTTGGTCTTGGCGAAGCTGTACGTCGTCCAACCGCCGGCGGTTTGCTTCTTGACCTCAGGTGTGTTGCTGAATGCCTTGTTGTCGCCTTTGGTGCGAATCGACACCTGCCACGGGACCTTGAACTTGGGCTCGTCGAAGCACGGGAACGCTTTGCGCGCGCCGGTGGACTCGAACTGGGTATAGATGTAGCTGAGCTTGTTCTTCTTCTGCTGGAAGATGCCCTGATAGTCCTTGGGCGAGATCTTGCCGGCGTAGTTGATGGTCAGCTTGAGCTTGCCCGGTTGCACGGTACGGCCGAGCCACAGGCCGAGGAACTCTTCGCTCTTGTTCGGAATGCGTTTGACCGTGAAACTCTCACCGTTGAGCTCAGCGGTCATCGCCTCTGGGGTGATGTCGGTGGCGTTGAGCCATAGATGATCGGTGGCCTGGTTGATCTGAACGTCGATGGCGATCTCGCCGTTGAACGTGTTCTGACCGGGAATTAGATCCAGGGTGGCTTGGTACCCCACGGGCACGGCGCGATCGTCCAAACGCAGCTTTGGTGCCTGGGGCGGCGGCGTCGGAATGGGCGTCGCTGCCGCTTTGCTCACCGCTGTGGAACCGGTCGTGCCACTGCCGTTGCCGTTGTTATCGATGGTGTCGGGTTTGTCGGCTGCACCGCAACCGAAGGCAAACGCCGCTGCTAGACCTATGATTGAAGCTCGAAAATTCACCACGTTGCACCTCCCTAAAGCGCGCGCGGAACATACGCCGACGCGCCAGATGGCTCAATGGGGCAGTTTGGGGCCATTCGCCGGGGGTCGGTTTGGTTGCCAACATGGCACTGTTTTCACAGACCGCTCATCTGATTTACCATTCACAACTAGCCGAAAAAGCCGGGTATCCTGTCCGGGTCCCAGGCTCAATGCCAGAACGGCAATCGCGTGCACCGGATCTATCATCTACTAACGACAGCCTCGATCGTTGCAGCGCTTACGGGTTGCTTCTCGCGTGACCCCCTGCCGCTCAACGACCAGCCAGGCGTTTGCGGTGAAGTCGTCAAGGAGTTGCCGGTCGGCGTCAATCGCAACCTGGACCTGCTGTTCGTCATCGACAACTCCGGGTCCATGGCGGAAGAGCAAGAGGTGCTGATCGCCAACTTCAGCCGGTTCGTCAGCGTGCTCAACAGCCTCGAGGGCGGCCTGCCCAACCTGCACATCGGCATCGTGTCGACGGACATGGGCGTCGGTCGATTCGACGCCATTCAGAACTGCACCGACATCGGCGATCAAGGTCTGCTCCAGGCGATTCCTCGCGGGGACTGCGAGGCGCCCGACGGCAACTTCATTCGCGACATCGCCGGCTTCGACGGGCTGCGCGACAAGAACTACTCCGGCAGCCTGGCCGATGCGTTCGCGTGCATCGCCCGTCTGGGCGTCAATGGCTGCGGGTTCGAACAACCTCTGGCTGCGATGCGCCGCGCCCTCGATGGTAGCAACCCGGGTAACGTCGGGTTTCTCAGAGCCAGCGCGTTGCTCATGGTCGTGTTCATTACCGATGAGGACGACTGCTCGGTGCCCAGCGACGATCTGTTCACCACGGAGCCGATGTCCGTGCTCGATCCGCTCGGTCCGCTATCGTCGTTTCGCTGCTTCGAGTTCGGTGTCGAGTGCGCCGAACCAGAGCCGCGGGCGGTAGGGCCCAAGACCGACTGCCGAGTACGCGAGGACTCGGTGTTGGTCAACGGGATCAACGAGTACGTAACCTTCCTCAAGACGCTCAAACGCGATCCCTCGATGGTGCTGGTCTCGGGGATCTTCGGCACTACCGGACCGGTCGATGTGCAATATGCCGACAGCGGCGAGCCGTTCTTGAAGCCGTCGTGTCAGTCCGCGAGCGGTACCGCGGTACCCGCTATCCGTCTCCAACAGTTCCTCGACAAGTTCCCACAGCGTGGCGTCTCCGCGAGTATTTGCAGCGAAGACCAGTCGGACGCGTTCTCGATCATCGCCGCGCTGCAGTCGACCACCCTTGGCGCCCCGTGCCTCGAGGGCAACATCGATCTCGACATAGACACCGACGGTGTTCAGTATCAGTGCACCGCCGCCGATGTGCGCTTCGTCGGCCAGGAGGAGCAGGATGAGATCGAGATTCCCCAGTGTCTCACATTGCCACCCGAGGTCGACAATCTGCCCTGCTGGCGCGTGGTCGACGACCGAGATAGCTGCCCTGATACGGCAAGCGGCCTGAGTGTTCACATCGAACGCGGCGACTTCAACCCGCCACCAGGCGCGTTCGTAAGAGTTCGCTGTCTCGAAGCGGTCTGCAACGAATAGCCGTCTCAGCTTGAACCGGGTGTGCTAGCACCCAGGCAACTGTCGAGAAATGCGCTATGATCCGCTTTGGGTGGGGGCTATTTCGGCAGACAACAGCGTGCTCATCGTCGACGACGAAGAGAGCGTGCTGTTCTACTTGAGGGAGGTGCTCGAAGCGTTTGGCTTCGTGATCCATTCCGCGTCCTCTTATGAAGAAGGCGCGAACCTGGCGGTACGGGCGTCCTTCGGCGTCGCCATCATCGACAAGAATCTCCCAGGCGAAAAGACCGGTTTGGACCTGGTCCGCTTGTTGAAGGACAAGCGCCCCCTGGTACGTTCGATGATTCATACCGGCTACCCTTCGAAGCACTCGGCCATCGCCGCACTTCAGCTCGGCGCGTTCGACTACCTTGAAAAGCCGATCGACAACGCGATGCTCTACGAAAAAGTGCGCAGGGCTGCCAACGCGTACAAGGTCGACTTCGAGCGCCAGGAGCTATTCGAGAACTACGAGTCGCTGTTCGAGCTGATCCCGGGCGTGGTGTGGTTCGTTACCAGCAAGGGTGTGGTGGAGCGGGTAAGCACCCAGGGCGCCAACCTGCTTGGATACGAACCGGCCGAGCTGGTCGGCGTGGGCTACGCGGACCTGGTCATCGATGACGACGAAGGCGATCGCGACGGTCATTGGGTGTTCAAGGAGCGGCGCACTGGCAGCCGCGCCAATCAACGCAAGCTCGTGCGCCTGCGCACCCGCGACGACAAGGAGAGGTTCTTCGAGATGCGGTCGTGTGGCACCTATGTTCCCGGCAGCGTGCACAGCGACGACAACTACAAGGGCACGTTCGCGGTCGGTTGGGACATCACCGACAACGTGCGCTTGCTCGAGGAGTTGCAGCAGGCACAGAAGATGGACGCGTTGGGTCGGCTGGCCGGGGGCGTAGCCCACGACCTTAACAACCTGCTGTGCATCATCGGTCCGTCAGCACAGTTGCTCGACGACAGTCTGGACCGTGATCATGACGGCCGCGCGGAAGTCGCAGCCATCGCGGAGGCCGCGGACCGAGCCGCCGCTCTGACCAAACACTTGTTGTTGTTCAGTCGCAAGCAGATGGTTCGTCCCAAGCGTGTCGGCGTATCCGGAGTTCTCGAGCGCTTGAAGGCTATGCTCGGACGGGTGGTGCGCGAGGATGTGCAGACCACGATGACCATCGACGACGATGTCGGCAATGTGTTCATCGACCCGCATCAGCTCGAGCAGGTCGTGGTCAATCTGGTAGTCAACGCGTCCGACGCGATGCCCGACGGTGGCAAGCTCGAGGTGCGCGCGGGAAATGCGACCATCGACTCCGACTACGCCGGTGGCGATCCGCGGCTGCGCCCGGGCAGCTACGTGCTCGTGTCGGTCACCGATACGGGCAAGGGGATTCCCGAGCGGCTGCGCGAGCGCGTGTTCGAGCCGTTCTTCACCACGAAGCAGACCGGCAAGGGCACCGGGCTCGGCCTGTCGATCGTCTACGGGATCGTCAACCGCGCCTGCGGATTCGTCAGTCTGTACAGTGAGGAGAACATCGGCACCAGCGTCAAGGTGTACTTGCCGCGCTATGAGTCGAAGGAGGATGCTGTTGCCGATTCAGGCGAAGTTCCGGTGGGCAGCGGTAACGAGACGATTCTCGTGGTCGATGACGACGACGGTGTTCGCCGCATCGCCTCCAAGGTGCTGCAGCGGGCTGGCTATCGCGTGCTCGAATCCCCCGGCGTGGATGCCGCCCTCGAGACCCTCGACGGCGACGTGCCCGTAGACCTGGTGTTGACCGACGTGGTCATGCCGGTCAGAGGAGGTGTCGACCTGGCGGCCATGGTGCGCGAGCGCGACGACCGGTTGCCGGTGCTGTTCATGTCAGGCTACCCGGCGGGTTTGTCCGTCGCAGACGCGGCCCCCGAAAACGCGTCGGCGTTCATCGCCAAGCCGTTCACCTCTCGGGCTCTGCTGACCGAGGTTAGGCGGCTGCTCGATGCCTAGTGGGGGCGCCGGGCGAGCTAGTCGCCCATGTGGGCGAGCTAGTCGCCCATGTAATCAGCAAGCTGTTTGCGCAGTTTGCTGTACTTCTGCCAAAACTCGCGGTTTCGCTCGAATAACGCGCGACTCTTTCGTCGGCGCTGGCGCGCTTCGTCATACTTGCCGACGAGCTGGTGGATCAGTTTGCCAACCTCGTCGACGTTTGGGAACGGTTTCTCGAGGTACGCGGCAGCACCCAGATTCACGGCGGCAATGGCGGCGTCCTTGTTCGAGAACCCGGTCATCAGCACGACCTGAGTCAAGGGGCTCTTACTCTTGACCGCCTTCATTACGTCGAGGCCGGTGATACCCGGCATGTTCTTGTCCGTGATCACCACGTGGAACTCGGTCTTGTCGATCTCTTCGAGGGCACTTTCGCCACTTGCTACGTTGACGAGGGCGTACCCGTGATCTTCGAGGACATAGCCGAGCAGTTCCCACATCGTCGGCTCGTCGTCCACGATCAAAACGTTTGGTTTGAACGCCGGGTTGGATTGTTCCGCAGCTTCGGCCTCGAGGCGTTCAGTCTCGAGTGCGACGACGTGGTTGAACAGCTGCTCGCACAACTGCCGCAGCTCACCGAGAAGCTTGTTTCCGATGTGGTCGATGGCTCAGTATACTGCATGGCCTCTTGTCTCGCCGCAGCGAGGCCGCGGTGAGCATTCGCATCAAGATGACGATCATCGTGTTACTGGTGGCGTTGGTACCGCTGGCTGTGTCGGCATTGACGGCATTGCGGGTGCACAGTCGGGCGTACGACCAAAAAACGGCAGAGCTGCACACGACCTCTGCTGGCAATCTGGCGCGCATCGTCGACCAGGTGGTGGCCGGACAGACCGAGCGGGTCCGAGCGGTGGCGTCGCCTTTACCCTGGGTAGAGCTCACGGGGCAGGAGCTGGCCGGAGCTCTGTCGCTGGTCTATCGCCAGAGTGACGATATCGTATCGGTACAGCTCGTGGATTCGGCGGGGGCGCTACGGGGATCGCCCGTATTTGCACGCACGCGCCGCGACGCAGACCGCAAGTCCCGGCAGCTCGTGGACCCAGCGGTGGTCCATCGGGTCCGCAAGCTCGCGATGTCGGTGCGGTCGACCGAGCCTACTGCCGTTGCTGAAGCCATCCTCGCTGCTACTTCGAAGTTTCCGATTCTTCCAGTGCGCATCACGGTACCCGCGGCGAATGAGGCCTGGACTGTGGTCGTGGGGCTGTCCTTGCGAACGGCGTGTGGCGAGGTTCGCGCCAACGCAGCAGAGGTCACCCGAGTACTGATTGCCGACGCGCGAAACCGTCGCCTGTGCCATGAGACGGCCGCATTGGCAACCCTCGATCAGGCTCTCGTCGATCGACTTGCGGATAGCGGCGGCGCTGGGCGATTTTCCTATGCGACGACCGACGGCACCAGCATGGTCGCGGCTGCAGCCAAGCTGCGGCTGGGTGGATCGGTGGTCGTGACCCAGCGAGAGCGCGTTGCCACGCAACCCGGCAGGGATTTGCGGAATCAGACTCTGCTGTGGATTGGCGCCAGTCTCATCGTCGCCTTGGTTGCAGGGTTGGTTCTGTCCGGGGGAATCACCGGCCCCGTTCGTGAGCTCACCTTGGGTGCCGAAGAGCTTGCGCGTGGCAATCTCGACTATCGCGTGCCTAGCTCCAACGAGCGGGGCGATGAGCTCGCTCAACTCGGCGGCGCGTTCAACAAGATGACTGGTGAAATTCAGCGCCAGAACCAGGAGATTCACGAGCAGAATCAGGAGATTCAGGAGTGGAACGAGACCCTACAAGAGAAGGTCGAGTTACGCACCAAGGAGCTCAAGGAAGCCCAGGGCCAGCTGCTGCAGTCACAAAAGCTGGCCGCGATGAATGCGCTGGCCGCGGGAGTCGCTCATGAGATCAACAATCCCCTGGCAGGTGTCTTGGGCCTGATTCAGGTGTTGCGGATGCGTTCCGACAAGAACGCCGACGAGAAGACCTCCAGGTTGTTGAGCCGCGTCGAGAAGGACGCGCAGCGAATCCGAGATATCGTTGGCGCGTTGTTGTCTCTACGCGATGAGCAGGAGGGGGCCAAGCAGACGGTGGTCGTGGCCGAGATCGTCGAAGCGACCGTGGGCCTGGTCAAGGGCCAACTGGAGGAACGTCAGCTGGAGATCGTTCTCGACGTCGACAAGTCGTTGCGTATCGACGGAAATTCCGCCCAGCTGCGTACCGCCCTGACACACCTGTTGAACAACTCCATGGCGGCGTCTGAGTCTGGGACCAGCGTCGAGATTCGTGTCTCGGATATAGAGGGTCAGCTTGCTATGATTGAGGTGCGAGATGAGGGACGCGGCATAGAACCCGAGCATCTCGCCCGAGTTTTCGAGCCGTTCTACACGACGAAGACAGAATGGCAGGGGCGTGGTTTGGGGCTCGCAATGGTGCACCGCATCGTCGAGGAGCACCATGGTCGGATTGAGATCAACAGCACAGTTGGGGTGGGAACGACAGTGGCAATTCGCCTGCCTTTGAGCGCTGGTGGCGCGCACTTGACGTGAAGGAGGCGGCATGTCATCGAAACTGAGATACCGGGTCGAGCTTGGCGAG
>SPJJ01035729.1_pt1 | contig 10324 bp, 9 predicted proteins | sample 3741741 | NCBI WGS metagenome assembly SPJJ01 (sample SAMN10925908, study PRJNA522277) | cold seep metagenome | isolation source: Elba SIP-enriched marine methane seep metagenome, extraction at timepoint T1 | place: Italy: coast of Elba, Mediterranean Sea | collected 2014-05 | reverse complement strand
TAAAACCCAGACAAGTGACACGCATGGTCATGTGTTCTGGCAAGGTTTATTATGATTTGCTGGAAGCACGCAGAAAAGATAAGCTAAATCATGTCGCTATTATGCGTATAGAACAATTGTATCCATTTCCTAGTGACTTATTTAAAAAAGAAATTGATAACTATCCCAATTTAAAACACATCATCTGGTGCCAGGAAGAACCTAAAAACCAGGGGGCATGGTATCAATCCAAACATCATTTCTACGATAATATTGATCAGGATATTACCATTATATATGCTGGAAGAGTCGCATCTGCCGCACCCGCTGTAGGCAGCCATAGCGCACATATCGAACAACAAAAAGCTGTCATTAAAGCAGCGCTTTACGACATTAAAGAAGGAAATTAAAATGAGCATTGAAATTCTGGTTCCTAGCTTGCCTGAGTCCGTTTCTGATGCAACACTTGCAGCCTGGCACAAACAGGCGGGTGATTACATCAATAAAGACGAAAACCTGGTAGATCTGGAAACAGACAAAGTTGTACTTGAAGTACCCGCCCCGGCCTCCGGCATACTCAGCAAAGTGATGCATGGAAACGGTGCCATTGTCACTGCAGGCGAAGTTTTAGCCACACTGGAACAACAGGATGAGCTACAAACAACAACCCTGGAAACTTTTTTTTAGGCAATGGAGCATGCAAGCACCGAAGATCTTCCTCTTAGCCCGGCTGTTAGGCGTCTGGTACAGGAAAACGATATTGATCCTCAGGCAATACCAGGTTCAGGGAAAAAAGGACGATTAACCAAAGGTGACGTGCTAGACTACTTACAATCCATTCAAAAAGTTGAAAAACCCCACAAACCCGAGGCCAAACAGGAAACACAAACAACTAAACTGACCGAAATTATAGCGAAGGAAAGTCCAAGTACAACGACCAGTTTTCGCCCGGAACAACGCGTCCCTATGACCAGACTCAGGGCTAAAGTTGCAGAACGCTTGCTGCAGGCTCAACAAAATGCAGCCATGTTAACGACGTTTAACGAAGTCAACATGCAAAGTGTCATGGACTTAAGAAACGATTATAAAGATCGATTTCAAAATAAACATGAAGTCAAACTGGGCTTTATGTCCTTCTTTGTAAAAGCATCTATAGAAGCACTGAAAAAATATCCGGCGATAAACGCCTCTATAGACGATAATGATATTATCTATCATGGTTATTATGATGTAGGCATAGCCGTTTCTTCTCCGAGAGGATTAGTCGTTCCCGTCATCAAAGATGCCGATCAATTAGATTTTGCCGGCATAGAAAAAAGTATATTTGACTACGGCAGCAAAGCCAGAGAAGGCTCATTAAGCTATGAAGACCTGACCGGCGGTACTTTTACCATAACTAATGGCGGTATTTTTGGCTCTATGTTATCCACGCCTATCCTTAATCCGCCACAATGTGCTATTTTGGGCATGCATGCGATTAAAGAACGCCCTGTGGTAGAAAACGGAACAATCGTTATTCGTCCCGTCATGTATTTAGCTTTATCATATGACCACCGTCTGGTTGATGGTAAAGAAGCCGTGCAATTTTTAATTACTATTAAAGAGTGTTTAGAATCACCAGCCCATCTTCTACTTAACATATAGGCAATCAACATGGCCAAGTCTGATTCAAAATATGATGCAATTATCATCGGTGCAGGACCTGCAGGGTATGTAGCTGCAATTCGTTGCGCCCAGTTAGGTCTTAAAACCGCATGCATTGATGACTGGAGTAATACTAAAAAACAACCCAGCCTAGGAGGCACTTTTGTCAATGCAGGATGTATATCGTCCATGGCATTATTAGAATCATCAAAAATATATCAGTTATTAACCGGTGACATTAATGCACATGGTATTACCATTGATAACCTGGACATAGATCATGAGCAGATGATCAAACGCAAAGATACAATCACCGATTCGTTAAGTGCTCATATTGCCGAGTTGTTTAAACTTAACAAGATTGATTGCATTCATGCCCGGGGTAAATTGCTCACAACCGGACTGGTTGAAGCCATCAACATCAAAAACAATAAACGCACCCAGTTAACTGCCGAACATATCATACTGGCAACAGGCTCATCGCCTGCTGAATTACCTTGCGCAGTAGTTGATGACGAATTTATTATTGATTCCACAAAAGCATTGAACCTGAAAGAAACACCTCACAGAATCGGTATCATCGGTGCTGGAATTATTGGACTGGAATTGGCCGGAATCTGGAATCGCTTAGGTTCTGAAGTCATACTGCTTGAAGCACAGGAATCTTTTTTACCTGCAACAGACCATGAAATTTCGCAACAGGCTTATGACATATTTACCAGACAAGGCCTGGATTTACGCATAGGTGCCCGCGTAATCTCGGCAAAAAAAGGTAATAAAAAAGTAACGCTGGAATATCAGGACAGTGATGGCATGCATACCTTACGCCTTGATAAAATTATCGTAGCCTCAGGCCGCCAGCCCAATACCGAAAACCTCGCATCCGAAGAAGCCAATTTATTGCTGGATGATAACGGTTTTGTTCATGTAGACGAGAACTGCAGTACTACGGTCCCAGGAGTCTATGCGATAGGTGATTTAACCACATTGGGTCCGATGTTAGCCCATAAAGGACTGGAGGAAGGGATTTATGTGGCAGAACAAATAGCCGAAAAAAACAATCCAATCAATTACGATATAATCCCCAGTGTAATTTACACATCACCTGAAATTGCCTGGGTCGGCCAAACAGAACACGCATTAAAAGCAGTCGGTGAAAAATACAAAATTGGTATTTTTCCTTTTACTGCCTCAGCCCGCGCCCAGGCATCTGGTTATACCGACGGCATGGTAAAAGTGATTACACATGCTGAAACAGATGTTATTCTTGGCGTACACATTATAGGTGAACAGGCATCTGAACTCATTGCAGAAGCGGTATTAGCGATGGAATTTTCAGCCAGCGCTGAGGATCTGGCCAGAACGATACATGCACATCCGTCAATTGCAGAGGCCCTACATGAAGCAGCACTTTCTCTGGATAGCAGAGCGCTGCATCTGCCTCCTCAAAATTAAAGAACGGGGGGGGGTTACACCCGGTCTTTAATATTAGATTAACTTTAAGCCCACAAGCCGTTTATAGATGATTATGCTGAAAACCAGCATAATCATCCCGTGAGCCTTTCATAGGGGTCTGTCTGCCCTTTTCTACTGCATAGACAGCAAGCGATCATCATTTATTCAATATCTGTTTTATGCTGTTCAGATAGAGATCGCACTCAATGGCTTGCACCTTAGACTTGAGTGACTGCGGAGTTTCACCCTCAACCACATCAACAACTGTTTGAGCGACTATCGGGCCTTCATCATACTCTTCATTGATAAAATGCACAGTAGCGCCAGATTTCTGGTCTCCTGAGTTGATGACAGACTCATGTACTTTGTCACCATACAGACCCTTTCCGCCATGTCTGGGTAACAGCGACGGGTGTATATTCAATATGTTGTCTGCAAAGCTGCCTAAAGTGACTGGCCCAATTTTTTTCATATAGCCGGAAAGAACAATTAAATCAGTCTGTGCATCAGATAAGGCCTGATAGATTGCGTTATCTTTCTGTTCTTCTACCGGGTGTGTAGTACCACTGATATGAACGACATTAACCGTGTTTTCACAACACCACTGATAGATGGCCGAATTTAGGTTATTGGTAATGACGATACCTACTTCAGCATCAAGCTGTTGTTCACGAATTGCGTTAATAATATGCTTGGCCGCCGATCCACCGTGCGATGCCAGAAAACTAATTTTCATATATTCCCGTAGTTTGTTATGTCTGTTTACAGGCTGTTGAAAAGTGATATTGCTCAACAACCCTCTAACTTATTTAAATTGAGTTAATGTTTCAGATGACTGGCATGACCGTCAATAGCGTGGTGAGCATGATCACTTAACTGGGCATCAAACCATTGATGAATTGCATTAATAATGTCGATTATATCAGTTAAATAGTGAATCTGAGCACCATCAGGCAATTCTTTATATTCAATGTTAATTTGATCATGTTTTGCAGCCTTACTTAAAACCTTAAGACCGGGCATGGAGCGACCATGAATTCTGGCTGGATCAGAATAATCACCCTGCTGAAACTGTTTCGCTATTTTCAACAGGTGTAAACGAATTAAAGCGATTTGATTACTGTCAGCCTTATCTTTAACCAGCACTTGCTGTAATCCGCCTTCAGCCGATTTTGAAAAAACGTGGATAGTCTTATCAAGATTAAACGGCATGACCCGCCTGCCCCTTTCGGAGATAGACTCAAGTCGTTCTTTACTTGCTTTTTCAACAGCATATAGCGGGTTTATTGCGAAAGTATTCATCAAAATGAATAGTAATACTTTTTTCATAATTGTAGTTTTCCTGTAGTCTAAACAGATCATAAGCTGCGGCTTACTATAGCCAGCCAGGGTTGTTCATGTAGCGGCTTACCTTCAGGACGATAATAATGGTTAAGTACTTCAAAGCCGGCCTGCTGCAGATAAACCCGGCTATCCTGAAACTGCATATAATGGCCATACCGTTGACCTGACCAGCCTTCCTGATTCCCCCTGGGATTGGAAATAAACAAGATGCCCCCTGGCTTTAGTGCATTATGTATTTCGTTAAGCACCCGCGGCAGTTCCTGACTGGGCACATGAAATAAGGCAGCATTTGCGAACACCCCGTCATAAACCTCGACACCCAGGTTTAAGCTCAAAAACGGCTGATGTAGAATTTCGCAACGTGTATAAAGTCGGGCCATCTGACAAAACTCGGCAGACCCGTCCAGCCCGACTGGCCTATGCCCTAATGATTGAAAATAATTAACATCCCGGCCTGGACCACAACCAAAGTCTAGAATATCCAGCCTCTTGCCTTTGGGAAACGGTGCTAAAAATGCTTTATAGTTTTGAGACACATCATGTGACTTGGTTCCCTGCCAAAAAGATTCAGCATTGCAGTCGTAATGACTCAATGTCATTAATTCAATTTCACGTAATTCATCATTATTTAATGTCATCATTCAAACAGCTTTAGAGTTTCGTTCCAAAATGGTGATTCTTTGCCCTGTAACATGGCAAACATTTTTTCAGCTATAAATCAATCTATTTTAGTGGATATATATCAATAAGTTAAAAAACACTGTATACCGGCACAATAAGTGCTGGGTTTTTAATGTGCCAGTGAAGGAATATACGCTATTTATCAATGTATGCCTGGTCGGAACTGACTTGTGCATATTTCTTACATGACTTTAACCAGCTCTCGTGACTTAAAGCAGATTAATTAATCCGCTTTAAGTTCATATACGTTAACGGAATTATTCCAACTGGAGTAAATATTATGAAGAAATACTTATTTAGTACGCTAATATTATGTGTTGTTTTAGGCGCTCTGTTGCTATTATTTAACACACTCAATTCTAAACCTGAATACAAGGCGGATCTAGCATATTCTGATTTTGTTAAAAAAGTCAAAACAGGACAGGTCAAACAGGTGGCAATTACCGGCAGAACCATACAATTAAGAACATCAGCGGGCAAAGAGTATGAAACCTATAACCCAGGAGACCCGCATTTAATTGATGATTTACTGGATGCTGAAGTACAAATCAGAACCTCTGCACCCGAACAAAAATCATTGCTGATGGAAATATTCATTTCATGGTTCCCTATGTTTGTACTGATTGCCCTGGGTTTGTACTTTATGCATAGAATACAAAGCAAAACCGGCAAAAACAGTTATCAAAAGAGCAAAGCGAAAATGTTTGCAGAGGATCAGGTCAAAATTACCTTTTCGGATGTCGCAGGCTGTGAAGAGGCAAAAGCAGATGTAGTCGAACTGGTAGACTTTCTTAAAGCACCCTACAAGTTTCAGAAGCTGGGGGGGAAAATCCCCAGAGGCGTATTAATGGTAGGCCCCCCGGGTACAGGTAAAACCCTGATAGCCAGAGCCATTGCCGGCGAAGCACAAGTGAAGTTTTTTTCCATTTCAGGCTCTGATTTTGTTGAAATGTATGTCGGTGTTGGTGCCTCAAGAGTAAGAGACTTATTTGCGCAGGCTAAAGAACACTCGCCTTGTATCATATTTATCGATGAAATTGATGCCGTAGGTAAAAAACGGAACGATTCAGGGATGAGCAACGGTAACGAAGAGCGGGAGCAAACGTTAAACCAGTTGCTGGTCGAAATGGACGGTTTTGAAGACAATGAAGGCATCATCGTCATCGCAGCAACCAACCGGGCCGATGTACTGGATGATGCATTGCTCAGACCCGGCCGGTTTGACCGTCAGGTCAATGTCGGCCTGCCAGATGTACTCGGTAGAGCAGCCATTTTAAAAGTACACATAAACCACATACCCACTGCAGACGATGTGGAACTGCAGTATATAGCTCGCGGCACCCCCGGGTTTTCTGGTGCAGAGCTAGCCAATCTGGTAAATGAGGCCGCATTACTGGCTGCTAGAGCAGATATGCATGAAGTCACGATGTCGCATATGGAAAAAGCCAAAGATAAAATTCTGATGGGTGTTGAAAAACACACGATGGTTATGAGTGAAGAAGACAAACGGCTGACAGCCTATCATGAAGCGGGCCATTGTATCGTCGGTCGCTTGATGCCGGATCATGATCCAGTCTACAAAGTCAGCATCATGCCACGTAGCCAGGCGTTGGGAATCACTATGTTTCTACCGGAAAGCGATCAATACAGTGCCAGTAAACGTAAACTGGAAGGCCAAATCGCCAGTCTTTTTGGCGGCCGGCTTTCAGAGTTACTCATTTTTGGCGATGACAAGGTCACTACAGGTGCCTCAAATGACATCGAAAGAGCAACCGAATTAGCCAGAAACATGGTCACTCGCTGGGGTTTGTCAGATAAACTGGGACCACTCACTTATGGTGAAGAACCCGGTCAGTCGGTTTTTGGCCAGCCCGGTGCACAAGGTGGCTCTGTTTCCAATAATGTCGCGCAATTGATTGATGAAGAAATCCGTTCGGTGATCGATCGCAATTATCATCGAGCCGAGTCTATATTAAAGGAAAACACAGCTATTTTACATAAAATGGCTGATGCATTGATGAAATGGGAAACCATAGACCGCTGGCAGATAGACGATTTGATGGGAGGTAAAGAAGCGCGTCCTCCTTCCGAATACAGTCAGCTTGAAAAATCAGGAAAACCCAGTACGCAACACAGCAATGAACAAAATGAAGGAAATCCTTTTCAACCCGATCAGAGTTTTGCTTAGTTCAAAACTTAAGCCTGTCTAGTCCATTTGAACGACGATTCCCACGGTGACCGTGGGAATCTGGTTTCACAAAACAGGTTTAATCAGCTGAGGTCACATTAATCTTTTTAGGCTTTACTGCTTCACGTTTAGGAATAACAATTTCCAGTACTCCGTTTTTACAGTTTGCACTAATTGCTTCCCCGTCAGCTGAATCAGGTAAATTAAAACGTCGATAAAAGGAGCCAAAACTACGCTCTACACGTTTAAAGCCTTCTTTTTCAGACTTGGATTCAGATTCTTTTTCCCCTTTGACTGTTAATACACCTGCTTCCATATGCACGTCTATATCTTCAGGCTTTACACCCGGAATATCTGCAAACAATACAAAGCGGCTATCTTCTTCTTTAATGTCGACAGCTGGCGCCCATTCAGCGGTTGAAATAGAGCCTTCGCCACTACTATCGTCGTGAGCGCTTTCTAATTCTTTTTGTAATCGATTTAACAAACTCCAGGGCTCATAATGCATAATTGCCATCATATTCTCCTACAATTTAATAGTTAATAACAAACAAAGCATTTAATTCGCTTTCAGTAAAGATATGGCGACATAACCTTACATTTCAAGTGGCTTTTTTGTGTTCACCCAAAGATTAGATGATCACCGCGTTGCATATATCAGTTTACATATCTCTTATCAAATCCTTTTCAGTATAGCCATCCAGCCCAGAAAACTGTTCATAGCTTTTCATCCCTGGAATACTGTTTCGTCCTGCTGTTTCCAGAGCGTTAATAACCTGAACGATGGTTAAACTGCTAATGTCTTGGGAGGGTTGATAAGTCACAGCCTCATTTTCTAAATAATTAAGTTCAACAATAATATGACAGTCAATTAATTCAGATAAAGATCGATGTACTATCGAAACAGGTAATACTAACTCAGCGGCAATTTGCTCGGCATTCGGCGCTACTTCTGCATTCGCAAAACGCTTGACTATGCAATGACAGACTTGTAAAGCTATATTTTTTTTCAGTGAAAAACTGATATTAGAAAATTTTTCATTATGGCTATATTGCTCATAGTTATGTACATAGAATGATATCTCACAGCCGATTAAGACGACTAACCAGCCTATCTGCAACCAAATCAGAAATAAAGGTAATGCGGCGAAACTGCCATAGATTGCGTTATAGCTAGAAGCCCCCAATTGCAGCGCTAAATAGCCCCACTGGACTATTTGAAACATGATCCCTGTTAAAACACCTGCAATTATCCCCGCTTTTATCGATATTTTTTGATTCGGCATAAACAAAAAAACAAACGTAAATAGCAATGACATGATAATCAGCGGTGAAAAACTCATGGCATAAAGCACCAGTTTTGTACCTAATTCAGGTAATTGCATCACTTCGACCAGCCAGGTAATTTTTGTTTTTACAAAAACGGTGATACTGCTGGAGGTAATTAACAAAACCGGGGCTAACAGCATCAGTGATAAATAATCACTTAGTTTTCTTGCCAGCGTCCTGCTTTTTTCAATTTTCCATATATGATTAAACGACTCTTCTATATTGCCAATCACTTTAATGACTGTGTAAAACAATACGACTATACCGATACCGGCAACCACCCCACCCTTGGTACTGGACAGCATGTTTTGGGAAAATTCAATTAACTGCAGCATCATGGTATCTTGATCCGATGCCTGTTCTAACAACTGTTTTTCCAGCTTCTTTTCAAAGCCAAAGCCTTTGGCAATACCAAATAATAACGCAATAACCGGTACTATAGATAACAAGGTATATAGCGTTAAAGCGGACGCCCTCAGTTGACAAAGGTCGCGTTTAAAGCCTCCCACAGAAAGCAAAAATATTTTTAATATCTTTATCCCCAACCTCTGCAGGGTCGTTAGACTATTTTCATGAATAGTCCAGATATCTTCTTTTATAAAACCGCTAATACCTAAGGCCATGTTATGATGAATGTCAATGAAACATCATGTGATAGTAACTTCTTAAAAAAAAAATGCAAGCATGACAGTAAACTCATTCAATCATCGATTTTTTACGACTCTGTTCTTAATTATTGCAATTGCTATTGTTTATTTTGTATTTGGCTTAATTGGGCTGGAAACAGCCGTTCCACCGAGTCAGGCAGGAACTATCTGGCCACCTGCCGGCATTGCACTAGCATCTGTTCTTTTGTATGGAAAACGAATCTGGCCAGGCATATTCATCGGTAATTTTTGTATTAGCGCATGGGCATTTGGCTTTGATGAACAATCGATTCAGATATATATAGCAACGGGTATAGGTGCCACTTTATTTGCTATTACCGGTTCATTTCTGGTAAAAAAATACGCGGGTTTCCCTAACGAATTAATTGATGATAAAGAAATCATCTTATTCCTGATATTAGGCGGGCCTGTCAGCTGTTTAATTTCTTCGTCGATAGGCATCACCACGATGACACTGAATGGCGTAGTTTCTGCAGATGAAATAGTTATCAGCTGGTTTAGCTGGTGGGTAGGCGATACCATCGGCGTACTTATTTTTACCCCGATCATGTTAACCATTTTTACGCCTGACAGTTCTTTGTGGAGAAGACGCCGGGTTTCATTATGTTTACCCCTGACCACCTCTTTTGCCATTATATTATTTTTATTCCTGTACATATTAGAACTTGAGGTGCAGCGAAATAATCAATCATTTAGAGACAATGCCAGAACGGTCAGCCATGCTTTAGAAAACCGTCTAAACAACCACGTACGATTTATAAAGTCTATTCAGGTTTTTTTGCTTAGTACAGATGTAGTTAAAGAACACCAGTTTAAGAGTTATGTACAATCAACTTTGAATGAATATGATGAAAGCCTGGCATTCAAATTTATGCAATACACAACAAGCCCACAATTGAGCAGTGATAAGCCCCTTACCCTGACTTATCAATTATTAAAAAAAGGCAATGATGACTTGCATACATTAACACCCGGCCTATACGATACCCTGATTAATCTGCCATCTTTAAATTCAGAATTTTCGGTACACTCAAGT
>SPJJ01017684.1_pt1 | contig 10380 bp, 6 predicted proteins | sample 3741741 | NCBI WGS metagenome assembly SPJJ01 (sample SAMN10925908, study PRJNA522277) | cold seep metagenome | isolation source: Elba SIP-enriched marine methane seep metagenome, extraction at timepoint T1 | place: Italy: coast of Elba, Mediterranean Sea | collected 2014-05 | reverse complement strand
CCTTTAAATGCGATGAGTTCTGATGATTTAGAGTTCTTATTAAAAAAGGCGGTAGCAAGTCTTTCGGAAAGAGAGGCGGTGGTGATACGCTGGCGTTTTGGTCTGAATTCAGGGATAGAACTAACATTACAGGAAATTGCAGAACAGATTAACGTTTCTAAAGAAAGAGTGCGACAAATTCAAAATACGGCCTTAATAAAGTTAAGAGAAAACTTTGCTGGTCATTTGAATGATTTTTTTTCAGAGGGGGCGTATTAGTATTGTTAAGAATACTGGTTATAGAAAAAGCTATTGACTATTGATAAGCTTATGATATTAATAACACAGAGAAGATAACACAGATTTCCATTAAAGACAGCAAGGTATTTTCTTTGTATTGCTGATGAACATTCTTGCAAATAGCGATTTAATCAGTTTTTCCTTAAGTGTATGATGTTCCCAACTGATTTTGTTTTTTTGTACGAGAGCTAATAATAAAAATAGAATATAACAGGATGTGCAGATAAATTTATCTGACTTGTTACAACAACAATAATAATGAAAACGGCTAACTACTCGTAGGATAAAGCTGATAAAAAATGCTGAGACAGTTAGCATTTTTGATATTTAAGAGAGAACTGTAATGAAAGTAATAATTATTAGAGCCTTTATTTTTTTCGCAATTGGATTTGTTTTATTTTCAATTGTTACCCGAGATAATACTTATAAAGAGAGTGACTATGCGGTGCGTTATTCTGATTTTATCGAAGATATACGGAATGGCCATATCACTAAAGTAGAAATCGATGGCTATACAATTGAAGGCCGTAGAAACAATGGTGAACGTTTTGTGACATACAATCCCGATGATCCGAAATTGATCGATGAATTACTGGAAAATAAAGTCAAAATAAAAGTCCATCCCCCTGAGGAGACATCGACTTTTATGCAGATATTTATTTCCTGGGCCCCGATGTTATTGTTGATCGCAGTCTGGATTTATTTCATGCGCAGAAACCAAGCCGGTGGCGGTATGGGCGGACAGATGAATTTTGGCAAGAGTAAAGCCAAATTAATGGAAGAAGACCAAGTAAAAACTCGCTTCACTGATGTTGCTGGCTGTGAAGAGGCCAAAGAAGATGTGATGGAGATGGTGGATTTCCTGAAAGCACCGACCAAATATCAACAGTTAGGTGGTCAAATGCCTTGTGGTGTTTTAATGGTGGGACCTCCTGGAACAGGTAAAACTTTGTTGGCTAGAGCCGTTGCAGGTGAAGCAGGTGTACCTTTTTTCTCTATATCCGGTTCTGATTTTGTTGAAATGTTCGTGGGGGTCGGTGCTTCCAGAGTTCGTGATTTATTTGCCGAAGCCAAGAAAAAAGCTCCTTGTATCATCTTTATCGATGAGATAGATGCGGTAGGTCGTCAGCGTGGAGGACAAGGCATGGGGGGAGGTAGCGAGGAGCGTGAACAAACCTTAAACCAGTTATTGGTAGAAATGGATGGTTTCTCGGGTAATGAAGGGATCATCGTGGTTGCTGCCACCAATAGATCGGATGTACTAGATAAAGCCTTGTTAAGACCTGGCCGTTTTGACCGGGAAGTGAATGTTGCCCTGCCTGATATTAAAGGTCGTGAGCAGATTCTTAAAGTTCATATCAAAAAAGTACCGCAAGCCGATGATGTCAATCTACATGATTTGGCAAGAGGAACACCGGGTTTTTCGGGAGCTGAAATTGCCAACTTAGTCAATGAAGGTGCATTGTTTGCAGCCAGGGCCAATAAAAAAGAAGTGAGTATGAATGACCTCGATAGGGCACGTGACAAAATGATTATGGGAGTTGAAAAACGTACCATGGTGATGACCCAGGAAGAGTTGTTAATGACTGCTTATCATGAGGCGGGGCATACGATCGTCGGTAATATCGTTCCGGAACATGATCCGGTTTATAAGGTGAGTATTATGCCGCGAGGTGGAGCCTTGGGTATCACCATGTTTTTACCCGAACGTGATCAACACAGTGCCAATAAAGATAAGCTGGAGAGTCAAATCGCCAGTCTATATGGTGGGCGTATTGCTGAAGAAATGATTTATGGAAAAAACAAGGTGACCACTGGGGCTTCTAATGATATAGAAAGAGCGACTCAAATAGCGACTAATATGGTTACTGAATGGGGACTTTCTGAAGTGATGGGGCCTAGAAAATATAGTCCTAATAATAATCAGGGGTATTTTGGTGGTAATGATAATCTGGTGTCTGAAAAAATCACTCAAACCATAGATGATGAAATCAATCAGTTACTGGATAGCAATTATAAAAGAGCCGCTGAAATTTTAACGGACAATATAGAGATTCTACATAATATGGCTCATGCCTTATTAGCCTGGGAAACTCTGGATAAACATCAAATCAAGGCCTTGATGAAGGGTGAAAAAATTGAGGATCCGGTAGTTGAAGAAGAACCTGTTGAAACTAAAGAAATAGAAATTGGTGATACCCCTGATGATAATATTGAATCAGGTAATCAAGCTTTATAGTTGAAACTAATAAGAGGAGAGGTATTGCATACCTCTCCTCAGCCTTATACTTATTTCTTTTTATAGTGTTTTGGCCCAGAATAGTTGTTCGTTCATAAACGGATCATCACAGATGGACAACCACACAGGGAGGCTGAATGGGGCTTGCCGGTACAGCCATGGTGAACAACAGCGGCACAGCGTTTATATAAAGGCTGATGTGGATGTCTACTGATAAAATAGATATTTTCCTGCTGGCTGTTTTCAGGGAGTTGATTCGAACTGCTCTGAATAATGCCCAGTCAGCCACTCAGGCTTGTGGCTTGGATAAACAGTTCCATACTCCAGTCCGGTACGGTATGCTGCCAAAAGGGGTAGGGACAGCATCAAGAAATTGTTGTAAATCGTGGTTTATATACCAGTGATCATAATTCGACGGTAGATTTAAAAAACCACTGGCATAATGCTGGTTTGAGCATTGATTGTTATCAGGGCAAAAAACAAGATCCACAGCGACCAGGTTTAATTGATCTGAACAGAGTAAATCAGTAAAAACATGACCGATTTTAGCCAAACCTTGCTGATTCCATTAGCGAGTCAATTTATTTTTTAATATCAGATTAGAAACATACAGCATAAACTTCTATTGCAGTGAATTTATGCGATGGCCTAAATCGGGAAAACGAAATGGCGGATGATTAATGGTCGGGATTCCGGCATGACAGAAAGTGACGGAGTTAAATGGTTTAGCCTGTTTTATTGCTGCAATTTTTAAGGGATAGAGAAAATGATGACCGATCAGTAGGTCATGGTTTTCCGCCAGTTCCTGAGCCGTTCGATAAATTATGCTTTCGTAGGGGAAGAAGGCTTCATCCAGCAAGGCGAGCAGCCATTGCATCGCATTCATTTTAAAACTACGTTCGGCAACCTCCTGCAAATCTAAATCAAGCTGTTCCGGACGTTGTAGATAAGCGATCTTAAAGGCCTTGCATTTACTGTCGTAACATCGATTATCCAGGCTGGTAACCGCTAAAGTAACTGAATGACCGGCTTGCTGCAGCCCGTGTGCCAGAGCAATCATCGGCCGGATATCGCCATTGGAACCCCAGGTTTGTATCGCTATTTTCATCGTTTTTGATCAATAACCAATGTTTTGATTGGCATAGTATCGTAAAAATACTTTGTTTGCTGTGCAAAGTAGTGGCATTAAAACCTGTCTAAAACTCAGGTTTCTTGTTCAGTTGGAAAAGAAATAGCGCCGAGCGGCTTAGAATTGAATCAACAAGTCAAAACTCATGGCTATTGGCTGATAACACTGTTTATTATTTGCTCTTGGAACATTCTATCGCTATCTCTACAGGGGGCATTTAGTCGATGGTTTTTAAATCTACAAATCAAAACATAACCGGAAATAAATAATGAAACATTCACTACCTAACAGCTTGATTGCCAGTTTTATCGCGACTTTAGTTTTATCCATGATCATGATAATGAAAAAAACCATGGGACTGATGCCGGAAATGAATCCGATCGCCGATCTGGTCACTATTATGCAAGATATATCGGGGCTCACCATTATGCCCTTGTTTGCCTGGATTTTACATTTCCTAATCGGCACATTTATCTGGGGAATATCGTTTTTCCTATTGTATGAAATTCTACCGGGAGGAAAACTTATCAAAGGTATTCTGTTTGGACTGGGGGCATGGATGCTGATGATGTTAACGCTCGAACCTCTCGCTGGACATGGTTTATTTGGTTTGCAGACCAGTCCGGTTATTGCCGTGATGTCTATGATGCTTCATATCGTTTTTGGAGCCATTTTAGGCCTTATTTACGGCAGACTCTCACAGCCGTCAAATGAAATGTAAGCAAGCTATTTATCAACAAGCGAAATTATATAGAGGTTAGCCATGAACGCTGCAGAACTTTTTATTAGCTGTCTGGAAAATGAAGGGGTAGAGTATATTTTTGGCATTCCAGGTGAAGAAAACTTACACGTAATGGATGCGCTTCGTGACAGTAAAATTAAATTTATTACGGTCCGTCATGAACAGGGGGCTGCTTTTATGGCCGATGTTTATGGTCGACTCACGGGTCGTGCCGGAGTCTGTTTTGCAACGCTGGGGCCCGGGGCAACAAATTTGATTACCGGTTTTGCCGATGCCAATATGGATCGAGCACCGATTGTCGCAATTGCAGGACAAGGTTCAACAACACGCATGCACAAGGAAAGTCATCAAATGCTTGATTTGGTCAGTTTATTCAGACCGATCTCAAAATACAGTTGCGAAATCTTGCAACCGGAGATTGTTGCTGAAGTTGTGCGTAAAGCCTTTAAGGATGCAGAGACAGAAAAACCTGGCGGGGCTTTTATCAGTTTTCCGGAAAATATTGCTGCAGAAACGGTTAGCCATGACTTAATACCAATAAAGGTACAAAGTCCAGTGTCACCCTTTCCGGTACCGAGTAAGATAAAACAGGCTGCAGAACTGATCTCGTCAGCCCGGTATCCAGTTATTATGGCTGGTAATGGCGTTATTCGAGGTGAAGCGCATCAAGCCTTAATCAACTTTGCTGAAAAACTCAATATTTCCGTAGCGCACACTTTTATGGCCAAAGGCTGTCTGCCGTTTTCCCATCCTCTTAGTTTGGGAACGGTCGGATTGCAGGTTAAAGATTATGTCAGCTGCGGTTTTGATCGTGCTGAAGTGGTGATTTGTATTGGCTATGATATGGTTGAATACCACCCCAGATTATGGAATCCTCAGGCGGATAAAAAAATTATTCACATCGATCTAACTTATGCCGAGGTTGATAGCCATTATCAACTTGAAGTGGGGGTCTTGGGAGAAATTAAACAATCGCTGCAATTAATCGCCGAGCAGGCTCAAGCTAACACAGCAATTGGGTCAGGTTTATTGCGAGAGTTGATTAAAGCTGAGCTGGATAAATATGCCGAAGATGACAGTTTTCCGGTTAAACCCCAGCGGATTTTGCATGATACCCGGCAGGTGCTGGCTGATGAGGATATTTTGTTATCCGATGTAGGCGCACATAAAATGTGGATTGCCCGCTTGTATCGTTGTGAACGACCCTACACATGCATTATTTCCAATGGTTTTGCTGCCATGGGGATTGCACTTCCGGGGGCAGTTGCTGCAAAGCTGGCTAATCCAGATAAGCGGGTGTTAACGATCACCGGCGATGCCGGCTTTATGATGAACTCTCAGGAAATAGAAACTGCTCTGCGTCATAAACTGGCTTTTGTGGTGATGATCTGGCACGACAAGGAATATGGTTTGATTAAGTGGCATCAACAACGGCGCTTTGGGCGTAGTGGTGATATCAGTTTCAATAATCCGGATTTCGTTAAATATGCAGAATCTTTAGGGGCAATAGGATTGCGAGTTGAAAGTGCAGAAGATTTAATCCCGACTTTGAACCATGCTTTTATCGAAGATACAGTGGTAATTGTCGATGTACCGGTCGATTACAGCGAGAACATGAAATTAACCGAAAAACTGGGTGAACTGGTTTGTCCTATATAAACTGAGCTGAAAAATATGCATTATAAAATTCAAGTTCCTGGCGCAACAGCCAGTGGTCAATTAGACGTGACTTCCCCTTACAATGGTAAACAGCTGGCGACTGTAGAAACCTTAGATGAGAGGGGTGTTGAACAGGCATTTCAAAACGCAGAAGGTTTATTTAATGATCGTAACAACTGGTTGCCTGCGTATCAACGGATTGCCATACTGGAACGAACAGTCATTTTGATGCGTGAACGATTCGATAGTCTGGTAAAGCTGGCGGTAATGGAAGGGGGTAAACCATTAATTGACTCCAGAGTAGAGGTTGAGCGGGCCATCGATGGTGTGAAAAATTGTATCGCCTGTATTACTAACGAACATGGACGCGAAATTCCGATGCAATTAAACTCTGCATCCAGTCAAAGACTGGCGTTTACACACAGGGAACCCATCGGTGTCGTCGTCGCTGTCAGTGCATTTAATCATCCGCTGAATCTGATTGTCCATCAGCTTGGGCCGGCTATTGCCAGTGGTTGCCCTGTTATTATCAAGCCGGCAGAGGATACTCCGCTCAGTTGTTTTCAGTTCGTTCAATTATTAACAGAAGCCGGATTGCCGGATGCCTGGTGTCAGGCTGTGGCAGTGACGGGTACAGAGGTTGCGGAAAAACTGGTGACAGATCAGCGGGTCGGTTTTTTCAGTTTTATTGGCAGTTCAACTATAGGCTGGATGTTGCATTCCAGGTTATCGGCGGGAACACGTTGTGCTTTGGAACATGGCGGAGCCGCACCGGTTATTGTCGCGGAAGATGCAGAGCTGAATGAGGCATTGCCAAAATTAATCAAGGGTGGCTTTTACCATGCCGGTCAAGTCTGCGTGTCGGTACAACGCGTGTTTGTTCATAACACCTTGCTGACTGAGGTCGCTGAAAGCATGTCGAAATTAGTATCCAATCTAACAGTAGGGGATCCTTTGCTTGAAGAAACCGAGGTGGGGCCCCTGATACGACATCGTGAAACACAGCGTATTGCTGATTGGGTCGATGAAGCCATCACTGAAGGAGCTGAGCTGTTAAGCGGTGGGACCAAAATTTCTGATTCACTGTATCAGCCAACACTATTGCGAAACCCTTCTCATGAATCTTTGGTCAGCCAAGCTGAAATATTTGGACCGGTCATATGTCTTTATGGATATAGCGATATTGATCAGGCTATTCAACAAGCCAATGCAGTACCCTATGCATTTCAGGCTGCGGTTATGACTGCTAATATAAATACAGTTATGTACGCCTATAAACATCTAAAAGCTTCAGCTGTGATGGTCAATGATCATAGCGCTTTTCGCGTTGACTGGATGCCGTTTGCCGGCCTGGGTCAATCTGGCTATGGGGTCGGTGGAATTCCTTATAGCTACCGAGATATGCAAATTGAAAAGATGCTGGTGATGCATTCAGCATCACTATAACTTACTTATAAAAACTTTTTTGGACTTGTTATGCGCAAACGATTTTATTTATTATCCGTTGTAGCTTTAATTCTTGCAGCGGGACTCAGCTGGTTATGGTTTCCGGCAAGTTGGTTACTCGCTGTTGTGATAGCTATTGTAACGCTGGGTTTATTTGATATTTTTCAACGTAAACATACTATTTGGCGCAATTTTCCGGTCGGAGGTCATGGGCGCTGGATAATGGAATGGCTAAGACCGATGATGTATCAATATTTTGTCGAGTCGGAAACCGATGGGGTGCCGGTCAACCGGATGTTTCGATCAGTTGTTTATCAACGCGCTAAAAATGTGCTGGATACTGTGCCTTTAGGGACAAAGATGGACACATACCGTACAGGTTATGAATGGATGGACCATTCACTGACGGCCTTAAGATCGGATCAGCTTGATCAGAATCCTCGTGTCCGGGTCGGTGGCGCAGCCTGTCAGCAACCTTATGAGGCAAGTATTTTGAATATTTCTGCCATGAGTTTTGGTGCGCTCAGCAAGCATGCTATTTTAGCGCTTAATGGTGGGGCTAAACTGGGTGGTTTTGCCCATAATACCGGTGAAGGTGGTCTCAGCCCCTATCATCTGGAGCCAGGGGGGGATATTATCTGGCAAATAGGGACAGGATATTTTGGCTGCCGTGATAAGCAAGGGCGTTTTTCCAGTCGTTTGTTTGCCGAAAAAGCAAGCCTAAGCAATATCAAGATGATTGAGATTAAGCTGTCTCAAGGTGCAAAACCGGGGCATGGAGGGATTCTTCCGGCAGTCAAAAATACCCCCGAAATTGCTGAAATTCGCGGTGTACAAGCCCATACTCAAGTAGATTCACCGCCAACGCATAGCGCGTTTACCAACCCCCTGGAAATGATGTTGTTTATTCAACATTTACGTGATCTCTCGGGGGGTAAACCTATAGGTTTTAAACTCTGTGTTGGGCGAAAAACAGAATTTGTCGCCCTCTGTAAAGCAATGCTGGAAACCGGCATTAAACCGGACTTTATTACCGTGGATGGCGGTGAAGGTGGCACCGGGGCAGCGCCTTTGGAATATACTAATTCAGTTGGTACACCGTTACGCGAAGGTCTGGCTTTTGTGGTTGACTGTTTGATTGGCTTTGATCTTAAGCAAGAGATACGAGTGATTGCCAGTGGTCGTATTTTCAGCGCTTTTCATATGGTTCGTTTGTTTGCTCAAGGCGCTGATCTGTGTAATAGTGCTCGGGGTATGATGATGGCCCTGGGTTGTATTCAATCGCTGGAGTGTAATAAGAATAGCTGTCCAACCGGTATCGCCACGCAAAATCCAGCATTCTATAAGGGGCTTAATGTGGCTGACAAAAAACAACGCGTGGCTAATTTTCATCACGGTACAGTCGAAACAGTCGTGGAATTAATTGCTGCAGCGGGGCTGTCCAATACGGAACAACTGAAGCGTTGTCATATCCAGCGGCGGGTGAGCTCTGAACAAGTACGTTGTTATGATGAAATCTATCCGACCATGGAAGCAGGCAGTTTGCTACAACAACCCTATCCGGAACGTTTTATTAAACTGATGGATGAGGCAAGGGCAGAAAAATTCTGAGCGTATTTTATTGATGAATGAATTAAATAGCTTAACCATCTCGGGATTCATTGTACTCTTTGCACTGGTTTCCGCCAGGCTTCAACGTAGCCCATTAACGCCGCCGATGGTTTTTACCGTTTTCGGCGTATTGTTAAGTCCACTTTTATTAAACTGGATTAAAACCCCACCAGCAAATGAACATATTCATTTGCTGGCTGAGATCACCTTGATTCTGGTGTTGTTTACCGATGCGGCAAGAATTGACTTGAGGCAATTGATACGCGAACACAGTATCCCGATTAGATTGTTAATCATAGGTATGCCATTAACCATGGTTATGGGCACATTGTTTGCTGCCGGCTTGTTTTCTGATTATAGCTGGTGGGAGTGTGCAATATTAGCGGTTATCCTATCTCCAACCGATGCTGCTTTGGGGCAAGCTGTGGTCAGCAGTAGCAGAGTACCCGTAAGGATCAGACAGGCGCTTAATGTTGAAAGTGGTCTTAACGATGGTATTGCATTGCCAGTTATGGTTATTTTGATTTCATTGAGCTCTGTTAGCAACCATACAGAAAGCGTCAGTTACTGGCTTATTTTTACTTCTAAACAGTTAATCTTAGGGCCATTAATGGGAGTATTTATCGGTTATACTAGCGCTAAAATGTTGCAACTCTCGTTACAACACAGTTGGGTGACCCATGCATTTCGGGATTTATCTATTCTGGCAGTTTCTTTTCTATCCTATTTTGCCGCCGAGTTAATCGGTGGTAATGGTTTTATAGCAGCCTTTGTGGCGGGGTTAACATTGGGGAATACGGTGAAAAACTTGTGTACCTGTCTGTATGATTTTGCCGAAGCGGAAGGACAACTGCTTAATTTAATGGTGTTCTTGTTTTTTGGCTTAACCATGGTGTCTGTCGTGTTAGAAGGCATTTCATTGATTGTGTTAATTTATAGTCTATTGAGTTTGACAGTCATCAGAATGCTCCCCGTGCTTATAAGCCTGACAGGAGCCAAATTACGCTGGGAAAGCAATATTTTTCTCGGTTGGTTTGGTCCTCGCGGCCTTGCTTCAATACTTTTTGCATTATTGCTGATAGAACATTCTGATTTGATTCATCGACAACAAATTGTGACCATTGTATTAAGCACAGTGTTGATGAGTATTTTTCTACACGGTGCGTCGGCAAATATTGGCACGTTGTTATATCAGAAAATACTTAGAGTCTGTTTGTCCAGAGGTGATTCAATAGATGCTGAACAGAGCAAGGTTAGCGAAATGCCAGTTCGTTT
>SPJJ01010726.1_pt1 | contig 10381 bp, 5 predicted proteins | sample 3741741 | NCBI WGS metagenome assembly SPJJ01 (sample SAMN10925908, study PRJNA522277) | cold seep metagenome | isolation source: Elba SIP-enriched marine methane seep metagenome, extraction at timepoint T1 | place: Italy: coast of Elba, Mediterranean Sea | collected 2014-05 | reverse complement strand
GGTCTGCGATCGTGAACGGGATCCGGGGCGCGCCGGCTTGGCCCCAGTCGGGTCGCCCCGCCCGGATGCGCCAAGGTTGGCTGGGCCCGCCTTCGAAGACGGCGCCAATCAGGGGCGCGAAGGCCTCGATGTCCGGGCACATGACGACGACATCGCGGGGCTCAAGGCCGGCGTCTGCGTCGAACAGGCCCCACAGCACCTCCTTGAGGACCTCCACTTGGCGCACCTGACCGTGGCAAGCGTGGAACTGAAGCGAGTCGTCCCCGGTCGCCAGGGGCACCGGCGCGCTGCGATGGGCGTGCAAGACGTCGCTTTGAAGGTGGGCCAATGCGCTGGGGCTTTGCTCCTTGGGATCCTCGAAGGCAGGGTGCCCCGCGCCCGGACGCGCGGTCGCCTTGGCCATGTCGACAAAGAGGTCGTGGCGATCGACCAGCACATCACTGGCCAGCCCCTCCAAGGCGATCTGAAAGTCACGCATCACGCGGCCAAAGGCCGCCAAGAGTGGGTTGCCGGGCTCGCTGAGCACAGCGTCGATGGCCTGGGGCTCGAGCGTATGCACCGGCTGCTCGCTCAGGTCCTGAATGCGATCCCGCCGCTGATGCAGGTCGGCCCAATACGCATTGGAGGGGCACAGAAGGTACAGCTCCACCGGCATGTGATGGGCAAGTTGACCTGCAAGTTCCAGCATTGCAGGCGGCAAGCTGCTCATGCCAAATACTCTCAGGGGCTGGCCGAAGGAGGCCTGGGTGAGGCCTTTGAGCGTTTTGTGCGCCTGCTCGGCGCGCTGCGCGGCGTGGTCCGGCCCCAGGCGCTGCAGCAGCGACTGCCACAGCATGGGCTGCCACGCCAAGGTATCAGGCAGTCCGGGTGTGGGACGCCCCTGACTCCAGGTCTGCGCCATCTGCGGCCGATAGGTGATGTAGCGATCGAAGACCTCGCCGACCTGTTTGGCCAACCCAAAGGCTCGGGCGCCCACGGTGCCGGCTTCGGGCTCGGCCCCCTGCAACAGGTACTCCCTCAGGGGTCCATAGAGCGGGTCAGGGTTTGCAACTAAGGTTGCGAATTCATCAACCAGGGCCCAAGTGATGGCCTGCTTATCCCAAGGATCCTGCTCCGGCTCCGGGCAGGCCTCACCGAGAATCTCTTTGACGACCTGATCGAAGGCCAATGAGGGAAAGACAAGGTCGACCTGAGCGAGCACGCCCCAGCGCTCGGCGAGGCGATGCTCCAACCAGCGCGCCATACCCACGTTGGCCACGGCGATGCGAGCCGGGATCATCGGGTCTGCGGGCTGCTGGCCGGGCTGACGCATGACCCACGCCAATAACTCCACCAGCACCTCGAGCCGGTTGCTGCGATAGACGAACAGCCCCGGGTCCCATGCCGTCATAGCCGTGACGCCGCCTCAGCGCGCAGCGCGCCCAGATCGATGGTGCGCTCCGGCTCCAGCCGCGCGAAGCGCGCAGGGTGGCAGGTCAAGATGATCAGCTGCAGGGTCTTCGAAGCGCTGCGCAGGATGCGCGTCATCTGCAAAAAGCGACCATCATCCGTCCAGCCCATCGTATCGTCCAAGATGAGCGGCATCGCTAGGCCATCTTTGGCCAGCACACGCGCCAAGGCCAAGCGCACGATCACGGACAGCTGCTCTCTGGTGCCCCCAGAAAGCCTCTCAAAGGCCTCCTCGGCCCCAGCGCGCACCAACTTGTCCACACCCAGGTCCGGGGTCATGGTCAGCTGGCTGCCCGGCCGGATAGCCTGCAAATAGGGCCGCGCCTGCTCCACCACCGGCGCCAAGAAGCGCCGCTGCGTCTCTGCGTATCGCGCCTCGACGACGGCATAGAGCCGCTTGGCGGCCTCGGCATCCCGCAGCACGCTGGCGTAGCGGCGCTCGGCCTGGGTCAACTCCACCTGCGCTTCGCCCAGCTCCTCAAAGCGCCCCTGAGCGCTGGCCTTGGCCAGCAGCGCCTCCAGCCCTGCGATCTTGTCGTGGTGGTCACGCAGGGCCTCGTCGTGGCCCTGCAGGGTGCGCTCGGCTCGGCGGACCTCGCCCTGAACCAGGTCCGGGTTGTGGGCTTTCAAGGCCGCATCCGCCTCGGCGCGGGCCTGCGCAGCCTGGGCCTGCCCGGACCGGGCCGCCTGCCATGCCTCAGCCAGCGCCGCGTCGCCCTGCGCACTCCGGGCGGCCTGCAACCGCAGCCGCGCCTCGTCGACATCTCGCGCAACTTGGCTGGCGCGGGCTTCGCTCTGAGCGTGGGCCTTTTCCAATGCTGTGTGTCGGCCTCGGGCCTCGTTGAGCGCGCGCTGTGCGTCGTCGCGCTGCGATTGTGCCGACTCCAGCTGTTCTTGAGACGCGATCTGCGCCCGCTCCAGCTCAGGTAGGCGCTGGGCCTGCTGCGCATCCTCGGGCTGCGCACCCGTCGCGGCGGCCTGCAGCGACTCAAGCCCCTCGGGCGCCCGCTCCACGAGGGCGCGCTGAAGCTCCTGGAGCGTAGAGCTGAGCGTCAACCCCTCTTGCCAAGCGAGGCGGGCCTGTTGCATCGACTCGAGACCTGCCTCCTTCAGCTCGTCCTCAAGCGCCTGCTGAAGCTGCTGATGTTGCATGTCCAGCTCTGCCCCGCCCTCCCCAGGCACCAACGTCCAGCGCACCTGCCCCAGCTCAGCCGAGGTCTTTTCAGTGCACAGCCAGCTGTCTGCTCCGATCGACAGGTGCGCCGCTTTGTCCTGCACCTGCTGCTCGGCCTCCAGGTGCTGCTGTTGCGCCTCAAGCACCCGGGCCAGCGCCGCTTCGGTCACCGGGTTGCCTGCGAGCGCGCGCTGCATCAGCTCGACCTGCTGTGCCCAGCGTTCGGCGGTCTCGCTGGCCTGCCCCAAAGTCGCGTGCTTACGCTCAGCCGCCCGAAGGCGCTCCTGCAGGGCCGCGGCGCCCTGAGGGGCCAGCGCCTTGATTTGGGCGCTGAGCCCGCGGATCAACGTATCGGCCTCTTGGCGGGCTCGGGCGGCCGCCTTGGCCTGCCCCAGCTGCTGCACGCCCAACGCCTCTAGGCAGGCCTTCAGCTCCGCCTCCGTGCGCTCGGATCGCGCCTGGAGCGCGGCGAGTCCCTCACCGCCCGGCTCTACGAGGACCTCGGCCAGCTCCCCCAGTCGCAGCTGGGTATCCTGGGTGATCGTCAAGCGCACGGCACCATCTGGGTCGGGCGCGCACCTCTGCGCGCTGCTGAGCACCGGCAGGTCGTCCTGCATCTTGATGGTCACTCGGGTCGCCGCGGCGGTACGGGCGGCCCGCAGCTGCTGCACGGCGCCCGCGAGCCTCTCTGCCTCTTCGAGCTGCGCCTCAGAGACGGGGTGCGCACTTCGCACCTCCTGCTGCACCTGCACCTCCTTCGTCAGGCGCTGCACTTCTTCACACGCGCGCTGCAGGCGCTGCACTTCGGCCTTGGCGTCGCGGCGCTCTTGCAAGAGGACCTGCAGGCCTTCGGCCGCAACTCTTTGTAGCTCAGACTGCGCCTGAGCCAGCTCCGTCTCGTGCCCTGCGCGCGAACGCCGTGCCTGCTGCGCCTCGGCGACCGAAGGCACACCAAGACCGAGTAAGCTAGCCTGCACTGTCTGATGCAGGGCATCACGCTGAGCCCGAGCCTCAGCGAGGCCTTGCTGACCGGGCCTCAATGAGACTTCGCCCAGGCCCTCAATCTGCCACTTCGTGCTGCGTCCGGCGCAATAGACCCGCTCTGAGTCGGCGCCGGCCTGCACCTGCAGCCGGGTACCCGTGTGAAGTAGCGCCGTATGGGCCGCCTGCACCTCGGCCTGACGGCGGTTGAGGACCGCATAGTCCTCATCCGCCAAGGCGCGCTGCAGAGCCTGCTGCGTAGCCTGGGTGCGCGCCTGGAGCTCTTCGGCGGCCTGCAGGACGCGTTGGGCCTCGTGACGGGCCGAGGCCTGGCGGGCCTGCTGCCAGCTGACGCTGCACTGCTTGGCCTGCTCCTTGGCTTCGCTCAAGGCCTGCTCGGTCTGGCTCAGCGCCGCCTGCGCGACCGCCAGGGCCTGCGCCCGGGCCTGCGCATTGGTCTTCAGAGCCTCGGCCTCTTCCGCCAGATCGCGCGCGACACCTTGCCTGTGCTCAAGGTCTTCGACTTGCGCGCTTCGGGCCTGCACAGCGCGCTCGGCCGTCTGCAACTTTTCTTGCGCCCCCTCGTTATGGGCCTGGGCCAGCGCCAGCGCGGCCGTCAGTGCGTCCAGGCGCTCTGCCTCCGCCTCGGCCTGGCGCACTTCAGCAACCAGCGCCGGTCGCTGGCTCTTGAGCGCCTGCGCGCGCGCCACCCAGTCCTCGTAGTCCTGGGCCTGGGTAGCCACAGCATTCAGGGCCGCCTCGATGGAATGAATGCGCTGCTGGGCCTGCTCGACGGCAGCTTCGGCCTCCGCCAGCTGGCCGGTGGGGCGCTGCTGGGCCTGAGTCCAGTACCGGTTGTACTCCTGTTGCAGGCGGTTACGAATGCGCTCGCCGTCGCGGCCGCCCAGCACCTGGGAGACCTGACGGCCGATGGCATCCTGCAAGGCCACGCGCGCCTCGGACCCCAGGGTGGCCGCCGGGTCGCTGAAGGCGGCCTCGTCCTGGGTCACCCAGAGCAGGCCCCAAGCCCCCATATCGGAGGTGCGCGCGCCGCTGCGCCCGGGGGGCTCAGCTTTGAGCACAGACCACACTTCAGCGTCCGCATCGGCGCCCACGAACTGCTGGCTGGCTTGCCCCGCGGGCGTCACCTTGAGCTCCGCCACAGGGCGCTCCAAGAAGCGTTTATGCAGGCTGTATTTCGTTGTCGCCAAGCGAAAGTCTAGCCAGACCTCAGGAGCGAGCTTAGTCCCATGAGGCTGAAGCGCACGCAGACCCGCGTGTTTGGCGCTGTAGCGCTCAAAGAGCGCAGCCCGCACCATCTCAACGACCGTGGACTTGCCCGTCTCATTGGGCCCCGTGATGAGGGTGATGCCGTCGGAGAATTGCCCGAGGTCCAGGGGCTCTTCGATGATGCCGGCGTGCGCGATGCGCAGCGACTCGATGACGAGGCCGCTCATGACTGGGCCTCTTGGTGAAGCTGATAGAGCAAGCGCAGCGCGTTCTTGGCGGACTCATCGTGCTCTGGCGCGGCCTTGAGCTCATCGATGACCTCACGCACCCAGCCCTGTTGGGCAATAGCCTGCAGAGCGAGCTCATCCACGAAGACACTGAAGCGCTCCTCGCGACGCCTCAGCCAGCGCAAACGATCTGCCTGTCGAGCGAGTCGAGCGTCCAGCTGCGAGGCCATCCGCGCATCCAGGGTCCCCTCAAGGTGCAGCTCGACCAGCGTATCCGCCTTGGCGGGCAAGGCCTCAAACCAAGCGTCCAGCGCGTCAAGATCACTTTCATCTCGAACCGTCGCTTCGTGCTGCACCCAACGCAGCGTGCCCACGCTTCGCTTTTGCACATCAGGCACCGCGCCCGGCCCGTCGATCTGCACGACCAAGACGTGCCCAGGGTCCTTTTCCTTGAAGCGCGTCGCCTCATGCGCCCCGCTGTACCAAGTGCGCGGGCCCACCTGCAGGGCGCCATGCCAGTCCCCGAGCGCCAGATAGTCCAAGCCCCCCTGTTCTGCCGCGTCGATGGCCAGCGCGTTGGTGAGGCCCTCCTCGCTTTCGCCCATGCGCTGTAGGACCTCCCGAATGCCGCCATGGGCCACGCCCACGCGCACCACTCCCGAGGGCCCAAACTCAGGTTTGAGATGCTCGGTGGGGTCCTCGAGGGTATGGCGCTGCAGCAAGGGGCACGGCAGCAGGCACGCGCCGGGCGCCTGCACCGGCTCAAAGGTATGCAGAACGTGGACCTGAGAGGGGGCCTCGGCCTTCCACACTTCGCTGCGATAGAGGCTGTCTGGTGTGTAGGGGTCGTGATTGCCCGGCAGCAGGTAGACAGGGCATGAAAAGGTCGACAGCGCGTCGAAGGTCTGGCGCAAGGTCGATTGCTTGAGCCCATGATGTTCAAAGACATCTCCGGCCACGACAACGAAGTCGGCGCCTTCAGACTTGGCCAGCTCGCCGAGGGTGCGCACCGAGCGCAAGCGCGCATCGCGCACCACCGCGCCGGCATCGCCGGGAATGTACCCAACGCGCAATCCGAGTTGCCAATCTGCGCTATGAATGAATCGAACCATAGGACCCGCGACGGCGGCCCCGGCAGCTTCGACGGGGCCGAGCCCGGAGTCAACGAGGCAGGCTCAGGAAGCCCCTCACTTCGTACGAATCGAGGCGCGGCCCGGCTGAACGTAGCGCTGCTGAGCCATGGCCCCGCTCAAGTAGCTGTCGTAGCGGCCGTCCTGACGCAGGTAGCGTTCGAAGAAGGCCACCGTCATCGCCCGAGCCAATTCTATGACCTCAGTGTGTGGGGCCGTAGCCGCCTGACACGCAGAACAAGGAAGCCCGCAGGTGCTGGGATCGTCGATGAAGCTCATGTGGTTGGCGCCCAATACATCGGCCTCGTACGCAGGCGAGCTTGCCGCCTCATAGAAGGTCTGAAAGTTGTCGGCCGCAGGCGCACAGTTTTGCAGGCTGCCTGAGCTATCGATGGTCTCTCCGAGCACACCCACGGGGATTGTGAAGGGCAGCATGTCGCTGGCATCGGGGCATCGGGCCTCACTGCAGAAGCTGGAAGAGTCGACGGGGTCGAGGCCAAAGACGGCGGCCACGCGTGCATCCTGGGCGGCGGCCAAAAACGCCACCTTGCCGCCAAGGGAGTGCCCCATCAGCCCGATCTGGGTCGGTGAGACCTTGCCGAAGAGCGGGTGGCCGGTCTGCGCGTTGACGGCCAATAGCCAATCTACGCCGCCGACGATGTCCAAGGCGTTCTCGGCGTGGTGGGCGATGATCGTGGCCCGAAAGTCTGCGGTGCAGGCCACGTAGCCAAAGCTCGCGAGGCGCTGGGCGTAGCCTCGATATTGGGCCGCGGGCAGCTGAAAGCCATGACCGATGAGGACCGCGGGGAAGGGCCCGGTCCCAGGACCTGCGGTGGGGTACTCGCAGTCCATGGGCAGGTCGTTCCCGCTGGCGGGCACGACGTAGGTCTCGGTGTGCGCGGTGCTCGTGAAGGGCCCTGACTGCGCCGGGTCAGGCGCCGCCATGGGCCCCGCATCCGGCACCGAGCCGGCGTCGATATCCGGGGGGCCAGCATCCTGACCTGAGTCCGGCACAGGACCACCGTCCGCGACGCCGGCATCGGCGGTGGCATCAACGGCCGTTCCGGAGTCTGAAAGCTCGGCATCCAAAGACGCCCCCGCGTCTTGCATAGTCCCGCTGTCCGGGCTCAGCGCGGCGTCTGCCGCCGTCGCGTCCAGGGCTCCGCCCGCATCCAAGCCCGCCGGCTCAGATGCCGCGCAGCCCGTGAAGAGGCCAAGCAGGACAAGAAACAAAAGAGCGCGAGCCATGCGCTATTCAATGGTGGGCTGGCTCACGATCGCAACCCGTGAAGGCGTGGATGGGGCGGTCGCCCGACCCTGCGGCCCGCCCTACTCAACGGCCACACAGCCCTCGCTGACCTCGATGAGGGCCGAAGAGCGGCACTGGCGCAGGCTGTCGATGAGCCCCTGGACAAAGGCGTCCGCAGCCCGCAGCTCTTCCGGCGGGCCTGAAAAGTCGTAGGTGTGGCTGCTGACATCTTCGAGCCGCTGCAGCTGAACCGTGGAGGCCCCGCCATCGGCGCAGTCCGGACAGCCATAGACGGCGCGCAGGCTCACGTCCTGTAGCTCTGCGGCCACGGCGCGAGCCTCGTTATGGCCCGCGGTCGTCAGGGTGCCGATGTGGGTCGAGCACTCGGTGTCGTCATGGCCGCAGACTTCGAGCTGCACCCCATCGCAGGCGCCGGGCATCGCCACCGCCGAGGGCACGATGCTCAGATTGCTCACGCAGCTGGACCCGGCGCAAAAGCCAAAGCTCCTCGAGCCCCCCAGCACGATCATGTCGCGCGAGCTGTCGGGGCAGGTGCGGTCCGACCCGGGGCATTGGCGGATTTGCCAAGCACACTGCCCATCGACGCTGTCACAGACGGGGCCGCCCAGGCTGCCATCCTCGCAGACCGAATTGGGCACGCCGGGCTTGGGACCACAGTCCGTGGGTGTGCAGGACACGTTGCAGGTCCCGGCGGCGGCCGCATCCAATCCTGCGGCTTGGGCGGAGCAGAGGTTGCCGTAGGTGCGGCCATCGCAGCCGCAGACCGGCGCATACTCTTCGGTGCACGCCGTGGGCCGCGGCGTGCAGACCCCGGACGCGTCGGCGTAGTCACAGCCATCGCTCGCGAAGTCGCAGAACTCATCTGCGGCGCAGGTCTGGCCCAGCCAGCCGCCACAGCGAACCGGCTCCGCCGCGCCGCCACAGGTGCCGGCGCAGGCCTGCTGGGTGGTGAAGTTATTTGTATTGCCCCCACAGCCCCCGAAGACGAACTGCACGCACTGTCCCGCAGCCGAATCAAAGTGCCAGCGCGGAATCGCCGCCTCACAGGGCCCGGATTCCGCGGGCAGGCTGCATTGGCTGGGCTGAGGCTGGATCAGATCGACGGGCTCTGAGGTGAGGCAGGCGGCCGGGCTGACAGCGGCGACAAGCATCAGACCGCGTAGGACTCTAGCAGTGCAATCGTAGGACACGCGGACCCAATGAAGCACACCGCATGCCACGCCGAAGGCCCTGCGGGCAGCGCGGGGCGCGGCCGGCGGCGCGACGGGGAACCGTGGTGGGTCACGGATTTTTGATGGGCGGCGTGACGTTCAGGCCTGCTAGCCTGGCGCATGGGCAAGATCCTCGACCATCTGGATACGTGGACTCAGGACTTCGTGCGGGCCCAGCCGATGTTCTTTGTGGCCACGGCCCCACTGAGTTCAGATGGGCACGTCAACCTGTCTCCCAAGGGGCACGATAGCTTCCGTGTCTTGTCGGAGCATCGCGTGGCCTACCTCGACCTCGGCGGAAGCGGCATTGAGACCACCGCGCACCTTCGCGAGAACGGCCGAATCACCGTGATGTTCATGGCCCTATCGGGGTCACCGATGATTGTGCGCCTGTACGGGCAGGGGCGCACGGTCGAGCCTGGGCAGGCCGAGTACGCGGCCTTAGCGGCGCACTTCCCTGAGTATGTTCAGCCGCGGGCCGTCATCATCATCGATGTGCACCGGGTCTCGCACTCCTGTGGCTACGGCGTGCCGAAGATGACGGTGCAAGGCCCCCGGGACCAGCTGGCCCGTTGGGCGGAGAAGAAGGGGCCCCAAGGTGTGCTCGACTATCGACGGGACAAAAACCTGGTGAGCATCGACGGCCTGCCCGGCCTCATCGAGCCTCAAGAGTAGCGGCGCCGGTCAGCGAGACAGCCCAAAGTCGAGCATGCTCTGCAAGATTTCTTGCAGCATGCCCGCCCAGGCTGCGGCCCCTGCCCCTGCGATCAGGCATAGGGTGAAGATCCACCGGCCCCAACCCCTGCGCCGTCGCGCCCGCACCTGGGTCGACAGGGGCGCGTGGCTCTGGCGGGCCGGCGCATCCAACCAGCGCTCCACCTCCGCGTCCGTGAGCTTGCCGCGCTCCTCCAAAAAGCGCACCAAGCGCTCAGCGTGGTGCGCGCCGGCCTCACGCTCCGCCAAGAAGACTTCGAGCGTCTGGCGAAGCTCGGCGGCGCTGGAAAAGCGCTTGTCCGCCTTTCGATGCACCAAGCGATGCACGATCGAGCGAAGGCGCCAAGGCACGTGATCCGCCACCTTGCCGAGCTTAGGGAAGCGCCCTGCGAGGATGAGGTGGAACAGGTTCTCCGGCTTGGCGTGCTCAAACAGGCGCCGGCCCGACAGGCAAAAGTACATCAGCGCGCCCAGCGCATACAGGTCGGAGCGCGCGTCCGCCTCACCGCCCGCGACCACCTCGGGCGCTACGTACATGGGCGTGCCCACCACCAGCCCGGTCTGAGTCATGGGCTCTAGGATGTCCTGCTTGGCGATGCCGAAGTCCATCAGCTTCACATCACCCCGGCGGGACATCATGACGTTGGAGGCCTTCACGTCTCGGTGAACGATGCCCGAATAATGCGCATGCTCCAGAGCCTCTGCGACCTTGAGGGCGACGATGCAGGCCACATCCACGGGCAACCGCCCGCCCTGCAATAGCTGCGCGAGATCAAAGCCATCCACATACTCAAGGACCATGCAGGTCTGCTTGCGCACATCGAAGAGGTCGTGCACCTGAACGATGTTGTGGTGGGTGAGCCGCGCCAGCGCCCGCCCCTCCCTCAAAAAGCGCTCGCGCGCCGCAACCTCATCATCGCCCTTTCCTGAGGCGAAGACGAAGCGCTTCACCGCGACGTGGCGCTCGAGCAGCGGGTGATCGGCCAAAAAGACCT
>SPJJ01039331.1_pt1 | contig 10386 bp, 8 predicted proteins | sample 3741741 | NCBI WGS metagenome assembly SPJJ01 (sample SAMN10925908, study PRJNA522277) | cold seep metagenome | isolation source: Elba SIP-enriched marine methane seep metagenome, extraction at timepoint T1 | place: Italy: coast of Elba, Mediterranean Sea | collected 2014-05 | reverse complement strand
GGCCAGCTCCGCCAGCGCTTCGGCGTCCTCGTCATATACGGGCAACGCGCCCGCGTCGGCGGGCGGCAGGGGCGGGGGCACAACCCCCCGGGGGTCTTCAAGGCGGCTCGCGCCCTGGACGGCGGCGGCGAAGAGGTCCTCATCGCTGAGGGGGGCGGGCTCGGCCTCGGGCGTAGGCGCGGCGGCCGCCTTGCGCGGTTGGGCCCACTTCATGGCCGCCTCAAGCTTCGCTTTCTTGCGGGCCTTCTTCAGCTCCTTCTTGCTGGCTCCGCCGAGCTTGGCGAAGGGGTTGTTGAACGGCGCATCCTTTTTTGTGGCCATGATGGGTCCCCCTCGGGAGGGATGCCATTGCTAACAGCGCTGCGCGGTGGCGTCATCCTCCCGCGATCACGGCGCCTTTTCCGGTCCCCTCAATCGGTGAGATAGTGTCGGTATCTGCCTTCATAGGGTTTTGCGCCGGTGACTTAGAAAGATTCACTCGAACTGCCCTCAAACGCTGAGGCGAATCGCCGATTGATGACCCGTGATGGGCAACCCAAGGACGATTCTGGTCATTGACGCCGACGCGACGTACCGCCGCAACGCAGGGCGTTTCCTCACCGAGCACGGCTACACGGTCTATGAAGCGGATACGGCCAGTCGGGGCCTCGAGGAGGCGCGTGTGCGCCAACCTCGCTTCGCGCTGGTCGACCTGGCCTTTCAGGCGAGCCTGGGCGCCGACCTCGTCGAGCAGCTTCGGGCCGTGGACGAAGGATTGGACGTGGTCTGCGTCGCCAAGGGCTGTGCCTTGGCCCACGTGGTCTCCGCGGTCCGCGCCGGTGCCCTCGACGTGATGGAGCGCCCCGTAGATGGCGAGCGCCTCGTGCGCATCTTGGCTCAGGCCGCCGTGCCGCGGGCCGAGTCGAAGGCGGGCAGCAACCACAATCGCCCCGTTGGCCTTGAGGACGCTCCCCAAGTCGACGTCGCGGTGGTGGAGAGCCCCACCATGAAGAACGCCGTCAAGCGCGCCGAGCAGCTGGCCTCTTCGGCCCTGGCGCTCTTGGTCGAGGGCGAAAACGGTGTCGGCCACGAGGTCGCGGCCCGCTACTTCCACAAAGCCTCCGATCGGGCCGATGGCCCCTTCGTGGTCGTGCCAGCCGTGCCGACCGGCGGCCGCAGCCCCCACGACATGCTCTTTGGCGCCGGCGACGAGGTCAGCGCCTTCGCGCGGGCCAAGGGCGGCATCGTCTACATCGAAAACCTGCTTTCTTTGGGCAGCGCAGGCCAGGAGCGGCTCTACAAGCTGCTCGAGGGGCTGCGCGCCGCGCGCAGCGCCGGCACGGACGTGCGTTGGCCGCCGATGGTCATCGGCCTTGAGCGCCCCCTGTCTGTCGAAGTCAAAGCCGACCGCGTGCCTGCGGGCCTATCGGCCCAGCTTCAGGGCTCCATCGTCACCGTGCCGCCGCTTCGTGAGCGTAAAGAGGACGTGCCTGTGCTCATCGAGCGCGTAGTTCAGGCCATCCAGACCCAGATTCAGGTCGCCGAGGTGCATATCGACCCCGCGGTCATGGCCGAGCTGTCCGCGCGGCCTTGGGAGCGCAACCTGCCTGAGTTGATCACGGCCGTGTGTCGAGCCGCGGCCTACGACCCCAGCGGTCGCCTCGTGCTCGACCCCAGCATTCGTGCTGAGCCCGAGCCTGTGCCGAACCCCGTGCCGGTCGCGGAGCCTGTCGCGGTGGCCGCGCCCGCCGAGCCCGAGCCGGCGCCGCAGAGCCACGGCATCTGGCAGCCTCGGGTGGATGAGTCTGGCCAGGTTCAGTCCTACGATGTCTACGAAGCAGAGATCTTCCGCTTCGCGCTCGAAAAGGCCGGGGGCTGTGTCTCTCGCGCCGCCGAGCTGCTGGGCGTGGGTCGGGCCACCATGTATCGAAAGATGCGGGCCTACGACATCACCGTGCCGCCGGTTGCGGAGCGTACGATGGCGCGAAGCCGCCGCGCCCGTAAGCGCCGCGCCGAGGAGCGAGCCGCCCGTGAGGCCTCCCGCGTGCATCCCGAGCAGCAGGCCTCCTGAGTTTGGCGCCGCGCCGCAGGCTAGCTTGCCTGCGGCTCATATCTCACCGTTTCCCAACAGACCCATGCGCCGCGCCTCGTAGACCGCCTCGGTCCTCGAGGCCACCTCCAGCTTCCGGTAGATGTTGCGGATGTGGGTATTGACGGTGTGTGTGGCGATCTCCAATACCTCCGCGATTTCGGCCGACTTGAGGCCCTTGCCCACCAAGCTCAGAATCTCGGTCTCCCGTTTGGACAGGTGCGTGGTCGGCTCGATGCTGGGCGCCGCCGCCGCATCGACGGCATCACTTTCGAGGTTGCGAAAGCGCATCAGCACGTGACGAGCGATGGCCGGAGATATGGGCGCCTCGCCAGCCAATAGGGCCTCCAAGGCGCTGGCGATGCTCTGAGGTTCGGCCCCCTTGAGCAGGTAGCCATCCGCGCCGTGGCTGATCGCATCCAGCACCGCCCGCTCGGTGCCCAGCACCGTGATGACCAAGATGGGCATCTGCTGATCTCGACTGCGGGCCTGGCGGATGATGTCGAGCCCGGACCCATCCGGAAGCTGCAGGTCTGTGACCAACACATCGATCGAGGGGTCGGCCAAGCGCAACAGAGCTTGCTCATACGTGGCCGCGGTCTGAACTGTGGCCACCGAGGGGCAGCCCATGAGGACGCGGCAGAGCATGCGCAAGGTGTGCACCTCGTCCTCGACCAGCAGTAGATTCTTGGTGCTCACGATTCAGGTCTCCTGAGGTCTGGGTTGATCGGGCGTGGGAGCGTCGGGCAGCCGCAGCCGCAGGGTGACGCCGTTGTGGGTCTCAAAGAGCAGTTGGGCCCCGATCTGCTCGGCCCGACTCTTCATGTTGCGCAGACCGCGCCCCGGTGAGGCCTGGGCGTCGAACCCGTGACCGTCGTCCTGAATGACCAGCTCCACACCGGTGGCTTGGCTGCTGCGCGCTTCAATGGTGAGCGTGCTGATGCCGCCGTGCCGCACGGCATTGGTCGTCGCCTCTTGCAGGATGCGTTGCACCGCGTGCAGCACGTCGGAGGCGGTGGGGCTATCGTCCAGGGTGTGTACCCGCCAGCGCAGCTCCGCCCCCGCCTGCTGTACACGAGCCTCAATGAACGGCCTCAAGGTGCCCAGGAGCTCGGCGAGGCTCGCCACGGTGGGGTCGATGGACTGGATAGTCATGCGCAGGTCGTCCAGGGCCTCCCGGACAAAGCTCGCCATCGCCGCCGGGTCTCGCTGGGGTTCGGTCTCGAGCACCGCCAAGAGGGTGACCAGCTGGCCAGCGGTGCCGTCGTGAAGCTCACGGCTGATGCGCTCGCGTTCCTCGCTGAGCGTCTTATCTTGGCTGACCTTCAGCAGGTGCTGGTGGGTCTGCTGCAGAGCCTCGGTCTTTTCGCGTACTCGGGCCTCCAGCGTCGCGGTGAGGCCTTGCTCCAGTTTCAAAACTCGCACCAGATCACCGACCAAGGCGGTCACGCAGGCTATGACCATGAGCAGGACGCCGAAGGGCACGAGGGACAGGCCCAGGCCGGGGCTAAGGCCGGTGAGGCGCAACAGGTCGTGCGCGCCCACCACACAAAAGACGACGCCCGCGCCGACCAGTACGCTGCGGCTGGGCGCGGAGAGCTGGCCGCGATGCTTGACCAATGTGACGACCCCGAAGGCGCCAATGGCAAGTGAGCCTGCGTGCATGATGTCGTGGCTCATCGTCTTGAGCTGCGCGGGCATCACAAGGGGCAGCAGGGCGGCGACGGCGCCGTACACCAAGAGCGAGGGCACAATGCGGCCCGGCGGGCGGCGGGTGAGGGCGCGGGTGAAGAGCACCAGCGAGACGATGAAGCCATCCACCGCCGCGTTCATCAAACTATCCCAGGCCCAGTAACTCATCGGCGGGTGCAGCACGTGATAGTGCAGGCTGTTCAGCGCAAAGAGTGCGCACGCCATTGAAAAGTATAAGTAGGCGCGGTCCTTAGGCTTTGCGACCCACACGGAGAACATCAGCAGCGCCGATAGCAGCGCGACGGCGGTGGCGATTTCGGCCGAAGTCACCATGAGCCCCCTCAGGCGTCGATGATGGGCCGTGGCGGCACGCAGCCCGCCCACATGCACAGAGCGCAGGCCGCCGTGCCCACCAGCGGGGCTAAATACGTCTACGAAGACCTCGGTGGGTAGCGCGGCGCTCGAAGCGGTACGCGCGACAAAGAGCGCGGGGTGATTACAGTGGTTGGAGTGCGGACCTGAGCTCGGCGACAGGTTGAGCAGAGCTTCGGTGCGGATACGTGCCTCGACGCTCATCTCGGCCAGCACCACCAAACCCCATCCGCCGTCGGGGTCCGCACGCACGGACCGGGGCACTGTGATCCGATAGCGCATCGGCTGGGCGGAGGCGGCGTCTGAGGCCCGGTGCGGCAGCGTGACGGGGTGCGCGCAGACCTCGGTCGCCGAGCACATCTGATGCACGGCCGTGGCCGGTACAACAGCGGTCGCGTCGCGCTGAGGCTGGCAGGCGCCGGTGAGGCTCACCAAGGCAAGGAGTCGGATGAGGGTCGACATGGCGCGGCGGGATGGCAGCAGTCTGCCTTGCGTAGCTGGAGCCGGGTCAATCAAATTGCTCCTTGACCCGGATCATCGCTGTACGGTGCCAAGCTGCCACCGGCCAGCGATGTGGGGCAGACTCAGCGCAGGCTGCGGCCGCCGGTGCTCCACCACCAGGGCGGGGTGAAGGTATGGCTGAAGTCCATGGTATCCAAGATGCGGGAGGTCAGCACATCGGCCATGGCCTGATGCCCGTTTTCATTGGGATGCAGCGCGCCATTGAGGTCGTCCTGCTTGAGGTTGCTGTCGCGCAGAGTATTGAAGTACCGGGCGCTGCCCGCGCAGTAGCCGTGGGTGCGGGTGGCGGCCGCGATGCCGTCGACGTAGGTCCACTGCGCGGTCCTGGACGCGCTATCATTGCGGGCGACGTGGTCGCGGATGCGCAGGTTCAAGGGCCTCAGCACGCCGCTGTAGGACAATGAGGACTCTGCCGAGCTGATGTTGGCGACGCGGCCGAGCACGGGCAAGCGGGTGTCGAAAAAGTACAGGGGGCCGCCGCTGAGCACTTGGTAACCATCATCGTAGCGGTCGCAGAAGGCGCCTCGTGAGTCCCGTAGCGGGTCGGGATACTCCAGAACGAAGATGTGCTCGGGGCTGAGCCGGCCTTCGAGGCTGGTCCTCAGAGTCGAGCGATAGCCCGCCTCTACGATGCCGAAGTAGGCAGGAAGAGTTGCGCGGAAGCTGTTGGTACAAGCGAACTGAAATGGGTTGAGACAGTCCGTGACGAGGCGAGCAAAGCCAATGTCGTTGATCCCGATCGACATGATGACCGCGTCCACCTCGGTGATGCCCTCGTCCTGCATCCACCGTTGGGCCTGGGCGAGTTGCGATTCGACGGGCAGCTGGCTGCCATCGGAGGAGCGCTTGAGCTGCGCTCCGTAGATGCCCTCAACAATCTTTGCGCCGCTGCAGGCGAAGTTCTTGAAGACGATGTCGTGGCCGGAGCCGATCTGAGCTCGCAGCGCGTTGATGGCCCGCTGGGCGTAGCTATTTCGGGACCGATGGCACAGCGGATCCTCCCGCCAGACGGCGACGCCCCCGTTTCGATTGGCGCGCACATCGGGTGAGCCTTCCCCGGAGGTCATCGAGTCCCCAAGGGCGATGATATGAAAGGTCTTGGCGGATGCGGGGCCGGCGAGGCCGAGCAGCAGGCCTGCGCTCATCAGCGTGACAGCGAGTGTTCTCATGCCCACAGCATCCTGCTTCGCCCCGTGGCCCGGTATCGCCAGAATTAGGTAGTCACACTCAAGGTGGGCTTTGGAGCCTCAGTTGGCGTCACGGCGGCGTTTTGGGTTCCGTGGGCCGCTGGGCCGTGATAGTCGCGGCCCATGGCACGCAAGCTTGAGACCGTAGCAAACGGCGATTTCACCCCCACCGTCGTGGTGAAGAACTTCATCGGAGGCGAAGAGCGCGAGGCGAAGGCCGGCGAGCGCTTTGAGTCTGTGTCCGCGTCGCATCGCGTCGACGTGGTCGGTTCGGTCCCGCTGTCCTCGGCCGCGGACGTCGAAGAGGCGTGCCGGGTAGCCGGCGCCGCAGCTGCAAGCTGGGCTGCGACCCCCGCCCCGGTGCGGGGTGCCATCATTGGCCGCATCGGTGAGGCCATCGTGCAGTACAAGGAGCTGCTGTCCCGAGTCGTCTGCCGCGAGATCGGCAAGTCGATGCGTGAGTCGCGCGGCGAGGTCCAAGAGGCCATCGATACCGCCCACTTCTTCCAGGCTGAGGGTCGTCGCCTGTACGGGCAGACCGTCAACTCCGAGATGCCCAATAAGGAGCTGTTCACCTACCGCCGCCCCTTGGGCGTGGCCGCGATGATCACCGCCGGTAACTTCCCGATGGCCGTGCCCTCCTGGAAGATTCTGCCCGCGCTGTTGTGCGGCAATACGGTGGTCTGGAAGCCCTCCGAGGACGCACCCGTCATCGCCTACCTCTTTGGCCGCATCATGGAGGATGCACGCGTGCCTGCCGGCGTGCTGAACATCGTGCACGGATCGGGTGCCGGTGGCGCGGGCGCCGCGGTCCTGGAGTGTGTGGACAAGGGCCTCATTCAAAAGGTCTCCTTCACCGGCTCCACCGAGGTCGGTCGCAAGGTAGGCGAGGTCTGCGGACGCAACCTGCAGATTCCTTCTTTGGAGCTGGGCGGCAAGAACCCGCTCGTGGTGCTTCGCGACGCGGATTTGGACGTGGCCGTCGAGGGCGCGCTCTTTTCCGGCTACGGCACGGCGGGCCAGCGCTGCACTTCGCTGGGCAACCTGATCCTCGATAAGCCCATCGCGGCCGAGTTCAAAAAGCGCCTGCTGGCCCGAATCTCAGAGATTCAGATCGGCGACGTGACCCAGGGCGAGGACATGCTCTACGGGCCGATGATCAACGAGCGCTTCGGGAACAACTTCCTCAAGCACCTCGACATGGGCAAGGAGGACGGCGCCACGCTGCTCACCACCCAGCATGGTCGCATCACCAACGAGAACAAGCCTGCCAACTTCGTGGGCGACGCGGACGCGGGATTTTACGTGTTCCCCACCCTTTGGGATGGGGTCACCGCGGACATGAAGCTGGCCCAGACCGAGGTCTTCGGCCCCGTCATCACGGTCATGGAAGTGGACGGCATTGATGAGGCCATCGAGGCCGCGAACTGCGCGCCCTATGGCCTGTCCAGCGCCTGCTACACCATGAACCCCACCCACATCTTGAAGTTCAAGAACGGGATTCGGGCCGGCATGACGAGCATCAATAACACCACGAATGGCGCGGAGGCCCACTTGCCCTTCGGTGGCTGTGGCTGGTCGGGCAATGGAACCCGCGAGTCCGGGGTGTGGGTGATCGACGCCTACACTCGCTGGCACGCGGTCAACGAGGACCTCGCCGGCAAGCTGCAGCTGGCGCAGATCGACGTGGACTTCGGCGACACCCACGAGCCCACGGATATGTCCGCCCTCGACTGAGGCCTGCCCTCGGGGCAGCGAGGCCCGGCGCGACCGTATCGGGTCGCACCGGGCCGTGCTTGGCCCTTGAGCCGCCACTGCGGCCCCGGTACTGAGCCCGGGTGCCCAGCTTAGAGATCGCGCTTCCCGACGACTTTCACCTGCACCTCAGGGACGGCGCCATGCTGCCCGTGGTGCTCGCCGATACCTGCCGCAGCTTCGGGCGCGCGGTGGTCATGCCCAACCTGGTGCCGCCCGTGACCGATGTCGCGGCGGCTGAGGCCTACCGCGAGCGCATCTTGGCCGCTCGGCCCAAGGGCAGCGACTTTCAGCCGCTGATGACCCTATACCTCACGGACGCGACCACCCCCGAGACCGTGAAGGCGGCGGTCGACAGCGGCTTCGTGCACGCCATCAAGCTCTACCCGGCCCACGCCACGACCAACTCTGCGCACGGGGTCACGAACCTCGAGGCCCTCGACCCTACGCTGCACGTCATGGCGCAACTTGGCTTGCCGCTGTTGGTGCACGGCGAGATGCTCGGGCCGGACATCGATGTCTTTGACCGGGAGGCGGTCTTCATCGAGCGCGTGCTTTCGCCCCTGGTGAAGCGCCACCCGATGCTCAAGGTGGTCTTGGAGCACATCACCACCGAACAGGGTGTGCAATGGGTCTTGCAAGGTGGCGAGAACGTGGCGGGCACGGTCACACCGCATCACCTCATCATTGACCGAAACGACCTCTTCGATGGCGGTTTGCGCCCTCACCACTACTGTCTGCCGGTGGCCAAGCGTCGAGAGCACAAGCAGGCCTTGCGCACCGCGGTCTGCAGCGGTCACCGCCGGCTGTTCTTGGGCACAGACAGCGCGCCTCATACCACCGCCGCCAAAGAGAGCGCCTGCGGCTGCGCGGGCATCTACTCCGCGCCGACCGCGGTGGAGCTGTACGCGCAGGTCTTTGAAGAAGAAGGCGCGCTGGAGCATCTGGAGGCCTTCGCCAGCATCAATGGCCCCAACTTCTATGGCCTGCCTGTGAATTCACACCGGCTGCGCGTGGACTTCGATGCGCCTACGGCCGCCCCCGAGGTGCGAACCGTCGCCGGCCAGGGCGAGGTGCTTCCCTTCCATCCGAAGGCTGGCTTGCGCTGCACCTCAGCCCGCCTTTGAGGGGCGGGATGCACAAAGCTTGCAGGATCTTTGGCGGGGCGGGACGATGGCCTATGCGCTGCGCCCGCCTGCTGCCCGCCACTGTCGCCATGCTCACCGCAGCCTGCGGGGCCGCGGAGGGGCAGATGACCCTGCACAATCAGCTGCAGCAGGCCGTGGGGCTTGAGGTCCGGGCTCCGCTGGAGGCGCTCACCGGGGGCTGTGAGATGCCCTTTAGAGACCGCTTTTGTGCTGAGGAGTACGAGATCATTGGAGTTGTGGACTTTGAGGCCGGCGAGGGCCGGGACCTCATCATCTCCGATGCTGTGAGCGATGAGCGCTGCACAAACCAGCTTTGGCTGCGCTTGGTTTGGCTGGGCGCGCCCGACATGATGCCCCTGGGGCCCGCCGCTGACCCGGGCACTCTGCTCGCGCTGCCCGCCGAGGTGGACGTGAAGGACGGGGCCGGCGCGCTGCACGCGGTGGCCTTCCCAGGGCAGACCGTTCGGCTTGATGAGCGCGGGGCGCAGGATGCGATGCAGGCGCTGCCACCTCAGACCTGCGCAGAGCAGGGGCGGGCGCCGCGCTCATGAGGCGGGTCGGGCTGGGGATGGTGCTCTGTCTCGCCGCATGTCCTGCCCCGGCACCTCAGATCCTTGGCGGTCACGCCGAGCCCGTGGCCCTTGGAGAATCGATCCGAGACCCCATATCTGGTGTCCGGTGCGTGCGGGGCCCCACTACAGAGGTGGCTGTGTATCAAGAGCGAAACTTCTACTTCTGCGCCGCGAAGAACCGCCGAACCTTCTGTGCCGACCCCGCTCGCTACGCCTTTTCTCCGTGAAACCCTGATCGGATGGGGCGCTTAGACTGCGCAGTCTATGACGCGGTGCGAAGCGCCCTACGCACCCTGGGTTAGGGGTTAGTCACTGGTTTTCTGATGGGTGTGGTCTTTTTGCGTCACATTACGTCCCAAAGGTCAGTTGGCCCGGGCGTTGCTCTAGTGTGACCCGAGCGACGAGTGCGTAACCCGGGTGCCACCCGGACGACACACAAGTTCTCAGGGTTATTCATGCTTCCTAGTCCGAGCCGCCTCCGACCCCACGACGAGCTCTTCGTCCCTCACGCCCGCCCCGAGCTGCGCGTGGTGCCCCGCCAGAACCGGGTCGCCGTCCTGCTCAACGCGAACGCGAAGAAGGTCAACGAGTCCGTACGCCGATCCCTCGGCCAGCTCGTACCGGCGGATGACCTGTTCTACTGCCACACCATCGAAGAGGCGGAGCAGCACTGCCGCCAGATCTTGGACCAGCGCTACGGCACGGTCCTGATGGGCGGCGGGGATGGCACCATCGCCACCACCATCAACCTCTTGGTGAAGGCCGCCGACCGCCTCGGTCGTGGAGACTTCCGCCACGCGCTGCCCGACCTGGGCATCCTGCGCCTGGGCACCGGCAACGGTCTGGCCAACATGAGCGGGGCCGGCAAGCCTGCCGAAGACATCGCCCGCCTCATGTCCGGCGATCGCCCGCGGGCTCAGCCCCTGCGCCTGCCCCAGCGTCGTCAGGAGGCTTGCTCGGGGGTCTCACTCTGAAGACCAAGGCAGCCGCTCCAGCCCCTGCCCCAGCATCTGGGGGCAGCTCCCTGCTGGCGGGGCTGAGCGTGAGGAATAGCGGGGCCGGGGAGGGAG